>Ga0209458_1000125_pt1 | contig 41424 bp, 41 predicted proteins | sample WorMetLIZAISLAND_FD_187411 | JGI IMG/M metagenome (GOLD analysis project Ga0209458, IMG submission 187411) | Marine gutless worms symbiont microbial communities from Max Planck institute for Marine Microbiology, Germany - Inanidrilus manae... ...
TCCTCAAGTGGATCAGGCTTCTTTGTGTCTGGATCACGGTTCTTTTTTCCGAGAAATACAAACGTCCAGCGCCGCTCAGCGCAGCTTGACGTGGATTCTTCACGGTCGACTAATTCGACGGTTCTGTTCGCCAAATTCGTTCCGTTGGAAAGGCGGTACGGGAAACCGTATCGACTCACGCGATCTAAAAATGGACATCGGCGCACCTAAATAAACACGATCTCTGGCGACCGGACATCTATTTATAAGTCCGCATCGTGTTTTTTGCGCCCGGCTTTTCAAAATTGTGAAATCAGGTTGTCGCTTGCGGGCGGAACATACCGTCCAGAGGTTACGGGTTCGCAAGCGAGAAAGGCGCCTCGCCAATCGCCCCGGCATCATCCGCCTGACCCTGCACTTGGGCACCATCGTTGGCCTCGGATGGCTGATCACCGAGCGCGTGCCAGTGTGGCCGGTGCTGATGATCGCTCAGGGCGTCGCCATCATCTTCCTGTTTACGGTGCTGCATGAAACGGCTCACCGCACCGCGTTCAAAGACCGATGGGCAAACGATGCCGTGGCCCGGTTGTGCGGAATCTTGGTTGTCCTTCCGGCGGACTGGTTCCGTTGCTTCCATTTCGCCCACCACCGTTTCACCCAGGACCCCGAACACGACCCCGAGCTGTCGACAGTGAAACCGCAAAACCTTGGCCAATATTTAGCCCATCTATCCGGATTACCCGTTTGGTGGCGCCAGATGAAAACTCTGGTCCGCAACGCGCTCGGCCAAAACACCGATAATTTTGTAGGCAAATCCGACAAGGCCAAGGTTCGATGGGAGGCCCGTATGATGATTTTCGCCTACGGTCTCGCCGCAACAGTGTCGGTGACCAGTGGATCGCTGGAAATACTCTTTGTTTGGCTCATCCCGATCTTGCTGGGTCAGCCGTTTCTCAGGCTCTTCCTGTTGGCCGAACACGGCGGCTGCGCCTACGAACGGGACATGCTGGCCAACAGCCGCACCACTCTCACGACGGCAGCAATTCGATGGCTGACCTGGAACATGTCATACCATGCCGAGCACCACGCCCTGCCCTCGGTGCCCTTTTTTCGCCTGCCTGCGTTCCATCAAATCACCCGCCCTCACCTGGGCGTCGTGGAAGACGGTTGTTTTCGATTTCACGCCGAATACTTGGGTCGCATGATTGGTTCCCGGCACCCCTCGGCCGGTTAGCTCCTCACACGGTTTTTACCGCCTCCCCCTTGTCGCAGGCGGCGTAACGCATTATTTTACAATTTCCATCGTGAAATATAAATGTATTACCGTTTTTCGGTGTTATAATGAAGGTGTACGTTCTCCACGAAAACGATGAATGGCTGCCGCCGTTTCGCGACGCTTTCGCTGCCGACGGCGTTCCATTCGAGGAGTGGCATTTGGCACGTGGCGAACTGGCCTTTGACGAAGCCCCGCCGGACGGCGTTTTTTATTCACGCATGAGTGCTTCGGCCCACACGCGCGGCCACGAACATGCACCAGCGCTCGCCGGTCACACGCTGCGTTGGCTGGAATTGTTCGGCCGGCGGGTTGTTAATGGCAGTGCCACCTTGGCGCTAGAGGTGAGCAAGATCGCCCAGTATGCGGCTCTCAGGAAGAAAGACATCGCCGTGCCGCGGACCCGTGCCGCCATCGGTAAGGCCCAGATCCTTGCGGCGGCTGAAACCTTCGCCGAGACACCGTTCATCCTCAAACCGAACCGCGGCGGCAAGGGCTTCGGCGTGCAGCTGTTCCATGATCTCGATCGCCTCGCCGGTTATCTCGACAGCGACGCCTACGAAGAACCCGTCGACGGCACCTGGCTGATCCAGGAATACATCCAAGGGCCGGAACCCCACATCGTGCGGGCCGAGTTCATCGGCGGTGATTTCCACTACGCCGTCAAGGTCGACGCCTCGGACGGCTTCGAGTTGTGCCCGGCCGACGTATGCGCCGTCGGCGACCAGTTCTGCCCGGCGACGGCTGAAGACGACGGCGGCATGGAGCGTCAGAAATTCGAGGTCCTGCAAGATTTCTCCGACCCGCTGATCGAACGCATCGAAAGCGTCTTGGCCGAACACGGTGCCGAGGTGGCCGGCGTCGAGTTCGTCCGCGACGCGCATGGCAAACCGCACGTCTACGACATCAACACCAATACCAACTACAACGCCGCGGCCGAACGCACCACCGGAATCGAGGAAACCGCACCACAGCGCCTGGCCCGGTTCTTAGGCGCGGAATTGGAACAGGCGCGCGCCCTAGCCAAGGCCGCCTAGGCGATCAAGCCGAATTGATTTTGGCGGCGTCAGGACCGTCGATACCATTGCGCGAGACCGCTCGGCATTCCTGCCGGGTTGGTAAAGCGCTTAGGGGGGCGCATTCCATGTCCGATCAGGCCGATGCCTTCTACGCCGACCTGCCGGGCTTCACCGAGTTCCCCGACGTCACAGATCTCAGCCTCTACGTGCCCCTGCCCGACGATTGGTCCGTGGTCATCGCCGACATCAAAGGCTCGACCAAGGCGATCCGCGAGGGCCGCTACAAAGAGGTCAACCTGATGGGAGCAGCCTGCATCACCGCCGTGCTCAACGCGCTGCCAAGCTATTCGATCCCCTATGTCTTCGGCGGCGACGGGGCGACGCTTGCCGTGCCGGCCTCGGCGACCGAGACGGTCAAGCGCGTGTTAGGGGCGGCGCGCCACCTGGCGCGCGACCAGTTCGACATGGACCTCCGCGCCGGCCTGGTCCCGGCCCGCAACATCCGCGCCGCCGGCGCCGACGTGCTCATTGCAAAATTCGAACTGAGCCCGGGTAACGCCATGGCCATGTTCGCCGGCGGCGGCGTGCAATTGGTCGATGGCCTGATCAAGGCGGACACCGGAGAAGACGGCTACGAAATAGCCTTCCCGGAAGGCGACGAAGGGCCCGACCTGACCGGCCTGTCCTGTCGATGGGAGCCCTTAAAATCGTGCCGCGGCACCATGATGAGCATGCTCATCTTCGCCACCGGCACCAACCGCGAGAAAGCAACCACCTATGGCGCCGTCATCGACGGCGTCGCCGATATCCTCAAGGGCGAAGACGGCCGGCCCGTGAGCGCCGACAACATGGTCTTCAAGTGGCCGTCCCGGGGCATCGCCAATGAGAGCAAGTTCCTGGCCGGCACCCGCGGGCGTATCCGCAAGTGGCTGTGGCTCTACACCCAGAGCTTCATCCAGTTCCTACTTGAAACATTCGACCTGCCGGCCGGCGGCTACAACGCACCCATCTACCGCGAAGAACTGCGCACCAACTCGGACTTCCGGCGCTTCGACGACATGCTGCGCATGATCCTTGACTGCCCGACCGACAAGGCCGACGCCATCGAGGCTTTCTTTATGGACCTTCACGACAAAGGCCGGATCGCCTTCGGCACCCACCGCTCCGAACACGCGCTCATGACCTGCCTCGTCTTTTCGCTCGCCAAGGGCGAACACGTGCACTTCGTCGATGGCTCCGACGGCGGTTTCGCCATGGCGGCGGTGGGGTTGAAGGGGCAGATGAAGGTGTTGGTGGAGGGCGGCGCGGCCTAATTCCCGAGAGCCTTGTTCGCAGAATACTGTTATAAGAGCCCGACACGGGACGGCAATTAAAACGAATGGGGCGACATGCGAAACGCACCAAAGTTGAGGGTGTGGGTCACCATTTGGTGGGGCTACAAATATGTGTTCAAAAATTTCCCCCTGATTTTGAGTGCTGGAGCCATGGCCCTCACCCTGACTTTTGTGTTTTTTCTCGGCAACCCGGTATACGTCGCCACGACCAATCAGGCCGTGCCTTCATGGATCGGTTTTCTGATTGGTATTTGTGCAGGCGCCCATTTTGCCGTTGGTTGGCATCGTTCCGTTCTTCTCGGAGAAAAAAAGCCTCGGATTCTTCGCCTCGGATTCCGAGAATTGAAGTACTTCCTCGTTTGGTTTGTTATCGTGTTTTTTCTATCGGTGGTTGACTATCTTATACCGTCGGTCGACACATCTTCAGGGCTAATCTCAGTTCAGAATTATGATATTTCGGCGATAGTCGCATTGCTGCTGGTCGTGGTTATTGCTACGGGCTGTTTGGCCGCTATTTACATGGTTGCGTTTCTTCCGGGTATCGCCATAGACGACCGGCGAATGACTCCCCTGCGGGCTTGGCGCTCCTTAAAAGGCAATCGTTGGCGGTTCCTATGGTTAATAGTGATCACTGGGGTCTTCTTCAGCCTAGCGTTATATGGCTCCATGACTTTGGGTGGGGTCCTTCGGTTGCCTACATGGGAAGTTTTAGGCGCTATCGAGACAGATAGCGGCCGTACGACTTTGAATATCGCGCCGTTGGTGCTTGCAGAATTCCTACTTTCGATTCCTTTCCTTGCCGTGTTGTTCCCTGTTTTTGCGGCATTCGTTGGCAGTTTATCAATGGCTTACGCCGGCATTGCCAAACAAGCGTTACGTTCGGAAGAGGCCTACGAACCGTCGCCGGAATTTCGCCGCCGTCTGGCCATATAGATTATTTGACCGTTGGAGTTCTCATGTGGACAGCACTTGAATCAGAAAAGAACATAGCATAAACATTGATCTCTACGCCACCGGATCGAAAGGCCCCTCCCCCATGACCCGCGACGAGTTCGACCAATACTGCGGCTCGCTCACAGCCACCACCAATGTCATCCAGTGGGGCGGCTCGTCGGTTTGGAAGGTGGGAGGCAAGATCTTCGCCATCTGCTCGATCTGGGGCGAGGGCATGGAGGAAAAGATCAGCTTCAAGTGCTCGGAGATGAGCTACACCATCCTCTGCGAGCAGCCGGGCATCATCCCGGCGCCCTATCTGGCGCGGGCCAAATGGGTGCAGGTGCAGGAGCCGGACGCCATGGGTGACGACGACATCCGCACCTACATCAGCCAGGCCCACGAGATCATATCGGCCAAACTGACCAAGGCGGTCCGGGCTGAGCTCGGCCTCTAGGACTTGATCAGATGTCGAACCGATAAAACCGCGTGTCGACGTCCATGCGGGGGAAGCCCTTCGGGAGGTCCTCGGCGGCGATCAGCGAAAAGCCGTTCTTTTCGTAGAACCGATGGGCGGCCCCGAACGCGGCTGTTGTCCCTAAGAAGATCTCCGAAAACCCTCTGACCTTCGCATGACCCAGAAGAACGTCGAGAAGATCGCCGGCGACGCCTTTTTTCCGGCCGCGATAATCCTCATGAACGAACATCTTGCGGAGCGCGCCCATTCCGTCACCGATATCGATCAAGGCAATGGTGCCGACGATGCATTCGCCGTGCGTAGCGACCCAGAAGTCGCCAGCACCCTGGCGGTAGAACCCGTCGATGTCGGCCAGGTCCGGCTGGTCTTCCAGGGTGATGGGAATGCCGAATTCCCGGCGCTGGATGGTATTGATCAAAGCGCCGATAGCAGCTTCCTCGCCGGCTTTCGCCGGCCGAACGGCGAACCCGTCGTTCATGATCTTCCGTCGTCCATTTTGGCACAACCAAGACTTGACCTGTCTCGTCCAGGACGCTTGTCAAGGTGGTGCCACGCTGGCGGTCACCGTGAATACCGGATTCAGCGGAATGGGCTCGGGCTCAATAGCCGAGCGCGCAGCCGTCCTTTCGGGGCTCCGAACCGCCCGTGAGCGTGCCGTTCTCCCAGTCGATCCAGATGGCTTGCGAGCCGCCGATGGGCTTCTCCGGGGCAACGAACGTATGGCCCTTGGCGCGGAGCGCTTCCATGGTCGCTTCCGGGAAGGTGCCTTCCGCCTCGACCTCATTAGTGCCGGGAATCGGAAACAGGCGCGGCAGGTCCATAGCCTGTTGGATATCGAAGCCGAAGTCGATGAACTTGCTCAACAGATGCATGTGGCCGAAGGCCTGGTACTGGCCGCCCATGACGCCGAAGGGCATGACGACACGGTCGTTCTTGGCCAGCATGCCCGGGATGATGGTGTGCAGGGGCCGCTTGCCGGGCGCGATGCAGTTGGGATGGGCCGGGTCGAGGACGAAACCCTGGCCCCGGTTGTGCAACATGACGCCGGAACTGGCCGCCAGGCGCGTGCTGCCGAAAGCGCTGAACAGCGTGTTGATGAAGGAGCATACGTTGCGGTCCTTGTCGACGACCGAAATGTAGACCGTGCTCTCATGGTTGGGGAAGGTCACCGGCGGCAGGTCGGCCATGGCCCGGTCCGGGTCGATATGGGCGCGCAGTTCGTCGGCGTGGGCCTCGGACAAAACCCAATCCACCGGCACATTGGCCTGCGTTGGGTCGGCGAGGAAGGCGTTGCGGTCCTGATAGGCCAGGCGTCCGGCCTCGATCTCCTGGTGCAGGCGTTCGACCGAAAGCGGGTCGACGCCGTCGGTGTCGAAACCGGCCATGATGTTGAGCAGCAACAACGCGAACGCCCCCTGGCCGTTGGGCGGGCATTCCCAAACGTCGTAGCCGCGGAAATCGGTCTTGATCGGGGTCACGTAATCGCCCCTGGCGGCGGCGAAGTCATCCAGTGTATGGACGCCGCCCAGGCTCTGCAGCTTCTCGACGATGTCCTCGGCGACGGTGCCTGTATAGAAAGCATCGCGGCCGTTTTCGGCGATCTTCGACAGCGTTTCGGCGAGCTCCGGCTGGCGGTGCTGTTCACCGACACGGGGCGCCCGGCCGTCCGGCAGGAATCGGGCCGCCGTGTCTGCATCGAGGGCGAGAACATCGGCTTGGCTCTTCCAGTCGTCGGCAACGCGAGGCGCGATCGGGTAACCGTCGCGCGCCAGGGCGATCGCTGGTTGCAACAGTTCGCCCAATTCCTTGGTGCCGTGATCGCGGACCAACTGATGCCAGGCGTCGACAGCACCAGGGACAGTCACCGCATGGGGCGAGCGGCGCTCCAGTTCAGTGATGCCCTGATCGGCGAAAAACTTTGGCGTGGCGCCGGCCGGCGCCTTGCCGGATCCGTTAAACGCGATAATGTCGGTCGAACCCTCTTTCGAATAGAGGCAGAAGCAGTCGCCGCCGATGCCTGTCGACTCCGGTTCGACAACGCATTGCACGGCAACCGCCGCGACGGCAGCATCCAACGCATTACCGCCCGCTTGCAGGACGTTGACGGCAGCCAGCGTCGAGAGCGTGTGCGAGGTCGCCGCCATGCCGCCCGTGGCATGGACCGTGTTGCGGCCAGGCAGTTCCATGTTGCGCATCGTCGCCTCCCCGATTGACGCCTCGACTGACGCCCCAATTGACGAATATGGGATTCCATATACCCTCTCCCTCCGGCAAAAGCACTGGCCGATTGGGGAATAACTTCGATGACGGATTGGCCGAACCATCTCTTCGATGCCATGCGGGCCTGCGATGTCCAACAGGTCGCCTATGTACCCGACGCCGGCCACCAGGCACTGATCGACGCCTGCATCACAGAGACCTCGATGACGACTGTTCCGCTGACCACCGAGGAAGAGGGCATTGCGCTTTTGGCCGGCGCTTGGCTCGGCGGCCAGCGTGGCGTGTTGCTCATGCAATCGAGCGGTGTCGGCAACTGCATTAACATGCTATCCCTGACCCGGACCTGTCGCTTCCCGCTCGCCATGTTCGTGACCATGCGCGGCCAGTGGCACGAGTTCAATCCGTGGCAGAACCCGATGGGGGAAACCGCCGCCCTGGCCTTGGAAACCGCCGGCGTCACCACCGTCGACGTGTCGGACCCGGCGGACGTCGGTGCGCAGGCAAGAGCCGCCCTTCACCGCGCCTTCGTCGGCGGCGGCGCGGTGGCGGTACTGCTCAACCAACGCCTGACGCCGGTCAAGACTTTTAGCGGGTCTGGTTCGGGAGGATCGGGGGAATGACGGCCGGCGCGGAACAATTCGAACTCAAACGCCGCGACGTCGTCAAACGGTTACTCGCTGGACGCGGCGACCTACTGGTCGTAGCCGGTCTCGGCTCAGCCGCCTGGGACATCACCGCGGCTGGTGATACAGATCTCAATTTCCCGCTATGGGGTGCCATGGGCGGCGCCGTCGCCATGGGGCTCGGCCTTGCCCTGGCGCAGCCAGACCGGCGCGTGTTGGTCCTGACCGGTGATGGTGAGATGCTGATGGGTTTGGGCGCGCTCGCCACCGTCGCCGTCCAGCAACCGGCCAATCTGGCCATCGGTATTCTCGATAACGAGCGCTACGGCGAGACCGGCATGCAGGCAACCCACACGGCTTTCACCACCGACCTCGTTACCGTCGCCACCGGTTGCGGTATAACCGATGCGGCTTACATTAAGCGCGAGGACGACCTTGAGCGCGAGTGCCCGGCTCTACTCGACAAACCGGGCCCCATCTTCCGCGTCATCAAGGTTCGCGCCGAAAAACTGGATTTTGTATTGCCGCCGAAGGACGGGGTTCATCTGAAGAACCGTTTTCGGCGCGCTTTGTTGGGAGCGGACGGAATCGCCTGAGGGCGGTCCCTGTCAATTTGAGGGGAACATCAATGGCTGAACTCGAAAAACTCAAGATGTACATCGATGGCGAATGGGTGGACCCGTTGTCGGGCGAGTACTTCGAATCCTTCAATCCCTATACCGGCGAGCCCTGGTCCTTGGTGCCGAGGGGAACGGCCGAAGACGTCGAGCGCGCCGTGGCGGCCGCCAAAAGGGCCTTCAACGGCGGCGACTGGGCGGGCATGACGGCGACGGCGCGCGGTCATATGCTGAGACGCTTGGGCGACCTGGTCGCGGAGAACGCCGAACGCCTAGCCGAGATCGAGGTCCGCGACAACGGCAAGCTGATCGCCGAAATGGGCATGCAACTCAAATATATTCCCCAGTGGTACTATTACTTCGGTGGCCTCGCCGACAAGATCGAGGGCTCGGTCCTGCCGATCGACAAGCCCGATCACTTTACCTACACGAGCTACGAGCCCTTGGGCGTCATCGCCGCCATCTGCCCGTGGAACTCGCCCTTGCTGCTGACGTCTTGGAAGCTGGCACCGGCGCTGGCCGCCGGCAATACGGTGGTGCTCAAGCTCTCCGAGTTCACGTCCGCCTCGGCCCTCGAGTTCGTTAAGCTGGTCGAACAAGCCGGTTTCCCCAAGGGCGTCGTCAATGTCGTCACCGGCTTCGGTCCGGAGATCGGCGAACCGCTGGTCGGTCACGACGACGTTGCCAAGGTCGCCTTCACCGGCGGCCCGATGAGCGGCACGCGGGTTTACGAAAAGGCCGCCGCCGGCCTCAAGAAGGTCAGCCTCGAGCTCGGCGGCAAGTCGCCCAACATCGTCTTCGACGACTGCGACATGGAGAACGCGGTCAAGGGCGCCATCTCCGGCATCTTCGCCGCCACCGGCCAGACCTGCATCGCCGGCTCGCGGCTCCTCGTTCAGAAGTCCATCCACAACGAGTTCGTCGACAAACTGGTCGCCTTCGCGGGGACGGCGAAGATGGGCAACCCCATGTCGCTCGATACCCAGGTTGGTCCGGTGACCACGCAGCCGCAATACGAGAAGATCTTGGGATACATGGATGTCGCCCGCGAGGACGGCGCCGAATGCGTGCTCGGCGGCGGCAAGGCGGAGCGCCTCGAGTGCGGTGACGGTTGGTTCGTCGAGCCGACGGTATTCACCGGCGTCAACAACAAGATACGCATCGCCCAGGAAGAGGTCTTCGGACCGGTCCTTTCCATTATCCCCTTCGAGGATGAAGACGAGGCGGTCGAGGTCGCCAACGACGTGGTTTACGGGCTCGCCGCCGGCGTCTGGACAACGTCCATCCGCCGCGCCATTGAGGTCCCGAAACGCATCCGTGCTGGCACCGTCTGGGTCAATACCTACCGGGCGGTGAGTTACCTCGCGCCCTTCGGCGGTTACAAACGCTCGGGCCTCGGCCGCGAAAACGGCCAGGAAACGATCCGCGAATTCATGCAGACGAAAACCGTGTGGATCTCGACGGCGACGGAAACGCCCAACCCCTTCGTTATGCGGTAGGACCGCATGGCCGAACGGCGCTGGGAGAGGTTATGGATCGGCGGCCATCTGGCGACAATGGCCGCTGATGCCGACGTGCCGTTTGGAACAATCCGTGACGGGGCTCTCGCCGTCGACGACGGGCGCATCGCCTTTGTCGGTGCCGCCGCCGACCTGCCCGGTCCGCCAGAAGATCTGGCCGACGAGATCATCGCCCTCGACGGCCAATGGCTGCTTCCGGGACTGATCGATTGCCACACGCATTTGGTCTTCGCCGGCAACCGCTCAGACGAGTTCGACCGCCGCCTTGCGGGTGAGAGCTACGCCGAAATCGCGCGCTCTGGCGGCGGTATCCTGGCCACGGTGCGGGCGACCCGCGCGGCCGGTGAGAATGCGCTTTTCGAACAGGCTCGAAAGCGCCTTCTGCCGTTCTTGGCCGAGGGCGTAACCACAGCGGAAATCAAGTCCGGTTACGGGCTCGAGATGGATACGGAACTGGCCATGCTGCGGGTTGCCCGGCGATTGGGCCGCGACCTGCCGGTGCGAGTCCGTACCACCTTTCTTGGCGCCCATGCCCTGCCGCCCGAGTTCGCCAACGATCGCGGCGGGTACCTGGATCTCGTGTGCGAGGACATGCTGCCGGCGGCCGCCGAAGAAGGCCTTGTCGACGCCGTCGACGCGTTCTGTGAGGGCATCGCGTTCTCGCCAGACGAAGTCGAACGCCTGTTCGAAAAGGCCCGATCGCTCGACCTACCGGTCAAACTGCATGCCGAGCAGTTGAGTAACCTTGATGGTGCCGCCCTGGCCGCGCAATACAGCGCCCTATCCGCCGATCATCTGGAATACCTGGACGAAGCGGGCGCAAGGGCTATGGCCAAGAACGGCACGACTGCCGTCCTGTTACCCGGCGCCTTCTACTTCCTGCGAGAAACCAGGGTGCCGCCGATCGAGACGCTCCGGCGTTTCGGCGTTCCCATGGCCGTCGCCTCCGACGCCAATCCTGGCTCATCGCCGGTCGGCTCGCTGCTGCTGATGCTCAACATGGCCTGCACGCTTTTCGCGCTGACGCCGGAGGAAGCCCTCGCCGGCGCCACCCGCAACGCCGCAAAGGCGATCGGTCTCGAAAGAGAAATTGGCACACTCGAAACCGGCAAGGCGGCAGACCTTGCCATCTACGACATCGATAGCCCAGTCGATCTCGCTTACGCCGTCGGCGGCAACCCCTGCCGTGGTGTCTTCATAAACGGTGACTAACTGATAGACGGCCAGCACGGGCGGTTTAAGCCTTCCGGATCCGACCTCAACAGACCACTTCGGGATGGCTCTTGAATTTGCGGACCGCCGGTTGCGTGGCCTTTTCGTTAACGAGACGGGCAGCCCAGTGGGGTCGCGTTGACTATAGTTGTATAGACATGTATAGGTAACTTGTTCATCAACCGTCCGTAGGGCCGTCTGAAAAGCTCCGCTGCATAACGGGAGCAGGACCGCCCCGGACCGCATGGAGGTATCGATGTCCCATCTGAAAACTGCTCTCGCCATCATCTTCGCCGGATCGATCGCCGCGACCGCGGCTAGTGCTTCCGAAATGGTCAGGATTGGTTTCAACGTCCCCCTCACCGGCTTCGCCGCCGCCGACGGCAAATCGGCCCTAACCGGCGCCAAACTGGCCGTCGAACAAGCCAACACGGAAGACGGCATAAACGGCAAACAGGTCGAATTGGTAATCTACGACGACCAAGCCTCGCCCAAGGAATCGGCGCCGATCGCCGCCAAGCTGGCCACCCAGGACAGGGTCAACATCGCCATTTCCGGCAGCTATTCCGGCGCCACGCGGGCCGCCGCCAACGTCTTCCAGAGCAACGGCGTCCCCTATATCTCCGCCTACGCTGTGCATCCCGGCATAACCAAGGCCGGCGACTTCGTCTTCCGCACGTCTTTCGTCGGCGAAGTCCAGGTCCGGGCTGGCGCCAAGCTGATCGGCGAGACCCTCGGCAAGAAAAACACCGTCGTCATCACCCTGAAGAACGACTTTGGCAAATCGCTGGCCGCCGGTTTCAAGGAGGCGGCCAGTAAGTTCGGCGTCAACGTCGTCAATGAATACGAGTATTCCATCAAGGACCGACAGTTCGGCCCGATCGTCTCCAAGGTCAAGGCTGACAACCCGGAGGCCATCTATGCGTCGGGTTACTTCTTCACTGCTGGGCCTCTGGTCAGCCAGTTGCGCGCCGCCGGCATCACGGTGCCGATCATCGGCCAGGAGGGCTACGACTCCGAGAAGTTCATCGAGATCGCTGGCAAGGCCGCCGAAGGCGTCATTATCACGACTTCGCTCGATCGTGACTCCAGTGTCAACGAAACCAAGAACTTCATCATGGCCTACGAGAAACTGGCCAAGGCCAGGCCCGATATGGTCGCCGCTTCCGGGCACACCGCGGTCAAGGTCGCCGTCGCCGCCATGCGCAAAGCGGGCACCGACAACCGCAAGGCCATCCGCGACGCTATCGCTGCCCTCAAGCTGAAGGCTTCGACGGGCGACATTTCGTTCAACAAGCTGGGTGAGGTCAGGAAGGACGTCCAGGTGCAGGTCGTGCGCGGCGGCGCCTGGCACCGTCATTCCGTGATCAGCGATCCGGCCCTATTGGCGCCGCCGACGGAATAAGGTTCTAAATTGCGGTCGGGAAAGGGGAGAACCTCTTTCCCCGCGACTTCGCGGCCGTAACGGACCGGCGATTAGGCTGGGACTCCATGCTGATTTTCGAGCTCACCGTTCAAGGGTTGGTCCAGGGGAGCATCTACGCTCTGATCGCGGTCGGCCTGACCCTTGTTTACGGGTTGCTGCGGATCCTGCACGTTGCCCACGCCGGGCTGTTCACGCTTGGCGGCTACATCGGCGTGCTGGTCACCAACGCCACCGGAAGCCTGACCCTGGCCTTGATCGCCGCAATGGTCTTGGTTCGGGTTTTGGGCATCGGAATCTACCGGTTCTGCTACCAGCCGATTCTCGACAAGCCGCCGTACGTTGCGCTGATCGCCTCGATCGGATTGTTCGTCGCCATGGAGGAGATCTTCCGGCTCGTTTTCGGGCCATACGGTATTTCCTATACGGCGCCGCCGCTGCTCGACAGCATCACCTTCGCCGGCATGAAACTGAAGCAGGCGGAGCTCGGCGTCATGGCAGGAACCGTAATCTTGATCGGTGGCCTGGCCTTTCTCGCCGGCAAGACCCGCATCGGTGCGGCTTGGCGGGCGACGGTCACCGATCCGGCCATGGCCCAATCCTTCGGTATCGACATCGTCAAGGTCCGGTACCTCAACTTCTTCATCGGTTCGGCGCTCGCCGCCGCCGCCGGTGTCATGGTGGCGCTCCTCAATAACCTGGTCGAACCGACCATGGGGGCCGTCGCCAGCTATAAGGGCCTCGCCATCATCGTGTTGGGCGGGCTCGGCGACGTACGCGGCACCCTGATCGCAGCCCTCGTGCTCGGCGTCATCGAGTCCTTCGGCACCATCTACCTGGGCGCGATACTCGACCGCGACGCCATCGCTTTCGCCTTTCTCATCTTGGTTCTATTGGTCCGCCCGCGCGGGCTTTTCGGGAAGGCATGAGCCATGGAATACCAGATCACGCTCCTCACCATCGTCGCCATTACCGTGATAGCCGCCTTGAGCCTCAACCTGATCACCGGGTTCTGCGGTCAGATCAGTTTGGGACACGCTGCCTTCTATGGCGCCGGTGCCTACACAGCATCTCTGCTGACCATGAACGGCACCCCGTTCGCCATCGCCCTTGTCGCCGCGGCGGGGGTCGCCGGTGTGCTGGGCGTTGTCGTCGGCTTTGCGTCACTTCGCGTACGCCATGATTTCCTGGCCATCACTACAATGGGCGTCGGTTTCCTGTTCATCGGCGTCGTCCGCCAGCAGGACTGGCTCGGCGGCGAGATGGGCTTGTTCTCGATCCCGGACCCGGGCCTCGGCAAGACCGGCTACATGCTGCTCTGCGTCGCCCTGGCAGTCGCCGTGGCACTTTTCAGCCTGTACTTGAAACGTTCGTGGATGGGCTATTGCTTCGACGCCATCGCCGACGACGAGGACACGGCGCGCATGGTTGGTATCGACGTTGCGCGTTACAAACTGGCTGCCTTCGCCATGGGTACTGCGTTCGCCGGCATCGCCGGTGGCCTCTACGCCCACGAAATCAAGTACATCGGTCCGGATAGTTTCGGTTTCGTCGAATCGGTGACCATCCTGGCCATGGTCGTCATCGGCGGTATCGGATCGATGCCGGGCGTTATCGTCGCGGCGGCCGTATTGACGGTGCTGCCCCAGTGGTTGCAGTTCATCGCCGACTACAAACTGTTGCTGTACGGGGCGCTCTTGTTCGCCGTTATGCGCTTCAGCCCCGGCGGACTGGCTGGTTTGGCAAGTGGCCTGATGGCGCGCCGAAGTCCGGCCCGACAAGCCGCGGAGGGAACCGGACGATGACCGTGATCCTCGAGGCCGCTGGTCTGTCGGTCAATTTCGGCGGTGTCCAGGCGTTGGATAGCGTCTCCTTTTCCTTGAGCCAGGGCGAACTGCTCGGATTGATTGGCCCCAACGGCGCCGGCAAGACGACAGCGCTCCGAGCCGTCACCGGCATGGTCGTGCCCGGTGACGGAAGCGTGCATGTCGGCGGGCGTGACGTCAGCCGGGCACCGATCCACGAGCGTGTTCGGCTCGGCCTCGGCATGTCGCAGCAGCTGGTGCGACCGTTCCGCTCCATGACGGTGGCTGACAACGTGACCCTTGCCGCCGGCTTCGCCAAGACCCGTGCGCCGCTGGCGGCCCTGTTTCAAAGGCATCGCGCCGACGAGAAGCGCCGGGCGCTCGAGCTTTTGGATCTGGTCGGCATCGCCGACGCTGCCGATACCATGCCGGCCAAGTTGCCTCTGGGATATTTGAAGCGCCTGGAAGTGGCCCGTGCGTTGGCCTTGTCGCCCCACATGCTGCTCCTCGACGAACCACTGGCTGGCCTCAACCACGTTGAGGCGGGCCGTATGGCCGACACCATCCAAGCCCTCAATCGGGAAGGATTCAGTATCGTCCTGATCGAACACAACCTGGGCGAGGTACTGCGCATCTGCTCACGGCTCGTCGTCCTCGACAACGGCCGCAATCTGAGCGCCGGTGAGCCCAAGAAAGTCATGGCCGAACCTGCCGTACGTGCCGCCTATCTGGGTGAGGGGGTGGGCAATGCTTAAGCTAAACGATCTCAGCGTCGGATACGGACCCTTTACCGCTGTCCACGACCTGACCCTGACTATTGATGAGGGAACCGTTTTCGCCATGATCGGGGCAAACGGCGCCGGCAAATCGTCGACTATCATGGCGATCGCCGGGCATGCCGATGTCGTCGGCGGGCAGATCGAATTTGATGGCCGCGACATCACCGGTCTCGCCGTCGAAGACCGGATCGGCGCCGGAATCGCCCTTGTCCCTGAGGGACGGCGCCTGTTCCCCGACCTCACCGTCGCCGACAACCTGACCATCGGCGGTTACAGCCGCCCGCAACGCGACGAAGCGCGCAACCGCGACAAGGTCGTCAGCCTGTTCCCGTGCCTTGGCGAGCGGCTCGCACAACAGGCGGGCACGCTCTCCGGCGGCGAGCAGCAAATGCTGGCCATGGGCCGGGGCCTGATGGCGGAACCAAAATTTCTGATGGTTGACGAGGTATCACTCGGCCTGATGCCGAAGGCCGTTGAAATCTGTTACGAGGCCATCCAGCGCCTGAAGGCGGATGGTATTACCGTTCTTCTGGTCGAACAGAACACATCTCGCGCGCTCGATATCGCCGACCGCGTCTGCGTCCTCGAGTCGGGACACGCGGTCTGGGAGGGTGGCGCCGAGGAGGCTCGCCGCGACACGTCGATGATCGATGCTTACATGGGCCTGTCGAGAAACGGAACGGAAAGCTGACATGACGCCGGTGCCGCTTTACCAGAAGATCAAGGACAACATCCTACACCGCATCGGCACGGGCGATCTCAAGCCGGGCGACCGGATCCCGTCGGAAAACGCTTTGGTCGACGAAACCGGCGCCAGCCGCATGACCGTTCACCGGGCGCTCCGCGAACTGACCCAGGACGGTGTTCTATTGCGCGTCCAGGGGACGGGCACCTTCGTCGCCGAACCGGTGCCGGCGGCCGATCTCCTGGAGCTGCGCAACATCGCTGAAGACATCCGATCCGGCGGCAAGATACACAGCAGCCGCGTCGTCCGCCTATGCGCCGAGATAGCGGACGACACCATCGCGCTCGCCATGGAATTGGCACCGGGTTCGCGCGTATTTCATTCTATAATCGTCCATATGTCCGACGGTGAGCCGGTGCAGGTGGAGGACCGGTTCGTCAATCCGGCCTCTGCGCCGGACTATCTGGACGTCGATTTTGCAACCGAGACGCCGAACCAACACCTGATGGAGGTCGCACCCTTGAACGACGTGGAGCACGTCGTCGAGGCGGTCATCCCGGATCCGTGGATCCGGAACCTGCTGGAGATCGGCCGCGGTGATCCCTGTCTGGTCCTGCAACGGCGCACCTGGTCCAGCGGGCGGGTCGCGTCTTTTGCAAGACTGACCCATCCCGGCGACAAGCACCGGTTTGGCACCCGATTTTCCTACGGCCGGGACCGCGGTCGGCCCAACACGAGGCGCTGACCTGAACCGGCGCCGCAAGGAGGACATCCGATGACATCATCCCAGGACCTTTCCAACGTCAGGGACATAAAGAGTCCGCACGGCACGGAACTCAGCGCCAAGAGCTGGCTGACCGAAGCGCCGCTGCGCATGCTCATGAACAACCTGGACGCCGAGGTCGCTGAAAATCCGCATGAACTGGTCGTCTACGGCGGCATCGGCCGGGCGGCCCGCGACTGGGATTGCTTCGACCGCATCGTCCAGACCCTCAAAGATCTGGAAGATGACGAAACACTGTGCGTGCAATCGGGGAAACCGGTAGGCGTTTTCAAGACCCATCCGGAAGCGCCGCGCGTGCTAATCGCCAATTCCAACTTAGTGCCTCACTGGGCGAATTGGGAACACTTCCGCGAGCTCGACCAGAGGGGCCTGATGATGTACGGGCAGATGACGGCCGGTTCCTGGATCTACATCGGCAGCCAGGGCATCATCCAGGGCACCTACGAGACCTTCGCCGAGATGGGCCGGCGCCATTACGGCGGCGACCTGACCGGAAAATGGATCCTGACCGCTGGCCTGGGTGGTATGGGTGGTGCCCAACCCCTGGCGGCGACCATGGCCGGCGCCTCGATGCTTGCCGTTGAATGCCAGGCAAGCCGAATCGAACGGCGCCTTGAAACCGGCTACCTCGATCGCCGCATCGACGACCTCGACGAAGCGTTGGCCGTCATCGACGACGCTTGTAAGCGCGGCGAGGCGCAGTCGGTCGGGTTGTTGGGCAATGCCGCCGAGGTTCTTCCTGAAATGGTGCGTCGCGGCGTCAAGCCGGATGCCGTGACCGACCAGACCAGCGCCCATGATCCCTTGAACGGCTACTTGCCCATCGGTTGGACCTGGGACCAGGCCGAACAGCAGCGCCAGAGCGATCCCGATCGTGTCGTCCGCGAAGCCCGAGCTTCCATGAAGGTCCATGTCCAAGCCATGCTTGCCTTCCATGACCTCGACATCCCGACCTTCGACTACGGCAACAACATCCGCCAGGAAGCGGCCGACGAGGGCTTGACCAATGCCTTCGCCTTCCCCGGCTTCGTACCGGCTTATATCCGCCCCCTGTTTTGCCAAGGCAAGGGGCCATTCCGCTGGGCCGCTCTTTCCGGCGACCCGCAGGACATCTACAAAACCGATGCGCGCATGAAGGAATTGTTCCCCGACGACGCGCATCTCTTGAACTGGCTCGACATGGCCCGCGAGCGCATCCATTTCCAAGGTCTGCCGGCCCGTATCTGCTGGATCGGCCTCGGCGAACGGGCTAAGGCCGGCCTCGCTTTCAACGAAATGGTTCGCACCGGTGAACTGTCGGCGCCTGTGGTCATCGGCCGCGATCATCTCGATTCCGGATCGGTGGCCAGTCCTAACCGGGAGACCGAGGGCATGAAGGACGGTTCCGACGCGGTCTCCGACTGGCCGCTCCTCAACGCCCTACTCAACACCGCATCCGGCGCAACGTGGGTTAGCCTGCACCACGGCGGCGGCGTCGGCATGGGTTTTTCGCAGCACGCCGGCATGGTCATCGTCTGTGATGGCACGAAAGAGGCGGATCGCCGCCTCGAACGGGTTCTGACCAACGACCCGGCGACGGGCGTGATGCGCCACGCGGATGCCGGTTACGAGGACGCCGTCCAATGCGCCCGCGACAACGACCTCAAATTGCCGATGATCGGGGACTGAACGTGTCCGTCGCAATCGAAACGGCACCCGGTAGCCTGACCCTGCCCAACCTGGCCCGGTTGCTGAACGAGCGGACGCCGATGGTGCTCACCGGCAATTGGCAAAGCGTGGTCCAGGCCGGCGCCGATGCGGTCGCCGCCATCGCCGCCGGCGCCGAACCGGTCTATGGCGTCAACACCGGCTTCGGCCTGCTGGCCCGCGAAAGCATTCCCCAAGGCAAGCTCCGCAACCTGCAGCGCCGCCTGGTGCGCTCGCACGCCGCCGGCGTCGGACCGGCCTTGGATGACAGCTGCGTCCACCTGATCGTCGCCCTCAAAGCCAATGCCCTGGCGCAAGGGTATTCGGGGGTCCGCCCGGTCGTCGTCGAAACCCTGCTTGGGCTTCTGGAAGCCGGCGCCTATCCCGTGATCCCGGCACAGGGCTCGGTCGGCGCCTCGGGTGACTTAGCGCCGCTGGCCCACCTGTCGCTGGCGTTGATCGGCGAGGGAGAGCTCCGCATTGATGGCACCGTTCGGCCATCGGCCGAGGTGCTGAACGAACTCGATATCGCGCCGCTCGACTTGCAGCCGAAAGAGGGCTTGGCGCTTCTCAACGGCACCCAGGTGTCGACGGCGCTGGCCATCGCTGGATACTTGCGCATCGAGTCATGTTTTTACGCCGCTCTGATCGCCGGTGCGTTGTCGGTCGACGCGACCAAGGGCTCTACTGCACCTTTCGATCCGCGCATACAGGAACTCAGGCGCCACGGTGGCCAGGCGGCGGTGGCGGCACAGCTCCGCGACCTCCTGGCCGACAGCGAAATCCGCCAGAGCCACGTCCATTGCGACCGCGTTCAGGACCCCTATTCGGTGCGCTGTCAACCGCAGGTCATGGGCGCCTGCCTCGAACAACTCCGCCAAGTCGCAGTCATCCTCGAACGCGAGGCCAACGCGGTAACCGACAATCCGCTGGTCTTCTCCGATACCGGCGAGGTCATCTCCGGCGGCAACTTCCACGCCGAACCGGTGGCCATGGCGGCCGATATCCTGGCCATCGTCGCCGCCGAGATCGGCAACCTGTCGGGCCAGCGCACTGCGCTCCTGGTCAATCCCGCGTTGAGCGGATTGCCGCCGTTCCTTGTCGAAGAGGCCGGCCTCAACTCGGGCTTCATGCTCGCTCAGGTGACAGCGGCGGCGCTGACCAGCGAGAACCGCGGGCTCGCCCACCCGGCCTCCGTCGACAACGTCCCCACTTCGGCCGACCAGGAGGACCACGTATCCATGGCCACCCACGCCTCGCGGCGCCTGCTCGCTATGGCCGACAATCTGGCCGGCATCGTCGCCATCGAGCTGCTCGCCGCCGCCCAGGGCCTCGATTTGCACGCGCCCATGAAGACTTCACCGAAGCTCCAGCTCTACCACGACGCCATCCGCGCCCGGGTGCCTTTCTATGACAAGGACCGCCCTTTCGCGCCGGATATCGAGGCGATCGTGAAGGCCATACTGGTTGGGGGCTTCCGCATGGCAGAAATCGAAGAGTAACGTTGGCGTTGATCGTGTGAGCGCGGCGGTAAATCGCCACGCCCTTTGCTTTTTCCCTTACGCCAATCGTGATAGGTAGTTAGCAAAATACCATCGCATTCGGCGGGGAGGATTGCCGTTGACCGACCAACACATGTATGAGCGTGACCTCGACCGTCATGCCGCGAACTACCAACCGCAGACTCCGCTGACGTTTCTGGAATGGGCAGCGTCCGTATACGCGGAAAAGATCGCCGTAATTCATGGCGAGGCGACGGTTACCTATGCCGAGCTGTACGACCGCTGCCGACGCCTCGCCTCGGCGCTGAGGGGGCGCGGTATCGGCGCCGGCGACACCGTCGCCGTCATGTCACCCAATGCACCGGCCATGCTTGAGGCCCACTACGGCATCCCCATGGCCGGCGCCGTCCTCAACGCGCTCAACTTCCGGCTCGACGCGGCGACCATCGCCTTCATCCTGGAACACGGCGAAGCCAAGGCCCTGATCACCGACCGTGAGTTCTCGGGCGTCATCTCGGAAGCGCTTGAAAAACTCGGCCGCGACATCCTGGTCATCGATGTCGATGATGCGCTGGCCGAAGGCGGCGAGCTGATCGGCGAACTGGATTACGAGACGTTCCAGGCTGAAGGCGACCCGGAGTTCGCCTGGAAAATGCCGGATGACGAATGGCAGGCAATCTGTCTCAACTACACGTCCGGCACCACAGGCAACCCCAAAGGCGTCGTCTATCACCACCGCGGTGCCTTCCTCAATGCACTCGGCAACGCCCTGGTCTTCGGACTCAACCACCGCTCGGTCTATCTGTGGACGCTGCCCATGTTCCACTGCAACGGCTGGACCTATACCTGGGGAGTCACCGCCGTCGGCGGTACGCACGTCTGTCTCCGCGCTGTCGATCCGGCCCTGATTTTTCCGATGATCCGCGATCACCAGGTCACCCACATGTGCGGCGCCCCGATTGTCTTGAATATGCTGCTACAGGCCCCTGATGAGGCGATCGTCACTTTCCACCAGACGGTTGAAGTGGCGACCGGCGGCGCCGCACCGCCGAGCGCCGTCATCTCCGGCATGGCGCGCATGGGTTTCCGGGTTACCCATCTCTATGGACTGACCGAGACCTACGGGCCATCCACCTTCTGCGCCTGGCAGGAGGACTGGGACGACCTCGATCGCGCCAGCAAAGCGTCGCGTATGGGTCGCCAGGGGGTGCGCTACCCGACGCTCTCCGGCCAAGCCGTCATCGACCCCGAGACCATGCAACCGGTGCCGGCCGACGGCGAGACCATGGGTGAATTGATGCTCAAGGGCCACACGGTCATGAAGGGATATCTCAAGAATCCGGAGGCCACTGAGACCGCCTTCGCCGGCGGCTGGTTCCACACCGGCGACCTCGCCGTCCTGCACCCGGACGGCTACGCCGAAATCAAGGACCGGGCCAAGGACATCATCATCTCCGGTGGCGAAAACATCTCCAGCCTGGAGATCGAGGAGACGCTCTATAAACACCCCAATGTCATGGAGGCCGCCGTCGTCGCCAAGACTGACGATAAGTGGGGCGAGGTGCCCTGCGCCTTCGTCACCTTGAAGCCGGACGCCGAAGAGGTCAGCGCCGAGGCGGTTATCGGTTATTGCCGCGAGAACATGGCTTCATTCAAGGCGCCGAAACACGTGATCTTCGGGCCCCTGCCCAAGACCTCGACCGGCAAGATCCAAAAATTCGTTCTCCGCGAACAGGCGGAGGCCATCTGAATGGCCGCGGCAACGATATTGTCCCTGGAGGGTGCGGTCGCGCTGGTCACCGGTGCCTCCGGCGGTCTGGGTCGTCATTTCGCAGGCACGCTCGCGGAGGCCGGGGCCACTGTCGCCGTCGCGGCTCGTAGGCGCGACAAGGTCCAGGAGACGGTCACCGCCATCGAGGCGGCCGGTGGCCAGGCCTTCGCCGTCGATCTCGACGTCACCCGGGCGGACAGCGTCGCCGAGGCGTTCGGCCGGGTCGAAGGCGAACTCGGCACGGTCTCGATCGTCGTCAACAACGCCGGCATCGCGTTACGCGGCGCGCCCCAAGACATAGAAGAGGCCGAATGGGACAGGGCCATGGACACCAATCTGAAGGGCGCCTGGCTGGTTGGCACGGAAGCGGCCAGAAGAATGATCGCGGCCGGCATCGGCGGCAGCATCATCAACATCGCTTCGATCATGGGTCTCAGGATTACCGCCGGACTATCGCCCTACGCCATCTCCAAGGCGGGTGTCGTGCAGATGACAAAATCATGCGCACTCGAATGGGTCCGCCACGGCATCCGGGTCAATGCACTGGCACCTGGCTATTTCGAAACGGACATCAACCGCGATTTCCTGAAGACGGACGCCGGCCAAGCGATCGTCAAGCGCATACCCATGCGCCGCACCGGTGACATGAAGGACCTCGACGGACCCTTGCTGCTGCTTGCTTCCGAAGCCGGCGCCTTCATGACCGGAACGGTTATCCCCGTTGACGGCGGCCATATGGTCAGCGGACTGTAGGAGACACGGCCATGCCTTTCGCCGACGCCGACGGCATCAAGCTCTACTACGAGGAAAACGGCTCCGGGACGCCGATCCTGTTCCTGCATGAATTCGCCGGCGATCACCGCAGTTGGGAGGCACAGATCCGGTTCTTCTCGCGGACGCATCGCTGCATCGTCATCGCCGCCAGAGGTTATCCGCCGTCCGATGTGCCGGACGATGAAAGCGCCTACGGCCAGGACTTGGCCATCGCCGACGCCCTATGCGTGCTCGATCACTTGAACATCGACAGGGCCGTCGTCGTCGGCCTCAGCATGGGCGCCTATACGGTGCTCCGTATTACCCTTCAACACCCGGACCGTGTCATCGCCTGCGTCTCGGCCAGCGGTGGCGCCGGATCGCCGGTAGACACGCACGCGGCTTTCGTTAGCGATGCGCAAGCGACGGCGGCCCAAATGTTGAAAACCGGCGCATTCCCGGTTGATGGCGTCGCCTTGGGCCCGACGCGGACCCAATTGAAACGCAAGGATCCGAGAGGCTGGGCCGAGTTTCGCCAGCACCTGTCGGAACACTCGGTCGTTGGCTCGGCCTACACGCTGCGCCAAGTCCAAGCAGCGCGGCCGTCGCTATATGGCTTTGAGGAAGAGCTGCGGGCCCTAACCACGCCAGTACTGCTGATGGTCGGCGATGAGGACGAACCCTGTCTTGACGTCAACCTTTTCCTCAAGCGGACCGTGCCGAGCGCCGGCCTGGCCATGTTTGAACGCTGTGGTCACTTGTTGAACCTGGAGGATCCGGCCTTGTTCAATGCCCGAATTGCCGCCTTCCTGCAGGCCGTCGAAAACGGCGCCTGGCCGCTTCGCGATCGACCGGACCAAGCCTTTGGCGGTATCGGCTTGAATGCCGTGGACGATGCCGCCGACTGACGGGAGAATAAGGAATGGATTTCACGCTGACACCCGAAGTCGATGAGACACGGAAGAAGATCCGCGACTTCGTCGCCGAGCGGATAGTGCCGCTGGAGGACGATCCGGCCTCCTACGACGAACACGAGAACATCGATGAGGCACTGCTGCAGACACTCCGCGCCGATGCCCGGTCGGAAGGGCTGTGGGCGCTCTCCATGCCGGTCGAACGGGGCGGTCGCGGGTTCAATACGGTCGGCATGGCGGCCTGCTACGAGGAGATGAACCGCTCCATTTTCGGCCCCGTCGTCTTCAACGCCGCCGCCCCTGATGACGGCAACATGTTCGTCCTCAACCGTATCGGTAGCGAGGAGCAGAAGGACAAGTGGCTGCAACCGATCATCGACGGCGCGCTGCGCTCGGCCATCGTCATCACCGAACCGCACCCCGGCGCCGGCTCCGATCCGGCCGGGATGATGAAAACGACAGCCGAGAAGAAAGGCGACAAGTGGATCGTTTATGGCCGCAAATGGTTCATCACCGGTGCCGACGGGGCCAGTCACTTCCTATTGGCGGCGCGCACGTCCCATGAGCCCAGGCGCGAGATGACCGCCTTCATGTTCCATAAGGACCAGCCCGGCTGGCGGGCCGAGAGGCGCATTCCGATTATGGGCCCCGAGGAGCACGGCGGCCATTGCGAACTGGTTTTCGACGGCCTCGAGATTCCCGACGAAAACCGCCTCCTCGAGCCTGGACGCGGCATGAAGGTGATCCAGACTCGGCTTGGAACAGCCCGGCTGACCCACTGTATGCGCTGGTTGGGGCTCGCCAAAAGGGCGCTCGAAATCGCCGATGCCTACGTCGCCGAGCGCGAAGCCTTCGGCAGCAAGCTCCGCGACCGGGAGAGCGTGCAGTTGCTGCAGGGCGAGGCAGCTTTGCAAATCCACATCGGCCGCCTCTTGGTCATGAACGCCGCCTTCCGCCTCGACCGCGGCGAGTTTGCCAAGAAGGAGATCTCGGCGGCCAAGGTCCATGTGGCAGATACATTGCACAAGGCGATCGACACGGCGATCCAGCTCTGCGGCGCCAAGGGGTATTCCAAGGACACGAAGCTCGAATGGATGTACCGCTATGCCCGCCAGGCCCGTCTGGTCGACGGCGCTTCCGAAGTGCACAAGATGGTCCTGGCCCGCAACTTCCAAGATCAAGGGATCGATTTCTGGGCATGGGATTGACGACGGAAAACCTGAAGAACCGGATCGGCGCCTACGTCGCGGACTATGCCGGCTGCCCGGTCGAGATCGAACGCTTCGAACGCTTGTCGGGTGGCGCCATCCAGGAGAACTGGGCCCTCGACCTGACCGTGTCGGGTGGCGCCTGGGCCGGGAGCCATAAACTGGTTTTGCGCCGGGATTCCCAATCGACGGTTGCCGCCAGTCACGGGCGTCGCGACGAGTTTGAACTACTGAAGGCAGCCCATGCGGCCGGCGTAACGGTTCCGGAGCCGTGTTTCTGCTGTGACGATCCCAAGGTGATCGGTGGACCTTTTTTCCTCATGCACCGCGTCGAAGGCGTTGCCGCGGGCTTTCGCCTGGTCAAGACCGGACCGGACCCGGGACTAGCCCGGCAACTCGGCCGCGATTTGGCACGCATCCACACGATCCGGCCGCCGCGCGACGACCTCGAATTCCTTGGGCCCGCACCCGCGCATCCGGCCGGCGACACCGTCGCCCGTTTCCGCCGTTACCTCGATGAATTGGCGGCACCGCATCCGGTCCTCGAGTGGGGGCTCGATTGGCTCGAGCGCAATGCTCCCGATCGGGAAGAGGTGGTGCTGTGCCACCGCGACTACCGCACCGGCAATTACATGGTCGCCGGAGGCCTGCTCACCGGCGTTCTCGACTGGGAGTTCGCGGGCTGGAGCGATCCTCTGGAAGATATCGGGTGGTTCTTCGCCAAGTGCTGGCGTTTCGGTGCCTGGGACCGGGAAGCCGGCGGCATCGCCGGGCGGGAGGATTTTTTGACGGCCTACGAGACCGAGTCGGGCCGGCAGGTGGACCGCGACGCCGTTCCCTATTGGGAGGTCATGGCGCACGTGCATTGGGCGGTCGTCGCCCGCCAACAGGCCGAACGGCATGTCTCCGGTGAAGAGCCGTCCCTCGAACTCGCCTTGACCGCACACGTGGTGCCGGAGTTGGAACTGGAAATCCTGTCCATGACGAAGGAGGGCTGACATGCGCAACCAACCCGACGGCGCCGGCCTGCTGGAAATCGCGCGGGAAACCCTGCGCGGCGACCTGATCGATGCGCTGCCTGCTGACAAACGTTACGAGGCGCTGATGATCGCCAATGCCATGGCCATCGCGGCTCGGCAGATCGCCGCCGGCGATACGCCCTTCACCAGCGAAAAGGCTCGACTGCAGGAACTCCTGGATGCCGAAGGCGACCTGACGGAACTCAACCGTGAACTGGCCCGGCGTCTGCGCGTCGGTGACTTCGCTCCCGGAACGCCGAACCGCGACCGGATCTATGATATTCTATGGCAGGCGACCGAACAGAAGGTCCGCGAGAGCAATCCGAAGTATCTGGCGAGCTTGGATGAAATTTGACCGGACGGCATCGAGGAAGGGCCATGGAAAACGACAATCCGGAAACCGCGCATGCCGAAACACCCGTCCTGTCCACGACCGACGGGCGCGGCGTCGCCACCGTCACCCTCAACCGCCCCCGGGTCAACAACGCCTACAACGGCGATATGATCGAGGGGTTGCTTGACGCGATCGGCCGGCTCGGTACCGATCCCGAAGTGCGGGTCATCGTCATCCGCGGTAACGGACGCCTGTTCCAGGCCGGTGCCGATCTCAACTGGCTGGCCCAGGTCGCCGAAACTGGAGCAGAGGAGAACCTGGACGTTTCCCGCAAGACCACGGACGCGGTGCGCTTTCTCGATACCTGCCGCAAACCGACGATCGCCCTGGTCCATGGCGGATGTTTCGGCGGTGGCATCGGCATCCTCGCCGCCTGTGACGTGGTCATCGCCTCCGCCGAGTCCCTGTTCTCCATTTCGGAGGTGCGCTGGGGCCTGATTCCCGGACCCATCGTCCCGCAGCTCGCCGCCAAGATCGGCGTTGGGCAGCTCAGGCGCTATGCCTTGACCGGTGAGCGGTTCGGCGCCGAAGAAGCCAAACGCATCGGATTGGTTAGCGAGACCTGTGATACCGATGCCCTGGACCAGGCCGCGGCTCCGATCATCGAGTCACTTCTAAGGAACGGTCCGCAGGCAATCGACGAAACCAAGAGGACGATCGCCGACACCGCCGGCGAAATCGTCGACGACCAGTTCACCGACACGCTGGCTCGCGCCCATGCAGCCAAGCGCCAGACGGATGAAGCGGCGGAAGGCCTGGCCAGTTTCCGCGAACGCCGCGAGGCCGATTGGTATCCCGAACCGGCGGCCGGCGACGGAAAGGACATCTGAATGTCGCTTTTTCCAGGCACTTTCGTCCGCCATCCCAGCGAAAAACGGTTGGGGCCCGGCCGTGTGCAGAGCGTCGAAGGCAACAGGGTCGTCGTAAATTTCGTCAACGCCGGCAAGGTGATCATTGATTCCGAACGGGTCGACCTGATCGTCATCGACGAAACCGAGTTCGAGACCGGCGGATAATCGGGGCATGACGGGCCGGCTATGATCCGCTACCTGACGACCGCGCTGGCCCTTGCCGTCCTCACCCTGACTGTCATTCTCCGTCTCAACGATCCGGTCGAGATCGCCGGGTTCCGGCATCAAATTTTCGACCTCTACCAGCGTTGGCACACGCGGCCGGCCCAAGAGGTGCCGATCCACATCGTCGATATCGACGAAGAGAGCCTGAAACGTCTCGGCCAGTGGCCGTGGCCACGAAGTCTGCTCGCCCAGCTGGTTACCTCACTTGGGGAAGCCGGTGTCTCCACTATCGCCTTTGATATGGTGTTCTCGGAGCCGGACAGAACGTCGCCTCGCCAGATCGCCGAAGATCTACCGCTCGACAACGAACTGCGCCAACGGCTCGTGGACCTGCCGGACCACGACCGGATGTTGGCGACCGCCATTTCCAAGACCCGTGTCGTCCTTGGCTTCGCCCTTTCCGATTCCGGCGACAACGAAACTGAACCGGTGGTGAAGTCCGGCTTCGCCACAGCTGGCACCGACCCTAGGCCTTACCTGATTGTTTTCGACGGCAACATCTCGTCACTGCCCGGTTTGACCAAGGCGGCACTTGGCAACGGCACCCTGAATTTCTCACCGGACGGCGACGGCGTCGTCCGCAAGGTGCCGTTGGTGATGCGCTTTAAGGATACCATCGTCCCCAGCCTGGCGGCCGAGGTCCTGCGCGTCGCTCAAGGGGCCGGTTCCTATATAATCCGATCATCCGATGCTAGCGGCCACAGCGGGTACGGTCTGCATACCGGGGTTACAGACGTCAAAGTCGGTGCCTTCGTCGTTCCTACGGATGCCAATGGACGGGTGTGGTTTCATGCGGCGCGATCCGCGAAGCGACGAGTTCCGGCTTGGAAGGTGCTTGCGGGACAATCCGACATGAACCGCTTCGCCGGATCCATTGTCCTGGTCGGCCCTTCGGCGACCGGTCTGCACGATATCCGTTTTACACCACTAGGCGCAGCGATCCCCGGCGTCGAGATACGGACACAGATCATTGAACAGATCCTGACCAACGGCTTTCTGGTGCGGCCCGACTGGGCCAAGGGAGCCGAGGTGGTGTTTATGGTCGTCGTCGGCCTCGCCTTGATCTTCCTTATCGACCGCCTGGGCGCCATGCCGTCGGCGCTGGCCGGTTCGACCTTCCTGATCGCGGCGCTGAGCATCTCGCTCGTGATGTTTCGGGAGCACCGCCTCTTGTTCGATCCGGTCTACCCGGCCTTCTCGATCATTGTCATCTTTATTCTCTGTTCGGTGCTTCGCCACATTCGGGTCGAGAGCGAACAGCGCTGGATCCGATCCGCCTTTTCCAGCTACGTGTCGCCCAACCTGGTCGACGAACTGGTCAACAATCCGAAGATCCTCACGCTAGGCGGCGAACGCCGCGACCTGACCTTCCTGTTCACCGATCTTGCCGGCTTCACCACCCTCGTCGAGCAGTCGAAACCGGGCGCCCTCATTCCGCTCTTGAACGAGTACCTGAACGAGATGATCGCCATCGGCTTCAAACACGGCGGCACGTTGGACGCCATCGTCGGCGACGCTACGACGTTTTTCTTCAACGCGCCGGTCGCGCAAGAAGACCACGCCGAGCGCGCGCTCGCCTGCGCCGTCGAGATGGATGCTTTCGCCGACAGGTTCTCCAAGGAAAAGACAGCCCAGGGCCTGCCCGTCGGCCTGACCCGCATCGGCGTACACTCGGGTCCCGTCATCATCGGCAACATGGGCGGTGACGTCATCTTCAACTACGCCGCCCACGGCGATGCCATCAACGTGGCGGCCCGCCTGGAGACCGTCAACAAGCACCTGGGCACCCGGGTTTGCGTCAGCATGGAGACGGCGTCCCGGTGCAGACAATTCGACGGGCGGCCCGTCGGAACCATCCAGCTCAAAGGCAAGGCCGAGGGCATACTCGCCTTCGAGCCGCTGACGCCCGACGAGATTGTCTCCGAGCGCGTCACAACCTACTTGGCGGCCTACGACCTCCTGGTCATCGACGCCGAAGCCGCCCTTGCGGCGTTCCGCGCCGCCGCCGAAAAACACCCCGATGATCCCCTGATCCACTTTCACGTCAAGCGCCTGGAAAGCGGTGACGCCGGGACGCTGATCCGGATGGCGTCGAAGTAACGGGTGGTGTTCTAGAAATCCCACCGTTTCATCAACATCGTCTGGAACCGCCGATTCTGGTACTGGTAGTTGATGATATTGGAGTACTGCTGCAGGACTTCGGCGCTGAGGGTCCAGATCCAACCGTCGGTGGCGTCCTTGAGGTCTTCCGGAACACCTTTGAAATCGATGGCCGTCCGCAGCGGCATGCCGTAGGTGACGCGGGCGCGAAGGCGGTTGTCGTTGCGGCGTTTGGCGCTGACCGCCGAGTCGTTATCGCGGTAAAGCGCCCGGCGATAGCCCAATGAAGTGAGTAGGAACTGGCCCGAACCGGTCAGCCAGGTATGGCCGAAATCGGCCTCGTGGGCGTTGTATTCGAGATAGTTCACCTTGGCCCGGCTGGCGATGTGGCGATAGGTGGCCGTGAGCCGGTGCGCCGGGGTCAGGTTGTAGGCGGCACCGGTTTCCCAATCCCAGCGGTGGCCGCTCCTCAGTTTCGACGAGGTCGATTCGAAGAGCACATCGTACTTGGTGTGCGTATACTGGCCAGTGGCGTGAACCTCGATATCGCCGATGCGGCGTTCAGCGCGGAGCCTCGCACCGCGCCCTCGGTAGTAGCGCTCGTGCGACAGGCTGGTCAACGTATGGAATGCGGTCGGAGTCACCGTCGCCCACGGGAAGACCAGCTTCAGCCCACCGCTGATGGTGCCGGCCTTGGTGTCGAGATCCTCGATGCCGACTTGGTCGTCGTGGTAATAGGTGAAGGATCCGATCAGCTTGTGCGGCGCCTGGAACCCGAGGTCGTAGCTGAACTCACCGCGCAGCGACCCGACCGTTGCCCAGTCGTATTGGCGCCGGTCCTCTTCTTCGAGATCGAGGCGCGAGTCGAGGACCAAATTGGCTCCCATGTTGGACGCGGCATTGCGGTTCCAGTCGTAGTGCGATCCGAGGCTCAATTGCACGAAGGCCCGGAAGCGCTTCTTGCGCTGGGCGATTTCCGCCAGGTAACGCTCGGCCTCCTGGCGCAACCCACCGCCGAGCGGCAATTTCAGGGCCTCTTCCAGGATTCGCTCGGCCTCGCCCAAGCTGTCGAGGCGGAACAGCACGAGCCCGTAGTAAACCCGGATTTCGGCCAATTCGGGATCGATCAATAGCATGCGTTCGAGAGTTGCGGCGGCGCCCGTCAGATTGCCGGAATCGATCTGGGCCTTGGCGTAACGGAAGTTCAGTTCCAGGTTGTCGGGATCGTCGAGCACGTCCTGGAAAGTAATGTCACCCGCCCCCTCGACGGGGCGGCGTTCCGTCGCCTTGCCGGCGGCGCGCGTGCGGGCCTTGCGCTGGCGTTCCTCTTCTTCGAGGCGCTCGATCTCCCGGTCACTCGGCGCCTGGGCCTGGACCGGCAAGGAAAATACGAGAGGTGCGACGAAAACAATCACGATGGCAGCGCGTGCCCCGATTGACGGTTCCGCAGATCGTGTCCCCGTCCTCTTCACGGTTTTAGTCGGACAACCCTGATGAACGCGATGCCGTGCCGCTGCCGCTTTCCGACGTGCTGTCGGTATCGTTTTTCAGTTCCAGCTGATGGCTCATGTTGGCGACGACGGCACCGCCCGAATTGTTAAGCGACATTTTGAATGCGGCGCTGCAGTTGTCGACGCCCGTGCAATTGGCATTGGCTGGATTGTCCTCGAAGACGGCGGAGGTGAAGTCGTCAAGAGACTTGGAGAGGATTTGGAAACTGAAGTCGTTTAGACCCGTATCACCGGACGTCCCGGAGACCAGGGAATTGCCGCCACCGAAGGTGCGGTTTCCGAGGTCGAGGTCGGCGGTAACCGTGTAGGTTCCGCTGGTCCCGAGGGTGACACCGGACTGGTAGAAATGAAATGTTCCAGTCGTCGGCAGTTCGGAAATTTGTGTGACACCGTCCTCAATGGCAGACGCCTCCGATACTTCCGACGCCTGATCGCTATTCGACGTCACCTCGGTCGAACCGGCTACCGATTGCACGGCGACGGCCACCGCCTGTCCGGTAAATCCAGTCGCGGAAGGGCCGGCGTCGGTAGCGGAGCCGGCATCGGAGTCAGCGGATCCGGGATCGGTGGAAGCCGCGGTCGTACCAGCCACCGCGTCAGCGGTAGGAACCGCCGAAAGTGCGCCCAGGTCGGCCGAAGCGACGGCGGCGGGCGCAGCCGGTGCCGTGCCTTGGCTCAAGGTGGTTCCATAACCGCTGCGCGACACCACGACACTGCCGGCATCATTGCTGACTTCAATCCGACCGACCGTGTCTCGAGTATTACTCTCGTCACCAGGACCGAGCAGCGCCAACTGTGTCGTCGCCCCTTCGACGCGTCCGGCTACCATGGTTCCGCGGATGCCAATGGTCCCGGCCGGGACCTTGACCTCCATGTCTTCCGGCTTGTTCTGGGAGACCCGTCCGGTGACGAAACGGAAGACGCCCTTGGCAATCGATGCGGTGACCTTGCCGGTGCTCTTTTCCGGGTCGTAGACGAAGCGGTCGATGACGATCTCACTGTTCGCCCCAATGGTGAACACGGTTTCGTCGAGAAGGAGCACCTGCAGGCGGGCATCGGGACCGGCGCGCACCTTGTCGCCTAGATTGACGGCATCTCCGCTTTCGATCCGTTTTTCGGAGCTACTGTCCATGGGGACAATGACGACTTCGCCCTTGACCGCGGCGGCGACGCCGACCTTGATCGCTTCGGCGGCTTGGACGGTACCCATACGACCGGAGGCAAGGGCAATAAGCGCCGCACAAACCGTCACAACCGCCCGATTTCCAGTCAATTTCGCTGCCTCGGCATCCATTCCGCCGCCCCCAGTTGCCTTGATTTCAGGCGACTGGAGGAAGCATAGGGTTATCCATCCTAAAAATTAAAGAGCCGATAACAAAGGGGGGCGGTGATATCGGTCACAAACCGGCCGGAAATACCGGAAAACCAGCACTTACGCGTGATGGAAGCCCTTATGCGCGAGGCGGCAATCGTCGTTCCGTATAGGTGATCAGAATATCGAAAAGAGCCTTGAGGAACCGATCGATTCGGCCCAGCCTGTCGGCCACGTCCGGCGAGGCGATCATGTCACGGGCCACCTTGTCCTGTTCCGTTTCCCGCGCGCCGTCGAAGGTCTTCATGCGTTCCTCGTAGGGCAAGTTGGCGCGGATATAGGAAAGCAGGAAGCGAAATAGGGCCCGGATGTCATCATCGACGGCTTCCAGCTTTTTCTCCAGTTCCCTTTGGTCGACGGAAACGACGACGGTTTCCGTCGTTGCCGTGGCTGTCGCCATACGCGGAGCCTCATCGATTACCGCCATTTCACCGAAGATGGTATTCGGCCCGATCGTCGCGATATCGATGATTTCGTCCGACGTGGCGCCGTCTTTGGTAAGAGCCACCTCACCGGATTCGATCAGGTAAGCGACGTACCCCTGCCGCCCTTCGCGAAAGATCTTTTCCCCGGCGTAATAGACTTCGCGATCGAGAACCTTCTTCACGATGCCCTCTTATCTGCTGTCGTCTAAGAACCGGCTTCGATCATGTCGCGCAGCATTTCAAAGCGCTCTTCGGCGCGTTCTCCGAATAGGGGGTCCTCGGCGTGTTCCAGGTCGGCGTCGATGGCCTTCCAGTCTTCGCTCGACAGGATTTCCTCCGCGGCCGGAAGAAACTCGGTTTCCTCGATGTTCATGTGGTGGATTTGACTTTCCAGATAGTCCTCCGCGATACGGACGAACCAGTCCTTTTCGAGGGTCTCGTCATGCAGAACCTGCTCAACGGCATCGGCGAATTTCTTCGTCAAGTCGGCCAGCTCGACGTGTTGTTCCTGGATCGATGCGGCGGCGTCTGAGAACTCGGGCGCCTTGATCTTCAACTGGGCCAGGACACGGTCTTCCTTCGGGTGATGATAGCGGTCCGGCCAATCGAGCATGTACCTGAGGGCGTCACGGACCAATTCCCAATCCGGCACACCGCCCTGTTTGAAGGAATCCACCTGCGCTTGAAGCAGGCGCATCAGGCGGCTGATGTTCTGGTGCTCGCGATGAATATCATTGATCACTTGGGACATGGCTCTTCCTTTGCCGGTTGTCTCGATATTCCGCCCGGAGAGACGTTAACTATTGGGTGTTCCGGGGCCCCTATCAAATACCGTCGCACGCGGCTGATCAACAGTCTGTTGATCCACGTCCTCCTTTGGCGTTTCTACGGAACCGTCCTCCTCATCGATCAAAATGCGCATGGCGGCGCCGTCCAGATCATCGAACTGGCCTGATTTCAAGGACCAAAGAAAGGCCGCAAGGCCGATCAATCCGAGGAACAGGGCCGTCGGTATCAGAAAGACGAGAACGTCCATGGTCAACCCAGCCGCATGGCTTTCAGGCGGAGCGCATTCAGTGTCACGACCAGCGACGACGACATGGCGATAGCGGCGACGAGAGGCGTCGCCAGGCCGAAAACGGCCAACGGCACGGCAATGACATTGTAGAGGATCGCCAGCCCAAAATTCTGTTTGACCAGCTTATCGGCGAAACGGGAAACACGGATCGCGGTGGTGACCGCACCCAAATGCTGCCCTTGAAATAGGAGGTCCGCCGCCGTTTGGCTGACATCGGCCGCCGTTGTCGGTGACATGGATGCGAAACCGGAAGCCAGGGCCGGTGCGTCATTTAGGCCATCGCCGACCATCAACACCTTTCGCCCTTCCGCTCTGAGCGTCTCAATCCGTTCGACCTTTGCTGCCGGCAGGCAAGCCGACCGCCAATGATCGATCCCGACGGCGCTGGCAGCCGCGGCGACGGCCGCCTCCCGGTCACCGGATAACAGCTCGACCCGGAAACCGGCAGTCCTTAGGGATGTAATGGTGGCTGCCGCATCGTCGCGCAGGGAATCGGCGAAACAAAAACGCACCGGCGCACGGTCAGGAATTGTCATCCACAGTTCCAAAGCCGATCCATCGCCACCTTCGCTCAACACATCGTCGTCGATGCCGCACCACTGGCGGCTGCCGAGCCGGATTTCCTGTCCCTGGAGGCGGCCGGAAATCCCCATTCCCGGGGTTTCCAAAACGGCGTCGGCCTCGACCCGCTTCTCCTCGCCGGCAGCGCGGACGACGGCGCATGAGAGCGGATGGCGGCTGTTGACGGCGAGGGCCGCGGCGATTTCGAGATCAGCCGATGCTGGATCTTCGATCAGTTCCGGGCGCCCGCGGGTCAGGGTCCCCGTCTTGTCGAAGACCACGGTGTCGCAGGCCGCCAGGCGTTCCATGCCGTCCGCCGATTTGACCATGATCCCGCGGCCGAGCAGAAAGCCGCTGGCGACCACCTGGACCACCGGCACGGCTAGGCCGAGCGCGCAGGGACACGTGATGATGAGCACGGCGACAGCGGCCATCAGGGCGGACTCCCACCCGGCAGCGGTCAGCATCAGCCAGCCGACGAATGTCGCGGCCGCCAGAAAGTGAACGGCGGGCGCATAGATGCGGGCCGCTCGTTCAGCCAAGCGGACGTATTTGGCGCGGCCCTGTTCGGCAACCTCCATTAGGCGCACGATTTCGGCGAGCAGGGTGTCTCCGGCCGCCGCTTCGACGGTCAGGCGCAACGGCCCGCCCAGGTTCAGGGTGCCGGCGTAGACCGCATCGCCGGGCCCGACCGGCTTCGGCAGGCTCTCTCCCGTGACCAGGCTGTTGTCGGTTTCCGACGTGCCGCTTACGACGACGCCATCGACGGAGACGCGGGCACCGGTGGCGACGAGAACCGTCATTCCCGGTTCGACCTGTTCCGGCGGCATCGACCGTTCGCGGCCGTCGTCTCCGATAACGACGGCGGCCGAGGCATTCAGGGCCAGCAGGTTGGCCGCGGCCGAGCGCGCCTTGGTCCGCGCCCGGCGGTCGAGATAACGTCCGACCAGGAGAAAGAACAGCAATGTCACCGACGCGTCGAAATAGGCATGGTCTCGGCCTTCCGAGGTCGCATAGATACTGACACCGACGGCGAGCAGGACAGCGAGCGAGATCGGCACATCCATGTTGAGCGACCGATGGCTGAGCGCTGCCCAAGCCGAACGGAAGAAGGGTTGCCCGGCGTAGGCGACGGCAGGTATGGCGATGAGGGCGGAAATCCAGTGAAACAAGTCGCGCGTCGCCGGTCCCATGTCCGTAAAGGCGCCGGCCCAGACGGATACGGATAACAGCATGATATTACCAGCGGCGAATCCAGCGACGGCCATGGCGGCGAGGAGGCGTTTGTCGGCGTCTTCCGACGCGGCGGCCAGTTTTCCGGCATCGTAGGGCGCGCACGGGTAACCCAGGGCCGCCATGGTCTCGACTATGGTCAACCCGGCCGTTTCGTCTCCCCGCCAAGCAACGGCGAGGCGCCGGGTCGTCATGTTGACGCGGGCCTCCTCGACGCCGGGCAGCGCCGCCAGCGCCCCTTCGATCTTGCGGATGCATGCGGCACAGTGGAGGTTCTCGACCATCAGGGCAAGTGATCGGTGGCCGTTGTCATCGATCGTCACGTAAGCGCCGGGATCGGCCGACAGGCCGGGGGTCTCACCGCCATCCAGCGTGCGCGCGCTTTTCTCGGATACGTCGAAGGCCAGGCCGGAGGCCGGACAACATGCCGGACCGCCCACCGTATCGACATGCCGGGGAGCGGTGAGCGTCGTCATTTTTCGACCAATATGTCGTGAACCAAGAAGTAGTCGTCGATGCCGGCGCCTGTGGCCGTGACCTCGGCGATCCACCGCCCGCCCGGCAGGTTCTCCGCCTGTCCCTTGTAGAGGCCGGGCTCGGTCTGGATCAGGCTCAACTGGCGATCGATACCTTCCCGGGTCGGTCGTTTGAGGTGGAGACCGACGGTAAGGCCGGCGATGCCGGTTCCGCCGGCATCGGTGAGGCGGACCGAAACCTGTCCGTCCCCCGCGACGGTTATACGACTCGTCCAGCCTTTCGCCGCCTGCGCCTCGGCGGCGGCCAGCTTGTCATTGTAGGCCAGACCCTTCTCGTAGGCCTTTTCGGTGCTGAGACCCGGCCAACTGTCGAGGGCAAAATATACGAACACCATATTGACGGCGATGATCAGGCCAAAAAAAGCGATCATGCCGATCAACACGGTGCGGCCGGTTATCTCCTTCGCCATGATCATTTCTCCGGACCCCGGAACTTGCTGTCGTAGTGCGCCTTAATATTGGTGTTGATTTCCGAAAGCACAAAGCGGATATCGAGCGACTGGTCCGGCAGCACCTCGGCCGGGGCCGACACGAAGAGCCGGAAACTATGGACGCGGTCCGACTTGACCGTGAAATAGGGTGTCGTCGATTCGCCGACATCCTCGGAGCCGACGACCTTGAGACGCGCCCCTGGCAGGCCTTCAATGCTGAGAATCAACGTCCGCTGATCGGACGCCTTGTTGAGGATCTTGAAGGTATAGCCGTTACGGATGCGCCCATCGGACAGCGCCACGTATAAGGGATTGCGGTCGCGCAACACATTGATGTCGAGGTCGGAGCGACTGATCAGATTGTACACCATGATGGCGCCGACGAGGCACCAGAGCGTGAAATAGATGATCGTCCTCGGCCGGACCATGCGGATGCCGTGGACTGTCGCGCCGCTCTCCTCCGCCGCCACCGGCGCGTAATCGATCAGGCCACGCGGACGGCCGACCTTGGCCATGATGTCATCGCAGGCGTCGATGCAGAGCGCACAGGCGATACACTCCAGCTGCGATCCGTTGCGGATATCGATACCGACGGGACACGGGCGATGCATTGATTGCAGTCGACACAATCGCCGTGGCCCTCCTGCGGGCGGCCTTTCTTGATGGGCCCGCGCGGCTCGCCCCGCGAGGCACGGTAGGTCACCGTCGCCGAATGCTCGTCCATCATGGCACCCTGGATGCGCGGCCAGGGACACATGTAGATGCAGACCTGCTCGCGCATCAAGCCGCCAAGGGTGAAGGTGGTGAACGTCAGGATACCGACCGTCGAATAGGCGATGGGAGCGGCGTCGAGCGTGAAAAGGTCAACGAACAGTGTCGGCGCATCAGCGAAGTAGAAGATCCAGGCGCCACCGGTACCGGCGGAGATCAGGAGCCAAATGGCGAACTTGGACATCCGCTTGGAGAGTTTGCTGATCGACATGGGCGCCTTGTCGAGGCGGATACGCGCCGCCCGGTCGCCCTCGATCCAGCGTTCGACGGCGATGAACAGGTCGGTCCACACCGTCTGCCAGCAGGCATAGCCGCACCAGGCCCGGCCGACCAGGCTGGTAATGAAAAAGAGACCGATACCGGCCATGATCAGGAGGCCGGCGATGTAGTAGACCTCCTGAGGCCAGATCTCGATGAAAAAGAAGTAGAACCGCCGCCCCGGGATATCGATAAGCACGGCCTGGTCCGGTGCACCCGGACCGCGATCCCACCTCAGCCACGGCGTCACGTAGTAGATGCCGAGTGTAACAATCATGATCCACCTCTTCAGGCTCCGGTAAGTTCCGGAGACCCGTTTGGGGTGGATTTTCTCCCGTTTCTTGTAGAGGGAGCGCTGCTCCTTCTGTACCGCCTGGACGTCTATTCGTGCGACGCCGGCGACGGTCGATTGGTCATTCATAACGACACCCAGCACCAGGTGAAAAAGGGAGGCGGCTTACTTGCCGCCGCCCAGCGAGTGTACGTAAACAGCCAACTGCTTGACGGTGACCGACTCGAGAATCTTGCCCCAGGCCGGCATCACGCCGCCACGCGAGTACGAGATCGTCCGAACGATCGTCTCCTTGTCGCCGCCGTAGAGCCAGATCTTATTGTTGAGCGCCGGTGCACCAAAATCGGCGAGGCCCTCACCGGTCTCGCCATGGCAGGCAGCACATTGCTCCTCGTAGACGGTCTTACCGCGGTCGGCCGCGGCCTGATCCGCAGTGCCGCCCGAAAGGGCGACGACGTACTCAGCAACGTCGTTGATCTGGTCCTTTTCCAGGATCTCGTCCTTAAGGAACGTCGGCATATCCGATACGCGGGCGTCATCGTCCTGATCGTTGCGGATACCGTGGACGATGGTCGCGTGTATCGCGTCAACGGTGCCGCCCCACAGCCACTCGTCGTCGTTGAGGTTCGGATAGCCGACGAAACCCTGGGCACCGGAGCCGTGGCACTGCGAGCAATTGACATTGAACGCCGCACGACCGCCGGCCAACGCGAAGTTGAGCAGATCGGGATCGGTCCGGATCTCTTCGAGCGACGCCGCCTCGATCTTGTCGAGAAATCCCTTTTGAGCGGCCTTGGCCTTCTCGATCTCGACGGCCACCTCGGCGCGCGAACTGTAGCCGAATACGCCCTTGGTGTAGGAGTCGATCAACGGCCACGCTGGATAGACGATCCAGTAGCCGATCGACCAGACGACGGTGGCCCAAAGAATCCAGTTCCACCAGTTCGGCAGCGGGTTGTTCAATTCGCGGATGCCGTCCCACTCGTGACCGGTGGTCTCGACGCCCGTAACTTCGTCAACATAAGGCTGTTCAGCCATCGGTCAGTCCTCCTTCAAGGGGATGTTGGCGGCGTCCTCGAATTTTTTTCGGGCTCCTGGGCGGAGCGCGTAGACGAGTACGCCGGCGAAGAGAATCACCATGAGGACCAGGCCCCAGGTTTGGCTGAAATAGGATGCTTGCTCGAATGTCATCTCACCCCTCCTATCTCAAATACTCTTCAGCCTTGAAGGCGGAGAAGTCGACCATGGTACCGATGACCTGGAGATAAGCGATCAGGGCGTCCATCTCCGTCGGCTTGCCCGGTTGGCCGTCGAAGTTCCTGGCAACAGCGCCCGGATAACGCTCGATCAACGCATCGACACCATCCGAGTCCGGGTCGATTTGAGCGAGGAGGTCGGCCTCAGCATTGGCGATCATATCATCATTGTAGGGCACGCCGACGATCCGGTTGGTTTCCAGGTGACCACTCATCTTTCGATAATCGAGCAGCGTCGTGTCCAGGAACGGATATCCCGGCATCACCGATTCCGGCACCAGACTACGCGGATCGATCATGTGGGTCCTGTGCCACTCGTCGGAGTACTTGCCACCGACGCGGGCGAGATCCGGTCCGGTCCGTTTTGAACCCCACTGGAACGGGTGGTCGTACATGCTCTCGGCAGCGAGGCTGTAGTGGCCGTAGCGCTCGATCTCATCTCGGAACGGACGCACCATCTGGCTGTGGCAGTTGTAGCAACCCTCACGGATGTAGATGTTGCGCCCGGCCAGTTCGAGCGGGGTATAGGGCCTGACGCCCTTCACCTTCTCGACGGTGCTTTCCAGGTAGTAGAGCGGCACGATCTCGATCAGGCCCCCGATCGCGACGACGATCAGGATCCACACCGGCATCAGGATCGAGTTTCTCTCAAGTTTTCCGTGGTCAAACATCACTCGATCTCCTCAAGCCTGGGGCTGCAGGGTGTAGGAAGCGAATTCCTGCTCGTCACGCCGATCGCCCTTTGCCGTCCGATAGACATTGTAGGCCATCAACAACGATCCGAGGACGAATAGGCCGCCGCCCATGGCACGGATGACGTAGAAGGGATGCATGGCTTCGACGGTCTCGGCGAAAGAATACTCCAGGAAGCCAAGACTGTCGTAGGCGCGCCACATCAGACCCTGCATGATGCCGGACACCCACATGGCCGACGCGTAAAGGACGATTCCAAGCGTCGCCAACCAGAAGTGCCAGGAGACCATGCGCAGCGAATAGAGCCGCGTGGCACCGAAGATTCTCGGTGCCAGGAAGTAGATGGCGCCGAAGCTGACCATGCCGACCCAGCCCAGGGCACCCGAGTGCACGTGACCGATGGTCCAGTCCGTGTAGTGGCTGAGGCTGTTGACCGCCTTGATCGACATCAGCGGCCCCTCGAAGGTGCTCATACCGTAGAAGGCGACCGAAATGGCCATCATGCGGAGCACCGGGTCGGTGCGCAGCTTGTCCCAAGCGCCTGACAGCGTCATCAGGCCGTTGATCATGCCCCCCCAGGACGGCATCCACAGCATCACCGAGAAGATCATGCCGAGAGTCTGCGCCCAGTCCGGCAGCGCCGTGTAGTGCAGGTGGTGCGGGCCGGCCCAGATGTAGAGGAAGATCAGGCTCCAGAAGTGGACGATCGACAGGCGGTAGGAATAGACCGGACGATCGGCCTGCTTCGGCACGAAGTAGTACATGATGCCGAGAAAGCCGGCGGTCAGGAAAAAGCCGACCGCATTGTGGCCGTACCACCATTGGGTCAGGGCGTCCTGTACGCCGGACCACAGGATGTAGCTTTTGGCGCCAACCAAGCTGACCGGCACGGTCATGTTGTTGACCAGGTGCAGCATGGCGACGGTGACGATGAAGGCCAGATAAAACCAGTTGGCGACGTAGATATGCGGTTCCTTGCGCTTCCATATGGTCGCCAGGAAGACCAGCAGGTAGACCACCCATACGGCGGTCAGCCACAGGTCAACGTACCATTCCGGCTCAGCATATTCCTTGCTCTGCGTAATACCGAGCACGTAGCCCGTGGCCGCCAACACGATGAAGAGCTGGTAGCCCCAGAACACGAACCAAGGAGACCAAAGGCCGGCGAGACGGGCCTGCGACGTACGCTGCACGACATAGAACGACGTCATCAGCAGTACGTTGCCGCCGAAGGCGAAGATCACCGCCGAGGTATGAAGCGGCCGCAAGCGGCCGAAGTTGGTCCAGGGGAGGTCGAAGTTGAGGACCGGATAGGCCAATTGCAGGGCGATCACCAACCCGACCAGGAACCCGACGACCCCCCAGAACGTCGAAGCAATGACGCCGGCGCGAACGATTTCGTCGTTGTAGGCGAGCTCGTTGCCGGCAGCATCAACGACTCCCGGCGCCTTGAAGTCTCGCTTCATGACCCATCCGATCGCCGCGACACCGGCCGCCGCGAAAATGAGTCCGTGAATGAAAAAGCCCTGAACCTGGGCGCCGTTCGCGAAAGCGATTCCGACGACGACACACAAGATACCAGGGACCAAAGCTAATAAACCCATACCGATCACCCCTCGTACACAAACCAGATCAGTATCCCGCACCTTGCCGTCATAGCGATCAATAGCGGGATGGAAGGGACACGTTTGGCGTCAAGCGTTGACTTGTTGCCGCACCGAGCCCCCCTCGGAGAAAGGAAAACGCGTTTCCTAGTTATGTGGCACCTTATCAGGTCGTCCGTTAAGAAGCCCTAATTTCGCGGGGTCTTGGGCTGATTGACGTCCAGAATGTTTCCATGATTTCACGCAACAGATCCGCCAGCCATTTGAGGATGAGGCGCAGGTTGTGGCCGATGGCG
>Ga0209458_1000126_pt1 | contig 41383 bp, 36 predicted proteins | sample WorMetLIZAISLAND_FD_187411 | JGI IMG/M metagenome (GOLD analysis project Ga0209458, IMG submission 187411) | Marine gutless worms symbiont microbial communities from Max Planck institute for Marine Microbiology, Germany - Inanidrilus manae... ...
TCGTCATCAATCCGAATGACGTTCGACAAGCCCGTGGTGCTATCCTCTTCCATGGTGGCTCCTGGTTCCTCCTCTGGCTCAAAGGTTTCGCGACTTCAAGCCTGAAGGGTTTCGGGGCCACCAACCCCATCCAAATGTGCGAAAGATCTTTTACGTTATCGCGAAAAGCCGAACAGCCCGCCAGGCGCCCCCTGGCCAAGGCCGTGCACGCGGGTTGATGTGCAAGGGGCGCCGCGGCACGAGACCGGACGCATGAGACCGGGGTCGCGACACAAGGACCCGCGGTGGGACGCGACGCGGCTTGCCAGCGGGCTAGCCAGCGTCCCGAACCGCGGTCGTCGCCTTGCGCTACTTTTCGAACTCGATCTCGACCCGACGGTTGGCCTGCTCCGGCAAACCGTCGTCGGTCACGACCATCGGTTTCGTCTCGCCGAACCAGTCCACCGCGATGCTTCCCCCGTCGATGCCGTGGCTGGTCAAGTAGGACGATACCGCCTCGGCCCGCCGCTGCGACAAAGCCTGGTTGTACGCATCCGATCCGGCCCGATTGGTATGGCCGCGAACGATGACCACGGCCGGCTCGTATCCGGCCGCGTCGTTCACCACCTCGTCGAGAATGGCACGGGCCTCGGCCGTCAAAGCCGAGCTGTCGAACTCGAAGAAGACCACGTACGGACCCGGCGCCGCCGCCGGCGCTTGCGCAACCTCGCCGCCCGGCTGGAGCGACTCGACCTCCGCCATGGCCGCGAGATAGGCCTCGCGGCAAGCCGCGATGTCGTCCGGCTGAAAGTTCTCTTCCTGTTCTTGCACCCAGCAGTCGTACATCACCTGTGCGCGAGCCGCCGGCTCCGGCGCCCACTCGCGCGCGCCGGCGCGCAAGGCCTTCTGCAGACGCCACACCTCGTTGAACATTTCGGCCCGATGCTCGGCAGGAATCCAACGGTGCGTAATGGGGTGCTCCGGCTCGACCTGCTTGCCATCGGCAACCGCCCGCGCCCGACGCGCGAAACGGTCGGAATCCTCATAGTCCCCCTCGGTGAACTCCGCCTCGGCCAGCCCGAGATAGCCGGCGTGCAAACCGGCCTCGAACGGCCCCGACGGGGCCGTCGTCGCACGAGCACCTTCTAGCTCGAACCCGTCCCCGACTTGGGTTGCCTCCGCGCCATAATGCTCGCAGGCACCCAGCAATAGCATGCTGAGGCCGACCGCAAAGGCGTATCGGAGTTTCAACATGACCTTTTCCCCTCTCTTAAACGGTCGCTTTAGTCCCTAACTTTAGGGCCTTAGTACAGTATTGCACAGAGAAAACTGCGATCTTGCGACTACTTCGCCCGATCTCCAGCCACGCCATCGCAAGAACTCTGTGTAAGGAGCTTTGCTCCCTCTTCGGACAGAATGGTTAGCATGTTTCACGGTCGGTTGAAAGGCGCGCCATGTCGAAGCGCCACAATCCAAGCAGGAATTTCCAGCAGTCGAGGCCAAGCAAACAATCGGTCGGCTAGAGCGTCGAACGAGCGGCCCGTTACTCTGTAGCGCCGCTTTTCAAGTCGCTGCAAGATGCCGTCTATCCAACCTCATTCTGCTGTCGGGTTAGCGGCCTCCAGCTGGTCGGCGATCACCTCCGGCCGACCGAAACGGCCTGCTTTCGCCCGGCCGCGATCGACTGGCTCGCGGCGGGTCGGCTGGCTGCGGCGCGGCTGGCTGCGTCCCGGCGCGCGAGAGCATCGCGGCGGCACCCGAAAATCAACCAGAAGGGAAAAATTGCTCGTGACACAGGGATCGTTGCGGTTTCGCGGCGCATCCGCATCCCGGCAAGCGAAAGTCCTCGCCTTCGGCGGCCAAGCCGGCACAAGACGCCGGCCCGGACGCACGCGGCAGCGGACGGCACCGCGTCTCTACTTTAGCAGCCGTACTTCTGCCGTATGTTTCGCGCGGGATCGGCCGGTGCGTCTTGACGCATTACGTGAAAACGCGATTGTTGTTGCGTCTCTCCGCAGTCTGCTAGCCTTTTCCCACCAAATCGGGGGCAGCACAGTCTTCACGGCGCGTCCCCAGGTTGCGGTCGCCTGTCGGATTGCAGATGCTGCGGTCACTCGCAGGACCTAATCATAAGCACCACCCCAGGGAGACGGTCAGATGGTCACACGAGAGCTTCGATACCCCCCTTGCAAAGAGGCCGGGCAGGGAGATGCCGGAAGCGCGCGGCGCCTCGGCCTCGGCGTAGCGGCAGCATTGCTGTGCAGCCTCGCCGTCGGCTGGAGTGCGCCGGCGGCGGCGGACAGTACGATCAACTGCGCCTATCCCTACTGGTTCGGCTTCGCGCCGGTGCCGGTGGCCGACAAGATGGGCTACTTCGAAGAAGAAGGCATCGAAGTCACGACGGTCTTCGACAACGACCGAGCCAACGTCTATCCCGGCCTCGAGATCGGCGACCTCGACTGCACCATGCGGACCATCGGCGAGCATATGGCACGCCCCCTGACGGCCGACTCCAATTTCGTGGTGATCGGCCTGATCGACGTTTCGGTCGGCGCCGACGGCGTGGTGGCGGGCCCCGGCATCGACTCGGTCGAGGACCTGGTCGGCAAGACCTTCGCCGGCGAGATCAACCATCCGGGCACGGTCATGACCGCCTACGCCCTGAAGCAGGCCGGACACAGCCTGGACGACGTCAACATGCGGCTGATCGCGACCGACGACGGCCAGGCCGTCTTCGAAGATCCGGAAGTTGCTGCCGTCGCCACCTGGGAGCCGATGCTGAGCGAGATCGCCGCCAACACCTCGCGCACCGGCTCCAAGATCCTACTGACCTCGAAGGACTTCAACGGCCTGATCACCGACATCGTGATCGTCAACAAGACCGACTATGAAGCGAACCGCGAGAAGTACGCGGCCTTCATGCGCGGCATCTATCGCGCGGTCGACCTCTACAACAAGGACCCGGGCGCGTTCCTCGAGGCGGCGGCGCCGGCCTACGACGTGACGCCGGAGCAGATGAAGGCCGATCTGGGCGGCGTCTACTACACCTCCTACGAGGACGCGCTGGAGTACTTCGGCATCGGCCAGGATGCCAAGCTCAAGGGCGTGATCGACGCGCTCAACGAGATCAACGTCGATCTCGACCTGATGGACGCGCCGATTCCCTTCGAAGCGATGGTGGACCCCAGCCTGACCGAGGGTCTGTTCGAGGGTAAGACCCGCTAGCCGAACGGCCCCCTAACCGAACGGATTGGGCATGTCGGATAACAGCGGCGGGGCGGCCCGGGAAGGGGCCGCCCGGTCCCTCTTCGCCTATCGCGGACGCTCTTCCGGGCACACGGATCTCGTGCTCGGCATCGCTGCCTTCGGTCTGTTCCTGGGGCTATGGTCAGCGATCTCCCTTTTCGAGATCGTGCCGCAGCGTTTCCTGCCGCTGCCATGGGACGTGGTCAAGGCGCTCTGGCGCATGCTCGCCGAGCAGAACTTCATCGAGGACATCTGGATCTCGGTGGCGCGCGTCTGGACCGCCTTCCTGCTCTCGGTCGTCATGGCGGTGCCGATCGGCATCTGGATGAGCAGCTACCGTATCGTCGGCACCCTGACCGAGCCGATCATCGACTTCATCCGCTATCTGCCGATCCCGGCCCTGGTGCCGCTGTTGATCATCTGGTTCGGCATCGGCGAGGGTTCCAAGATCGCCGTCTTGTGGATGGGCACCTTCTTCCAACTGGTGCTACTCATCGCCGACGACGCCAAGCGGGTGCCGCGCGAGTTCATCGAGATCGGCTACACCCTCGGCGGCAAGCCGAACCAGATCACCCGCGACATCGTGCTGCGCTCCATGCTGCCGAGCATGGTCGACAACCTGCGCATCACCCTGGGCTGGTGCTGGACCTGGATCATCGTCGCCGAGATCGTCGCCGCCAACAGCGGCATCGGCCACGCCATCTGGGCGGCGCGGCGCTTCCTCAAGACGCCGGACGTGATGGCCGGCATCCTGACCGTCGGCATCATCGGCCTCTTGACCGATCAGGCGATCCGCATGGCCCACCGCCGCGCCTTCCGGTACCTCGACAAATGACCCACTTCCTGACGATCGATAGGGTTAGCAAGACCTTCTACAGCCCCGATGACGGCCATGCGACGCAGGTGATCGACAACGTCTCGCTCGACATCGAGGAAGGTGAGATCGTGGTCTTCCTCGGCCCCTCGGGCTGCGGCAAGACGACCCTGATGCGCATCGTCGGCGGGCTCGAAACGCAGAGCAGCGGCGAGGTCATCCTGGAGGGCGAGGCGGTCACCGGCCCGAACCGTCAGAAGGGCATGGTCTTCCAGTCCTATTCGTCGTTTCCCTGGTTGACGGTGCTGGACAACATCCGCTTCGGCCTGAAGTACCGCGACGACGTGGGCGCGAAGGAGAAGACGAAGATCGCCCGCCACTACTTGGATCTGGTCGGACTCACCGACTTCGCCGACTTCTACACCAGCCGCATCTCCGGCGGCATGAAGCAGCGCGTCGCCATCGCCCGTACCTTGGCCGCTGCGCCCGACATCCTGCTGATGGACGAGCCCTTCGGTGCGCTGGACGCGCAGACCCGCGAGTTCCTGCAGTTCCAACTGCTGGAGATCAACCGCGAGGAACGCAAGACCACGATCTTCGTCACCCACGATGTCGAGGAAGCCGTCTTGCTGGCCAGCCGCATCATCGTCTTCTCGGCGCGGCCGGCGAAGATCATCGAGGAGATCCCGGTCGCCGAGGTCATCCCGGAAGCCGAGCGCACCATCGAGACCAAGGAAAGCGAGGCCTTCTTCAAGCTGCGCAACCGCATCCTCAACCTGACCCGCGAGGAGGCCCGGCGCACCGAGGAAATCCTCTACGGCCACGAGGCATGACCCAAGACTTCACCGACAAGAGCGTCCTGGTGACCGGCGCCAGCCGCGGCATCGGCTACGGCATCGCCGAAGCCTTCGCCAAGAGCGGCGCGGACCTGACGGTGTTGGCGGAGGGATCGGACATCGCCGAGGCTGCGGAGACGCTGTCGAAGGACTGCGGACGACCTGTCTCCGCTCTCCAGTGCGATATCGCCGACCGCGCGGCGGTCGCCGACGCCATCGGCGGTTTGCAACGCCTCGACGTGGTGATCAACAACGCCGGCCTGGAGCTGATCACGCCGCTGCTGGAACCGGGACCGGAGACCGAGGCGACCTTCCGCCGCATCATCGAGATCAACGTGGTCGGCAGCTACTACGTCACCCGCGAAGCCGTGCCGAAGATGCAGGCCGGCGGGCGCATCGTCTTCACCGCCTCGGTCTGGGGCAAGTCGGCGGTGGCCGAGTTCAGCGCCTACTGCGCCTCGAAGCACGCGGTCATCGGCTTCATGCGCTCCATGGCCCACGAGCTCGCGCCGCGCGGCATCACGGTCAACGCGGTCTGCCCCGGCTGGGTCCGCACCGAAGCCTCGATGCGCTCCCTGACGGCGATGGCCAAGCGCGCCGGCCGCACGGAGGACGACCTTCTGGAGGAAATCATGAGCGCCCAAGCCATCGGCGGCCTGATGGAGCCGCCCGACGTCGCCTCGCCCTATCTCTATCTCGCCTCCGACGCGGCGGCCAACGTGACCGGACAGGCGCTCAGCGTCGACCGCGGCGAGGTTATGGCCTGATGACAACACTCACGGGAAAGTCGGCCCTAGTGACCGGCGCGGCGAGCGGTATCGGCAAGGCCGCGGCCATTGCGCTCGCCGCCGAGGGCGCGAAGGTCGCCGCCGCCGACATCGAGGCGCTGGACGACACCCTGGCCGCGATAAAGGCCATCCGGAGCGCGACGCCCCAGGGCGAGGCTATCGCCATACGCGGCGACGTGGCCGATGAAGGCGACGCCATTCGCATGGCCAAGGAGACGGCCGCGGAGTTCGGCAGCCTCGACATCCTGGTCAACAACGCCGGCATCATCATCGAGAGCCCCCTGCTGGAAACGACTGTCGAGGACTTCGACCGCCTCATGGCGGTCAACTTGCGCGGCGCCTTCCTGGTCGGCCGCGAGGCGATCCGCGTCATGTCCGGCCAGGGAAGCGGCGGCCGCGTGATCAACACCGCCTCGGAGCTGGCCTACCTTGGCCGCGCCGAGTTCTCCGTCTACTGCGCCTCCAAGGGCGGCATCCTGAGTCTCACCCGCTCCTGGGCGCGCGAGTTCGCGCCCGACATTCTGGTCAACGCCGTCGCCCCCGGCCCGGTCGACACCCCCATGCTCGACTTCGAGAACATGAGCCCGGAATGGCGCGAGAAGGAATCGGACATACCCCTGCAGCGCGTCGGCAAGCCGGAGGAGATCGCCTCCGTGATCGTCTTCCTCGCCGGCCCCGGCGCCACCTTCGTCACCGGCCAAACCTTCGGCCCCAACGGCGGCGCGGTCATGCCGTAGGCGGCCGGAGCACCCGTCACCGCATCCCCACCATCGTGAGCCCCCTGCGCAAGAGGAACGCCCATGACCGACATCAGAGAGGCGAGCGAAGCCGACATCGACCGCCTGCTCCCGCTCTTCCACGAACTGGAGCGGCACTACGGCGTGCCGGAGCCGACCGCCACACCCCTGGCGCGCGCCCGGCTCAGCGAAGCGTTTGCGCATCTGCCGCACGGCCTCTTCCTGATCGCAACCGACGAAGGCGCCCCGGATAACGCCCCCAAAAGCGCACCAGATGGCACCTTGGGCTTCGCCATCCTGTTCGAGATGTTCCCCGGCGGAGACATGCAGCGCATGTGGTACCTGAAGGAGCTCTACGTCGCCGAGTCCGCCCGCGGCCGCCGCCTCGGCGAAGCCCTCATGCAGGCCGCCGCCCGCGCCGTCATCGAGCGCGGCGGCACCCGGATCGAGTTCACCACCGGCACCGACAACAAGCCGGCCCAGGCCTTCTACGACCGCATGGGCGCGGAAACCATCCCGAAGGTCTTCTATCGCTACGACAACGAAAGCCTGCAACGCCTGGCGTGGCTTCACGAGGATGACAAGGGCAGGGCTTCGTAAACCGCGCGCCAGCGTTGGACGACTCCGTCAACCGCCCGGCTTGAGTCCGGAACGGAGATCTGTCACTGCGTTGGCGACGAAGTCCATGAAGGCGCGGATGCGCGCGGTCTTGCGCAGGTCCGGGTGGGTTAGGAGCCAGAGATCGGTCGCCAGCGCGGGGATCGCTTTGCCGACGCGGACCAGCCGCCGGTCGGGCTCGCCCAAGTAGCAGGGCAGCACGGCCAGGCCGGCGCCGTCACGCGCCGCGGCCAGCATGCCGAAGAGGCTGTCGACGCGGTAGCGGCAGCGCTCGTCCAGGCCCTCCTCGGCCATCCAGCGGTCGAGTGCGCGGTAGGCCATGGCTTCGTCCGGCCCGACCCAATCGACAGCCCGCAGGTCGCCGCCGCGCTTCGGTATGAGCGCACGCCGGCCGTAGACCACCTGCTCGATGACGCCGATCTTACGCCCGACCAGCATCTCCGACGGCCTGTTGACAGGACGAATCGCCACGTCGGCCTCGCGCTTTGACAGGCTGAGAACGTCGTTGGAGATTGCGACCTCCAGGGCGATCTCGCGGTGGGTCTTGCGAAAGTCCACAAAGATCGGCGACAGCAAGCCGACCATCAGCGTGTCGGTCGTGGTCACGCGCAGCGTTCCCGACGGCCGCAGGTCGCGCCCCGCGACGCGTCGCTCGACATCCAAAACCTCGGCTTCGACGCGCCGGGCGGCCGCGGCGAGCTCTTCGCCGGCCAAGGTCGGGACGTAGCCTGCCCTGGCCCGCTCGAACAGCCTAACCCCCAGGCGTTCCTCGACCTTGGCAAGGCGCCGAAACACCGTCGCGTGGCTCAAAGCGAGCCGGCGCCCGGCCCCCGAGAGGCTGCCCGCCCCAGCGATGGCCAGGATCAGCCGAAGGTCGTCCCAAGGCAGCTCTCTGTTCATACTTGCAAGCTAGGTTCTCGAATTTAGCTAACTTCGTTTCATGAACGAACAGCCTATATCGATGATCAGCCTATGCAACCGCTTTCGAGGAGTTGGCAACCATGCAAGCCCTGATCGTCCACAGCCATCCCGAGCCGCAGTCGTTCAACGCCGCGCTCAAGGATGTCACTCGCCAGACCTTGCAGCGGCTCGGCCACGGCGTGCAGGTCTCGGATCTCTATGCCGAAGGCTTCGACCCGGCAGAAAAGGCGAGCCACTACGAGAGCCGGGCGGACCCGGATGTCTTTGCAGCGCTGGCCGAGCAGCGGCATGCCAGCAAGACCGATACACTGCCGGCCGACGTGCGCCGCGAGATCGCGCGGCTGGAGCAGGCGGACCTGGTGGTCTTCCAGTTTCCGCTTTGGTGGCATGGGCCGCCGGCCATGCTCAAAGGCTGGTTCGACCGAGTGTTCGTCAGTGGCGGCCTCTACACCAGCAGCATGCGCTACGACCGCGGCTACTTTCGCGGCAAGCGCGCCCTCCTATCGGTAACGACAGGGGCTCCGGAAGACGCCTTCGGACCGAACGGGCGCGGCGGCGACATGGAGCGTCTTCTGTGGCCGGTTCACTACTCGCTGCACTACATGGGCTTCACCGTGCTGCCGCCCTTCGTCGCCTTCGGCATCCAAGGTCACGGCTACAGCTATCAGGGCGAAAGCCAGTTCAGGCGTCAGCTCGAAGACACCAAGTCGGCCTGGGCCGAACGGCTTGCAGCCTTGGAGCAGTCGGCGCCGCTGGCCTTTCCCGGCTGGAACGATTGGGGCGACGACACGCTCGGAACAGCGGGCCGCGCCGACGACGTCGCAATGCCGTAGTTCGGCCCTGCGCAGTGATTCTGAGTCACTGCGCATGAATCTTTGTTTGCGGCGCTCCGCGCCGGCCCCCCTCCCGACGCTGCGCGTCGACCTCCCCCTCAGGTGGGGAGGTGAACAAACCAGTGCAGCGCCGACATTATCCCCTCCCCCCGTGAGGGGGAGGGTTAGGGTGGGGGGCGTCCGCGTGAGCGGACAAAGATGACCTCAAGGGGAGCGTCCGCGAAGCAGACAAAAGAAAAGCCGTCACGCCCTCCGCGCCGCCACCGCCTCGGCCAGCAGGCAGAGGATCTCGTACATCATGGTGGCGGCGACCAGGGCGGTGTTGCCGCTGGGATCGAAGGGCGGCGCCACCTCGACCACGTCGCCGCCGTAGAGATCGAGGCCGCGCAGGCCACGCAACAGGGTCTGCGCCTCGACGGTGGTGAGCCCGCCGACCTCCGGCGTGCCGGTGCCGGGCGCGTATACCGGGTCGAGGCCGTCCACGTCGAAGGAGATGTAGGTCGGGCCGTCGCCGACCACGCGGCGCGCCTCGGCGATCACCGCCTCGACGCCAAGCTGGGTGAACTCCTCCATGAAGATCACCCGCATGCCGCTCTCCAGCGAGAAGTCCCAGCCCTCGGCCGAGTTCTGCGCGCCGCGGATGCCGATCTGCACCGTGCGCTTGGGATCCAGCAGGCCCTCCTCGACCGCCCGACGGAAGGGCGCGCCGTGGGTGAACTTGGAGCCGAGGAATTCGTCCCAGGTGTCGGTGTGCGCGTCGATGTGGATCATGCCAAGCGGCCGCTCGGCGGCGATCGCCTGGAAGATCGGCAGGGTGATCGAGTGATCGCCGCCGGCACTCAAGGGCGCGGCGCCGGCTGCATGAACCCGGCGGTAGAAAGCGGCGATGTCGTCCAACGCCGCCTCCAGATGGAAGGCGTGGGTGAAGCGCACGTCGCCCACGTCGGCGATGCGGCAGAGCGCGTAGGGGTCGACCCGCGTCACATGATGGATCGAGCGCATCAGGCTCGACATGTTGCGGATCTCACGCGGCCCGTGCCGCGCGCCCGGCCGGTTCGTCACCCCGCCATCGAAGGGCACGCCGACCAGCGCGATGTCCACGCCCTGCAGATCGCGCGCCAGCGGCGCCCGCATGAAGGTCGCGATCTCCGCATAGCGAGGTGCCAGCATGGGGTCGTCGCTCGCGAGATCCTGCGTCGGCGGCGCCTTCGGACTGTGATCCTGCATAGCTGAGCCCTCTCCTGAACCCACGCCAGGGTGCCATGCACGCGGGCGGCGTCAAGCTACCGTTGGAAAGAAGGCATGGCGGGCCTCGATTGAGCTGGCGGACAGCCAGGCGCAACAAGACAGCCCACCGCTGTCACCGCAAATAGGCATGGTTGTATTGAGATAATTTTTCTCTAGAGTTGGTCGGCGGAGGAGATAGCGCTTTCGGGGGCGATAGCGATGGCGCAGGGGAGATGTACGAAGCGATCGCTGCGGCGTGGCGCTTGCGCTTTGGCCATTACCAGCGCCTGTAGTCCCTGTTTCCAGTCGCACCGCAGCCACCCCTTCCTGGTTTCGTCACACGAACGCCTGCCCTCTTACCGGCGCGTGGAGGCGTAGTTAGCCGTGGCCGAGCAAACCGCTTCGACGAACGACGACGCCAGGGTTCGGGCCCAATCGTGGGCCGTATTCGTTGGCTTCATCGCGCTCGGCCTGCTGCACATCACGATCGATCCCTTCGGGTTGGGGGATGACTTCAAGCAGACCGTTCAGGATTTCCTGATGCGCACCACATTGGGGCCGCACTACGGGTACAAGGCTCCCGTCTTCGAGGAACCGTCCGAATACGTCCATCAATCTTCCGTCGTATTGCTGCGCGAAAGCAGCTTGTCGGCCATGAACAAGCAGTTCGCGGAAGCCTACGGGCAAAAACCCGCAGAGGCCGAAGCGGGAGCGTCGACGCAAGAGACGGACGCTCACATATCCTGGCCGCTCAAGCTCTCCATGCATGCACGCATTCTCGACGCGATCATTACTCAAGGTCCAAGGGCGGTTTTTGTCGATATCCTGTTTCGCGACAGACGAGCCAACTCCGGTGCGGAAGTTCTCAAGTCGTTTCTGGTTCAGACGGCAAAGTACGCGCAGAGGCCAAGCGACGACCCTCTTAGCGCGCTGGGCGTCCCCATCTTCTTTGCAGAGGATCGTGACGACGAAGCGCCGATGCACGAGGATCTGATCGATCCTCGATGCTACGATTTCGACAAGCTTCAATGGCGCACAGAGGAAGTCTGGCCCAAGGAGTTACCTGAACGGACTCGAACGATCTGCCGATACTTCCGCAGCCACCTCCTGCCTGTGCCGAAGTCGCCGGAAAACGGCATCCTGAGGACCTACGAGTCCTCGCAAGACGGCAGGCTGACAACGGCCTTTGCGCTGCTCCGCAGGATCGAACTTGCCAGCGCTTGGAGCCAAGAAGCCAAGACCGGGCTTGGTCCCTCGACAGCCGACCTAGAGCTCGTTTGGGGCTCACGCCCTCATCCGACCAACGAAAAGTGGATGGGTGAATCGGTGCGAGTCGAAGGGAACGACGAAAGCGAGCAGCAAAAGGAGTATCGGCGCATTCCTTGCCGAAAGATCAGTTATCTGTCCACGGCGGCACCCTGCACGGGCCTCTGCTGGCTCTGGGATCTGCTGTTCGATTCAAAGGAGGCATTCGAACAGTCCTGCCCCTACGTGGCGACGGTCCCGGTCGAATCCCTACTCTTTTGGAATGAGGACCCCGACGTTCCGCCGCTGATCAAGGACAAGGTGATTTTCTATGGCGTCGACTTGCGCGGCGCGAGCGATGTCGTCTATCCGCCAAACCACAAGAGTCTTCCCGGCGTGTACATCCACGCCATGGCCTTGGAGAACCTCCTCACCGCTGGCCCTGACTACCTTCGCCGTCTGGAGCGGCCTAACGATTTCCTATTGGAGTTCGCTGCTCTTCTAGCGCTGGCAGCCATCATGAAAGCCGTCTGGCATAAGCGAGCCAACATAGAGAGAGGACAGCAGGCGGCGGCTTCGGCTTGGACTCTTCTACCTTGTGTTCAGTCTAAGCCTTTTGCTGATTCTCGGCTGGATCCTGACTGGTTGGTTAAATGTTGCTCCCTATAGCTGGGTTGGAATCCTAGGGCTTTGGGTCGGACCCGGCGTGGTTTCCGGATATGAGATGGCCCCAGCCCTCGGGCGGTTGACGTACAAACGGGCCGGGTATGAGGCCAGGATCATCCAAAGATGGCCAGGGCGGGTAAGGACGTGGTTTCGCGGGAGGCAAGGGTCGGCAGGCCGGTGATGGACGCTGGATCGCGCAGGGCCGCCATACCTTCTATATGCCGCACGGCAACACCCTTTGAGCGTGAGCACTTTCCTCGACGGGAAATAGTCCTATTGCTTTCGCGCTATGATTCGCGCAACCTAAGGTGAAGAAAGCTAAGAGCTGCCTGCCGCAATAGGTGGCCAGAATTCGGGGAGAGCGGGATGTTCAGGCTTGCACGCTTGCTGCTTGCCGCGGCTCTTGTCGCGGCCGCCGTGCCGAGCGCGATAGCACAGGACCTCAAGATAACCGAGGTGCGCGCGCCGGTGCTGATGCTTTGGGCCGATACCGAAGGATCGTCAGTCGTCGCCGAGATCCCCAAGGGCGACGTAACGACCCCTGTCCCGGTGGAAAGCGTCAGCAAGAATCTGATGCTCAGGGCGACTGTGAACGGCCAGACCGGCTGGGTCTTCGGCCATCACGTCAAGACCAACAGCCCGGTCAAGATGACGGCCGAGTGCGATCCGAGCGTCTCCAAGGCCGAGGTTGGTGCCGTGCGCGGTCTCGGCGAAGGGTGCGAGTAGCCATGCGACGCGGTCTCGCAGCGGCCGTCGCGCTGGCTCTGCTCGCCGCGCTGTCGGTCCCTTCCGACAGCGCGCTTGCCGAGAGGCGCGACGAACGGCCGGTCATCAAGGGCAAGGGCGATTCAGGCGAGCTCGGCAAGGAGATCGACAGCCTCTTCGACGACGTCTTCGGCGGCGAGGAGACGGAACCCGTCCTCACACGCTACGAGCCCTCCGGCCACGACTACTCGCAGATCGACGCGGAACGCCACCGCTCGCTCGGCATCTTCCGCTCGACCGCCTACGGCCTGATCGGCGAGCCGGCGCTCAACGCCTACGTCAACGCGGTCCTGGAAAAGATCGTCGCCCAGTCGCCGGAAGGCCCGATCCCGGCGCAGGCCTACATCGTCGCCGACTCCTCCTTCGGTGCGACCGCCGCGCCGGACGGTGCCATCTTCCTCAACCTCGGCCTGATCCGTAGCCTGGAGAACGAAGACGAGCTGGCCTTCATCCTGGCACACGAGCTGTCGCATATCATCCTGCAGCACAACGACAGCGACTGGTACGTCAACGCACAGCGCCGCGCCCTGGTCGGCATGCAGCTGGCGCGGGGCGCCTTGACCAAGGTCCAGGAACTGGTCGGCACGACCAGCGAACAGCCGAGGGAACTGCAAGTCGCGATCATCGCGGGAACGGTTCTCTACGAAGTCAGCGACGTGGCGGTGGCGCCCTTCTTCACCCGCGAGGAGGAGGACGAAGCGGACATCCTCGGCTTCGACCTGATGGTCGCGGCCGGCTACAACATGGGCGCCGCCAACAGCCTGCTGGCGAAGATGGACGCCTGGGAAAAGCTGCAGGAGAAGAACCGGCCCGTGGTCAGCGAGGAGGAGCGCGAGCAAGAGTTCAAGAACGCGATGGCGGACAAGGGCCTGAGCGGCGCGATCGAGGCGCTCGTTTCGTTCTTGGGCGATACCTACCAGGACGCCAAGGCGGAGCTGAAGACGGAGCACTATCCGGCGGCGGAGCGCAGCGTCACGGTCGAGAACTATATGCTGCGCTTCTATCTCAAGGATGTGCCGCCGCCGGCCAGCGACCTGGCCTGGAACGGCAAGAACGCCGAAGCGAAAACGATCAATGCACTCTTCGCCAACTACGAAGCGGCGAAGACCGCCTACAAGGCGCTGGCCGACGGCGACATGAAGCTGGCGGAGAGCAACGCGCGTAAGGCCGTGGGCGATGTGACCAAGCACGATGCCTATCCGCGCCTCGCCTTCTATGCCGTGCGCAAGAAGCAGGGCGAGAGCGGCCTCGCCCGGCGCAACCTGGAGCTGGCGCGCGAGAGCTCAGAGCCCTCCTTGATGCTGTTCAAGACCTTGATCGACGACGCCATCGAGCGCCGCGAATGGAAAGAGGCCGTGTCGCTCGTCGAAACGGCGCGGCGGGAGCTGGCCGACACACCCCACCTGCTGCCCTATCGCATTGAGCTCTATCCGCGGGTCGGCCGAGAGAAAGAGACGCCCAGCCTGGTGATCGAGTGCACGGCCGACTACCCGGACCTGGCCGAGCGCTGCCAGACGGCGGCAAACGAAAGCTAGCCCCGTTTAAATCGGGCCGATCCCGTAGTCCACCTCTTCCACCCACCAGCGGTGCCCTTTGGTGCCACACATTGCTCTTTCTTGCCGCGCTGCGCGCCGGGCCCCCTCCCGGCGCTCCGCGCCGACCTCCCCCTCGGGTGGGGAGGTGAACAAACCGTGGCAGCGCCACCGCAATCCCCTCCTCCCTTGCGGGGGAGGGCTAGGGAGGGGGGCGTCCGCAGAGCGGACAACGGAAAGCGGCCCTGGGAGAGTAGAGGGGAAGACGGTCGGCGGCAGGGTGAAACGGCCCTTCCCAAAGATCGGCAGACTGCCGCCCCCGGGGCCGCTATCGGACCGCCGCGACACCGCCAACGTTGGGCGCCGCGTCCCGTGCGGTTCCACGCTCCTCCGACACAGGCCTAGGTTCCGCAGCGGGCAAAGGCAGCAGCAATGCCGCGCGCAAGCCCGGTTCGTTGTCCTCCAGGCGCAGCTCGCCGTCGTGCAGGCGGGCAACGGCGGCGACCAGGCTCAGGCCCAGGCCGCTGCCCGGCGTGCTGCGGCTGCTCTCCAGGCGCACGAAGCGGTCGCGCACCCTGGCCCGCGCCTCTTCGGGGATGCCGGGACCCTCGTCGCACACGGCAAGCACGGCTTGCGCGCCCTCCCGCGTCAGAGAAACGGCGATGCGCCCCTGCTCTGGCGAGAACTTGACGGCGTTGTCCAGCAGATTGACCAGGCCCTGGAACAGCAAATGGCGATCTCCCTTCAGGCTCGCCGCGGCTCGCTCTGCCACGTCGAGCCTCAGGCCCTGCTCCTCGGCCAGCGGCTCATAGAGCTCCACCACGTCGTCGAGCAGAGCAGCAAGATCGACCGCCTCGAAGGCCTGGCGCGGCGCGCCGCTTTCCGCTTGGGCGATGCTGAGCAGCGCGTTGAAGGTCTTCAGCAGGCCATCGGCCTCGGCGATGGTCTGCTCGATCGCGCTGCGATAGGCGGGCGCGCCAGGCTGCTCCAACTCCGGTTGCTCCATCAAGGTCACCTCGAGCCGGCTGCGCAGCCGGGTCAGCGGGCTGCGCAGATCGTGGGCGATGTTGTCGGAGACCTCCTTCATGCCGGCCAGCAGACGCTCGATGCGGTCGAGCATAGCGTTCAGGTTGCCGGCCAGCTGGTCGAACTCGTCGCCGCGTCCCGTCACGGGCACGCGCCGGCTCAGGTCGCCGGCCATGATGTCCTCGCTGGTCCGGTTGATGGCGTCGATCCGACGCAGCAGCGAGCGGCTCATCAGCAGTCCACCGATCAGGGTCAAGGCGATGATGGCGGCGATGCCCCAGATCAGGGTCTCGCGAATCAACGCCGCCACCCGCGTGCGCTCGCGGATGTCGTGGCCGACCAGCAGGTGCAGATCGCCGCTCAGCCGGAAGATGCGGGCCCGGCCGAAGTTGATGCCGCCGCCTTCGGCTTCCGGAAACTCCAGCGGAAAGGTGATCCAGCCCTCCCCATCCGGTTCGACATCGGGCCAGCGCGAGAGGTTGCCGGCGAGCGGCGTGAAACGGCTGTCGGTCAGCAGATAGAGCCCCCGCGTCGCATCGGCGGTCGCAGCGCGACGCCGCAGGATCTCGACGAGGCCGGAGGTGCCGCGCTGCCGGTACTGCTCGGCTAGGCCGCGGATCTCGGCATCGATGGTCTTGTCGATCTGCCGCGAGACCGAGTCCGTGGTCGACCAGTAGATGAAGGCCAGCAGCCCCAGCACAGCCGCACTGAAGAGGCAGAGGTAGATCAGCGCCAGCCGGAAGATCTGGGACTGAAGTAACCTAGTCTGCACGTAACGCGTATCCCGCGCCCCGCACCGTCTGCAGCAGCGGCCGATCGAAATCGCGGTCGATCTTCTGCCGCAGCCGGCTGATATGGACGTCGATCACGTTGGTCTGGGGATCGAAATGATAGCCCCAGACGTTTTCCAGCAACATGGTGCGGGTGACCACCTGGCCGGGATGGCGCATCAGGTATTCCAGCAGCCGGAACTCGCGCGGCTGCAGCTCGATCTGTTGGCCGGCGCGACGGACTTGGCGGGCCAGCAGATCCATCTCCAGATCGGCCACCTTGAGAACGGTTTCGACTTTGTCCGCTGCACCACGGCGCAGCAGCACTTCGAGCCTGGCCTGCAGCTCGGAGAAGGCGAAGGGCTTGGTCAGGTAGTCGTCGCCGCCGCGGCGCAGGCCCTGCACCCGGTCCTCGACACCCGCCATGGCGCTGAGGAAGAGGATCGGCAAGTGCTTGCCGGCGCCGCGCAGGGTCTCCACCAGCGAGAGCCCGTCGAGCCCCGGCAGCATGCGGTCGACGATCGCCGCGTCGTAGTCCTCGCTGACGGCGCGCAACAGGCCCTGCTTGCCGTCGGTCACCACATCGGCGACATAGCCGGCCTCGCCCAGGCCCTTGGCGATGAAATCGGCCGTCTGCCTATCGTCCTCGATCACCAGAATGCGCATGGCGCCCGGTCCGCTCGCTCTGCCCTTCGCGCCGTCGCACACGACGCTTCGTCCCATGTCGGTCCGCATGGTTGTGCCTTCAAGTCATAGGTCAGCGCAAGCGGGGGACGCCTCGGTAATGGAGCCGGGCCTCGATCGAGACCCGGCTTTCGCGCTTTAAGCCACGGCTGCCCAGTCCGGCGCTATCCGTTGATCTTTCTTGCGGCGCTTCGCGCCACCCCTCTCCCGGCGCTGCGCGCCGACCTCCCCCTCGGGTGGGGAGGTGAACAAACCATTGCAACAGCACCACAAAATCCCCTCCCCCCGTTTGAGGGGGAGGGTTAGGGAGGGGGGCGTCCGCGTAGCGGACAGAAGGAAACCCTTCTGCTCTTTACCAGACAGCGGGTCTGAGCCCCGCACGTGTCAGGCATCCCGCAGCCGCAGAGCGAAGAAGCTCTCTGTGCCCTGGCGCGAGGCCATGACGGTGACCACGGGCCGGCCGGCGTCCTGCAGGGCCTCGATCTTCGCCTCGGCGTCGCGCGCCGAGGCGACCGGCTCGAGGGCGATGGCGGTGATGACGTCGCCGACCCGCAGGCCATTCTCGGCCGCGTCGCTGTCGGGCTCGACCTCGACGATCACTGCGCCACCGATCTCCTCGGCGATGCCGTACTGCCGGCGCAGATCGGACGAGAGATCGGCGACCGCAACGCCGCTGTCGGCGAGCTGCACCGGAGCGGACGGCTCCCCAGCTTGGTCTTCCAGCGCCGACACCTTCGTCTCCGTCGGCAGCGCGCCGGTGACCACCTGCAGGCTTTCTTCTCGACCGTCGCGCCAGACTGTGACGCGGCGCTCGGCTTCGACCGGTGTGAAGGCGATCAGGCGCGGCAGATCGCTCATCACCGCGACCTCTTCCTCGCCCCAGGTCAGGATCACATCGCCCGCCTTGAGGCCGGCGGCCTCGGCCGGGCTGTCCGGTTCCACCGCGGCGACCAGGGTGCCACGCGCCTCCTCGAGGCCGAAACCCTCGGCGATGTCGGGCGTGACCTGCTGGATGCGCACGCCGAGCCAGCCGCGTTCGACCTTGCCGTCGTCGCGCAGGTCGGCGATTACGTCCTGGGCCAGGTTCGAGGGAATGGCGAAGCCGATGCCGACATTGCCGCCGGTCGGCGAAAAGATCGCCGTGTTGACGCCGATCACCGCACCGGCCATGTCGAAGGCCGGCCCGCCGGAGTTGCCCCGATTGATCGGCGCGTCGATCTGCAGGAAGTCGATCAGGGTGCCGCCGGGCAGATCGCGGCCGCGGGCCGAGACGATGCCGGCGGTCACGGTGCCGCCGAGACCGAAGGGATTGCCCACCGCCATCACCCAATCACCGGGCCGAACCGCGTGGGAGTCGCCGAAGGCAACGCTGGGCAGCGCTTCGTCGGCCTCGATCTTCAGCAGCGCCAGGTCGGTCTTGTCGTCGCTGCCGATCAACTCGGCCTGGTAGGACTCACCGCCCGGCAGGGTGACGGTGATCTCCTTGGCGTCGCCGACCACATGATCGTTGGTCACCACGTAGCCCTCGGCATCGACGATGAAACCGGAGCCGACGCCGCGCACCTCGTGACGCTGGCCCCTAGGTCCCGGCTGCGCCCCTTGCGGCATCCGGTCGCCGAAGAAGCGCTTGAAGTTTTCGCCAAAGGGATGGTCGGCTCCGAAGGGCGTTTCGGGCATCGCGCGATCCGCCACACGCGGCGCGCCCTCCTGCACCACCGAGATATTGACCACAGCCGGCGAGACCTCGGCCGCGAGGTCGGCAAAGCTCTCCGGCGCCGGGCGTGCCGAGGCGAGCGAGCTGGTGCCCACCAGGGCCGCCATGGCCAAGGCCGTCATAGTCATACCACCGACGACAAGCGCCCGGCTGGGCCGTAGCGCGGTAGACGACGTGGGCCCGTCGCCTGGCCGATCGGAGCTGAGAGTGTGGAGATGCATGACATTGTTCCTTCCGCAGCTGGTTGTGGAGACGGACTCCGCCCCTGGACGTCCGCTGGATGTCTCCTTGCCGTTGCAGATGGGCTCCGCGCCTTACCGCGACCTGTCGCGCGGATTAACTCTTCGTAATGTCGGGCGAACGTCAGCCAAAAAGCTGAATGGCCAGGGTGAGTCGTGCACTGTTCCTCAGTCGGCTAGACTTGGAACCGGCCAATGCAGAGCTGCCCTAACCTGTCAGGAGGATGGTAATGGAAGGCTACGAAATTCGACCGGCCGGTATCGCTGACAGCGAAAGTATCGTCACTATGGCTCTTGCCCTACTGACGGAGCTGTACCCGAACATCTACACGGCCGATCAGCTGCGGCCGGTGGCCGAACGCGTTCTTCGGCAATCCGAAGATGTTTTCCCGTTCATAGCCTTCGCCGATGGCCGAGCGGTCGGCTTGATCGTCCTCAATCGCTGTACGGCGCTCTATGCGCTGGGCGACTTCGGAGAGATCTCCGAGCTTTTCGTCGGCCCGGCGCTGCGCTCGTCCGGCCTTGGCGCCCTATTGATCGAGAAGGCCGTGGCGTTTGCCCAATCCCAGGGATGGACAATGCTCGAGGTCGGTGCTCCCGAGGTGCCGTGGTGGCAAAGAACGGTGGAGTTCTATCGACGCAACGGATTCACCGAAGTCGGCCCCCGCCTCTATCGCTCCTTCGTCGATGTCTAGTCAGAGGGCCCGGCAATCAGGCACCGCTCAAAATCTCAGAAAACTCGCCAAACTCAGATCGGTTCCGCCGCCAATCGCCCAACCATCATGCAAGAGGAGACGTGGCTCTTCGATGACCTTCATCATCGGTCGACTTGCCTGTTGGCCAACAATGTCTTGATCCATGCCCACAGGCCGGTAGCGGGCTCCGCGAGGTAGGGAAATGTATCGGAAATTTCCTTGTCGGGTTGATCGATACCGTCGCCAAGGGCCGCGCGTTTATCGTTGTTGATGTAGATCGTGTAGATCCTGTCCATCACGTCATCGGTCGGCTTGCGGCCACCGCAGGTCTCGTGGGGTTTGGAAGCCAGCAAGGAGCGCTCGATCTCCAAATAGGCGTTTCCCTCGCATGGCATGGCCATGTCGACGACAAGATAGTCATCCAGGAGAACGGTCGCGAGGCGCGTGGTGCCCGCTTCGTCCCAATCGGTTTCGCCATCGAGACCGTCGTAGTGCTCGACGATGTTCTTTACGAGCCGGGCACGATACCGCTCGGCATTCGCATCGCTGTCACTGAACGGATCACCCTCATTATAGCTGTCACGCAGATCGTCTTCTTCGCCATGGGCTACGAGACTTACGTTGGTGATTTCGGGCCGTCCTACGCCGTCGAGGCGACGGCCGACCCCTCCGTCGGGCTTGCGTTCATAGGCCTCGGCGGCAACGGCAAGAAGGTTGAACTCTCCACCAAACAACGTCGCGCGATCGAGCTCCAGAGCCAAAGTGAGCACGTTCAACGAGGACATGGAGTTTTCTTTTGAGGGAGGCGGAAGCTCGCCCTCGCTCGAGACCAGCGTCGACCACTCGGCGTCGAAGAAAAAGGGATCGGAGCGTTGGCCGAAGAACAGCCGGAAATCTCCGGCCGAGGAGACCTCGTCGCTTCCGGTCGTCGCCTTGAGGCCGCTGCCGGCTTCGCAGGTGACCGAATGCTCTTCCTCATGGTCGTCCTCGAAGTCGCAGCGAATGCGGAGCTCGTCCGAGGTGACGAAGCCCGCTCGCCCGCCATCGTCTTGAATGTCCGCCTTGCGGATAACGATCGCGTAACTGACCTTCGAGGAAAAGTGTCCGTCAGATGGGACAATAGGGTATGCGTTGAGCACGATCGCCAACGACTTTCCGTCATTGGCCGGAAATGCATAGAGATCCGTAAGGTCGGCAACGGCGGTTGTTTTCGTGACGGGACCGTCGATGTGATCGCTTGCATTGACGGTCGAGGATCCAATGCAAAGCGCCAAAAGAATGAGTAGGTGTCGCAATGGATGTCTCCAATTCGTGTGGGTTCGGCAATTGTTGCTCGTAAAGTGATAGCGCCATGCGCTTCGTCAAGATGGCGCCGCACACGTTCGATGAACGTTAGAGCCTTACCGACGACGTCTAGCGGTTCAATTCCGGCACCCGAGCCCGACGAGGTTGGATCGAGTGTCGACCGAAATCGGGTCCGACCGGAGAGTCGGGGTCGAACAACCGGCGGCATCCTGAACGGCCGGCGGCCGTCCCTCTGTGAAGAATCTCACAACCGGCGAGCAACCTCGACGGCGGCGGCGCCGTCGGGAAGGCGCGTCGAGATGAGCGCCGGGTCGGTCCGACGTTGGGGACAAGTTCACGCTGACGAACCTCTGACCTAGCAGTCGTCGACCATCGCGCGGGGCGATCGGGACGCCGTGCCTGACACGAATCGTTACAGGAAACTCGTAATCGGCCAGCACGCCACGTGGGGCTGGCGCCGGCTCTGGGCCGACGATTTGTCATCTTTCGAAAACAGGCTCTGTTCCGGTTATGCTTCGCTCCGGACCGGGTTGCGAACTGGGTGGGAGTGGGCGCCCCGAGGCTCGCGACCACCCGATGAAACCGAGCCGTGTCGCACCATTCCGATGGACCGATTGCCCAACGGATTGATTGCCCAACGGATCGATTGCCCAACGGATCGATTGCCCAACGGATCGATTGAAGGTGTCAAATGACCGAGACTCCGGATCGCACCCTTGCCCTTTCCGTCTTCCCGGGTGGAATCTCAAACGGCGAGTACGGCTTACCCCTTGACCAAATCGTTCTAATGGAACGCGGCGAGGGCTGTAGGCTTTGGGATACGGCGGGGCGAGAGTTCCTCGATTTTTCCATGGCTTGGGGGTCCTGCTTGGTGGGCCACGCCCGCCAGGAAGTTGTGTCGGCGGTGACGCAACAGGCTCCGCTAGGCTCGAATTTCGCCTATCTCAACACCCAGGCGCTGATACTCGGTGAGGAAATAAAAAGGATCTCACCCGCCGTCGATCGACTACGGTTTTGTGCCTCGGGTACCGAGGCCACCATGTACTGCCAGCGACTGGCGCGCGCCTACCGGGCGCGCACCAAGATCCTGAAGTTCGAAGGCGCTTATCACGGTGCCAACGAGGCGGGGGTCACGAGCCTCTTTCCGACCAAGCTCTTGGACTTTCCGGAACCGGAGTTGACCAGTGCCGGCACACCCCTTGCCAAAGAGGATCTCTTGGTTGCGCCCTACAACGACTTGGAGCGCACCCGAGCCATCCTCGAGGCCCACCAAAACGAGTTGGCCGGGGTTATCATGGAGCCGCTGCAGCGCTGCACACCCCCACGCGAAGGCTTTCTGGAGGGCATCCGCGCGCTCTGCGACGAACTCGATCTGGTGCTCATTTTCGACGAAGTGGTAACGGGCTTCCGGCTCGCCTACGGCGGAGCGCAAGAATACTACGCGGTGGAGCCGGATCTGGTGGCCTACGGCAAAGCCCTGGGTGGCGGTTACCCGATTGGCGCATTCGGCGGACGCAGCGAGATCATGGCCATGGTGGAGGAAGAGCGCATCGGAGGAGAAGACTATGTCTGGATGGCCTCTACCCTGGGCGGCAATCCTATCTCCATGGCTGCCTCGAACGCCGCTCTAGCCGTCTTTCGTTCTCCTGGGACCTACGACCGCCTACACGAGCTTGGACACTATCTGCGCGAAGGTTTGCGCCGGGTCCTGCGCAACGCTCGGCAGACGGGACAGGTGATAGGGGATGGCCCGCTAGCCCAAGTCGTCTTCAGCGACCAATCGGTATTCGACTATAGAAGCACAAAAAGGGGAGACGCGGCCAAGGGGCGTCGCGTCATGCTGGAACTCTTTTCTCGTCGGGTCTTCCTTAACCCCATGGGCACGAAGCTCTATCTCTCGGTGGCCCATGACGAGGCGACGTGTGACGAATTCCTGGCTCGCTTCGAAGCGGCCCTTGAGGCTGTGTGTTAAGGCCTCGCTGACGGGTCCGTCGCTATCTCCTCCGCGCCCTAGTGTGATGGCTCCAAAGTTCGTCACATTGGTTGTGACGAACTTTGGAAGCTGAATCACACTAGAATCATAAAGTTAGTGCCCCTTTGAAAACGAAATTCGATGCATCGAATTTCGGATTCGGGGCACTAGGCGATCGAGTACTTGTTGATGACCCACAGCCAAGTGCCGTCGCTTTGCCGACGAGCGACCTCGGCGGTCACGCTGCCGTCGGGCAGTTGCGTTGACGTGAGCGCCAAGTTTCCGCTGATAAGAGCCGGACTCTGTTTGCCGGACGCGAATTTTTTGCCCGTTGCGGTAAAGTCCGCGAACAGCGCTCGGATTGCCTCCTTGCCGATCGTCAATCGCCCCTCGCCGTCATCCAGTACGGCATCCGGCTCGTAGAGGGCCGCCATTCCGTCGACGTCCCCCGCCCACTGCCGCGCGATCAATAAGCGTTCCAGGTCCTGAGGATCGCGTGCCGGTTCCAAGCTTGCCTCATCGGTCATCGCACCCCTCCTCCGACGACCTTATCCTGGTGAGAAATCCGGGCTAAGGCTCCGACTTTTCGATCTCTTCCAGCTGTTCGATGACCTCGCGGCGCCGAATGGTCTCGTCCACCACGTCGCCCAGGGTCGGCTGCCCCGGGGCGGGCTGCACCGCCCTCTTGGCCGGCGTTTGCGGGGTGGGAGACGGATCGCTGGCGCAGCCCACGAGGGCGAGGCCTAGGGCGATCAGCCCGAGGGCAAAAGCAGTACGGCCTCTTGGCATAGGGCGCGGCTCCGAGTCGTGGCGGCAGATGATCCGGGAGCGGCCCCCACCGGTCAACAGCCCTGCCGGTCAACAACCGCGCGTCGTCGCCTTGAACGGAGCCAGGCCGAACAGCGGACGCAGCTTCGCGCCGCCATAGGTGCCGACCAGGGCGGCGGCGAACCAAAGCCAGCCATGCAGGCTGCCCGAGGCAATCCCCGAAAAGTAGGCGCCGACGTTGCAGCCGAAGGCCAGGCGCGCGCCGTAGCCCATGAGCAGACCGCCGACAATGGCGGCCAGCGCCGGGCCCAGGTCGATGCGGCGCTGCGGCGCGAACTTGCCGGCCAGCCCGGCGGCCAGGAAGGCGCCGACCAGGATGCCGAAGTTCATCACTGAGGTGCTGTTCTCGAAGATGCTGCCGGCGAGCGCCTGGCTCGGGAACGTCCAGGTCCAGAAATCCCAGGCGCCGACATCGATGCCGACGGCGGCGGCGGCCTTGGCGCCCCAGAGGGTGTAGCCGAAGCTCACGGTCCAGGGATGGCCGGCCAGCGCCAGTGTCACGACGTTGAGCAGCGCCAGCAGCACCGCACCCCAGACCAGCGGCCAGGGGCCCTGCAGGAAGCGCCGCCAGCCGTCCCCACTATCCCGCAAACCAGCAACGACGCCGTGGTCGAGCGATCCGTGACGCCGCCGCTCCCACACCACCGTCACCAAGGCCAGCAGGGCGAAGGCCGCCAGTTGCAGGATCAGGGCCGGCGCCAGGCCCAGGCTGCGGCTGAGCGAGATCGATCCCAGGCTCGGCTGGCTGAGCCACCAGGGCAAGTGCGCCGAGCCGAGCAGCGAGCCGACCACGAAGAAGACCAGGGTGACGACCATGCGGGTCGAGCCGCCACCGACGGTGTAAAGCGTGCCGGAGGCACAGCCGCCGCCGAGCTGCATGCCCAGGCCGAAGAGGAAGGCGCCGACCAGGACCGAGACGCCGACCGGTGCGATCGCACCCCCGACGCTCTGCCCGAACAGGCTGCCCGAGGCCAGGACCAGCAGAAAGATCGCCGTAGCCAGGGCCAACATGACCATCTGCGCCCTGAGCCCGGCGCCGCGCCCCTCGGTGAGGAACTGCCGCCAGCTCGAGGCGAAGCCGAAGCTGGCATGATAGAGCACCAGGCCGAGCGATCCGCCGAGCAGGTAGAGCGCCGCCGGCCGCCAGCCGAAGGCCGCGCCGATGGCCGCCGCACCGCCGCCGAGCAGCAGCAGCGCCGGCCCCACCACGCGTGGGTCCGGGTCCGGCCGCTCGGCCAGGGCGCGGGGCTCGAGCTCTGCTTGAGACACGGCAAACGTCATGGCCGCTCCGTCCGCTGCCAATCGACGATCATTTGTCCGCTCTAGAGATGGGGCGTGTCGAGCCTGTTGCGCAAGTGCGGATACTCATCGCCTCATGGCACACCCTTCGAGACGGCCCTTCGGGCCTCCTCAGTGTGAGGTAATCTCTGATTTCACGATATCAAAGGTGACCTCATGCTGAGGAGGGTCGGTAGGCCCGTCTCGAAGCATGTGCCATCAGATTCCGCCTTTGCAATTGCTCCCGCACAGCAATTTGAAGGGACCGCCGGGCGAACGCCTTCAACAGGTCGTGCAGCCCTGCGCGGCGCCGGAGCGGGCGACCGCGCCGTTTTCCATCGGCGAAGCGGCATCGGCGCTCCACTCGACCATGGAACCGTCGTAGAGCTTGGCGCCCTTGTTGCCGAGGATCTCGCTGCTGACGAACCAGCCGAGCGAGGCCCAGTGCCCGGTGTTGCAGAAGGCGATCTGCTCGCCCTCGGACTCGAGCCCCGCCGATTGCAGCAGCCCGCCCGCCTCCGAGGCCGTGACGAAGTGGCCGCCGTTCTTGGTCAAGGTACCCTCGGGCAGCGAGTAGGCGCCGGCGATGGTGCCGGCCCGCCTCGCCGCCTTGTGCTTCGCCTTGCCGTAGTACTGCGCCAGCGGCCGGTTATCGAGCAGAGTCGTGCCGGCGGCCTGCGCCTTGGCGACCTGCGTCTTGTCGGCCAGCAGCCAGGGGCGGAACTCGGCCGTGAAGGTCTCCGGCTCGGGGGTGATCCAGCCGCTCTCCAGCGGGTTGTTGGGATCGGCCGCATAGGCCTTGTGGCCGCCGTCCAGGATCGACACCGCATTGTGGCCCAGCACCTTGAAGGTGAAGTAGACGCGCGTGGCGCTGCCCATGTCGAGCGCGCTCTTGCCGCCGGCGACGATCACCACGTGCTTGTCGTTGTCGATGCCGAGGCTGCCGATGAGGTTTTCGAGGCTGGCGACCGGCGGAAGCTGGCCCGGCACGCCGTCGACCTTGGTGCGCCAGCCGGCCTTCAGATAGTCGCTGTAGACCGCGCCGGGGATGTGGGCCTTGAGGTAGGCCTCCTCGGAGCCATCGCCGAGCTTGTTGCGGATGTCGAGCACGACCACGTCGGCACGGTGGCCATTGGCCTTGATCCAGTCGACGTCGACCAGCGGCGTCACCTCGGCGGCCCAAGAGGTCGCCGGAGCTGCCGAAACGCCGACAAACACGGCAAGAATGAGGGCAAAAAGAAAACGCATGTCCGCTCTCCCATCGCGCCAGGCGCGCAGCTTTTCTGATTGTCGATAAGCGGGATCGACAATAGGTCATGCGGGAATATTTTGATATTACGATTTGCCAGTGTGGTGTGCATTCGTGTGTTGCGCATCGAGGCCGCGCAGCTGTTCGCGAAACCCTTTGTTAAGGCCTAGCGCTTACCGAGTAGGCGCCCTGCCATTGCCGCCAAGACGCGATGAAACCGCCCATCCCCAACGAGCCGGCCAATCGAGACGATGCGCCGACAGCGGACGAGACGGCCCCTAGTAAAACGACCTCGGACGAAGACGCGCCGCTTTACTGCGACCCCTTCGCCGGCGTGGGCCCCTGCCGCCTAGCCCTGGCCATTCCCGAGGAGCAGCGGGCATCCGTCACCCAGAACTGCCCCCGCTGCGGCCCCAACCGCAATCCCTGGCGCGATCCCCTCGCCGCGCCGCAGGACGCGACCTGCCTTCTGGAGGGGTTGGAGCTGGATCTGATGGCACTAGAGGACAGCGAGACGCTCCCGGGCCGACCCAGAATCGGCAAGCGGGGTCGATGATCGCTCGCAAACAGCGAAGCGACCCGCGGTTTCACGCAATCAGGGCGCCAGCACCGCCCAGGTTCGCGGTCCCACAATGCCGTCGGGGCGCAGGCCGTTTCTCATCTGGAGTTCCGTTACCGCGCTGAAGGTGGCCTGACCGAAGATCCCATCTTCCTCGACTTCGAAACCGGCCGCGCTAAGCCGGTTCTGCAGCAGAACCACCTTTGCGCCGCGCGCCATGAGGCGAAGCGTTGGTAAGTCGCTCTCGTCGGCATCGCCCGCCGGTACGGCCGGTGCAAAGCTTGGGCTTACGGTTTGCTGGAACGACATCTCGCCGTGGTCGTCGAGCCCTAGAACCTTACGGTAGGGAAACACGGGGCAGGACTTGGTGGAGACCTCCCTGTGCCCGTGAAAGGTGAGCATGCCGCCATAGGCCCCATCGATTTCGTTGCAGAGACCGATCAAGGTGCGGTACTGCGCCTTGGTGAACTTCTCCTCGGCGAGACCATGCAGGCAAACCGCGATGGTCCCCCGGTTGTTGCCTTTTTGCGCCGCTGGCGTCTTCGCCAGGGGCCGGCCTGGCTGCAGATTTCCGTTTTTCTGGATGAAGAAGTGATATCCGACGTCGGACCAACCTCTGCCGTTGACGTGCCAGTCCCTCATCACCGAGACATCGTCGTGGCTCGGGTTGTCGCTCGCGCTGCAATGCAAGAATATCCGGTCGACCTCGCGTTTCGGTTTCTTGAAAGCCATGGTGCGATCTCCTGTTGGCTGTGACGAAACACTCCTCCTGTACTGGTAGATCGCTCATAGTAGTCGGTTGTCGAAGACAATATCTAGCTACAGTTGATTTTCTGCCGGGGCCTTTGACTTCGGCCTCCGACTGACGCGCCTTGGTCGCGAATGAGGTGCCTGGCTGCGGTTTGACGTAACAGGTGCCGGCTGCCTCCCGTCTGGGCGAAAACGGTGGCCCCTTGGCCGGCCGCCTGAGTTCAGGCCGGCGCGGCCGGCCAAGACAAAATTCCTATCCACCTATCACTGCGCGCTTGCCCAGCGAAGAGAGGCCGACTAAACTTCATGTTCTTGATTTGTTCCGGATGACAGGTGGAGGGGTTTTCATCTAGATTTGGTGGGTAAGCGGGTGCCAACCCCTATATATTGTACACATTTCATTCAGTCCACAGCTGTGGACGAGGGGAGTTGCGCGGTGAACGGTGTGGCGGTTTTCAAGGACAAGGCGGCCTTTTCAACGCCGCCATCGGCTGTGGACAAGGAATCCGAAAGGGTGCCCCGCGGCGCCGCTCTGCCCAAGGCCGAACCCGTGTTGGGCGCCCCTGGGTTTCGCGGGGAGCAGATCCGCGACCTCTTCCAAAACGAGCGCGGCATCGCGGTGCGGATCGATCGGGCGCGCGATGCCAAGCTGACCGCCTTCGGCCAGGCCACCCTGCGCGACCGCTACCTGCTGCCGGAGGAGAGCTTCCAGGATCTCTTCGCCCGCGTGGCGGCGCACTTCGCCGACGACAGCGCCCATGCCCAGCGCCTCTACGATTACATCTCGAACCTCTGGTTCATGCCTTCGACGCCCATTCTGTCGAACGGCGGCACGACGCGCGGCCTGCCGATCTCCTGCTTCCTCAACGAGTCCGACGACAGCCTGGAGGGCATCGTCGATCTGTGGAACGAGAACGTCTGGCTGGCCGCCCGCGGCGGCGGCATCGGCAGCTATTGGGGCAACCTGCGCTCGATCGGCGAGAAGGTCGGCCTAAACGGCAAGACCTCGGGCGTGGTGCCCTTCTCATCCGGGTCATGGATTCCCTTACCCTGGCGATCAGCCAGGGTTCCCTACGGCGCGGTTCGGCCGCTGTTTATCTCCCAGTCTCCCATCCCGAGATCGAGGAGTTCGTCGAATTGCGCCGACCAACCGGCGGCGACCCCAACCGCAAGGCGCTCAACCTGCACCACGGCGTGGTGATCCCGGATGCCTTCCTGCGCGCGGTCGAGGCGGACGCCGACTGGCCCCTGGTCAGCCCGCGCGACGGCAGCATCGTGCGGACTATCAAGGCGCGCGCCCTCTGGATCCGCATCCTGACGGCGCGGATCGAGACCGGCGAGCCCTACATCATCAACGGCGACCACGTGAACCGGGCGATCCCCGAGCATCACAAGCTGGCCGGCCTGACGGTCAAGGTCTCCAACCTCTGCAGCGAGATCACCCTGCCGACGGGCCGCGACCATCACGGCGAAGAGCGCACCGCGGTCTGCTGCTTGGCCTCGCTTAACCTGGAGACCTACGAGGCCTGGCGCGACCACCCGGGCTTCATCGAGGACGTCATGCGCTTCCTCGACAACGTGCTGAGCGATTTCATCGCCAAGGCGCCCGACTCCATGGCCCGGGCGCGCTATGCGGCGATGCGCGAGCGCTCGGTCGGGCTCGGCGTCATGGGCTTCCACTCCTTCCTGCAGAAGAACCGCATTCCGCTCGAAGGGGTCATGGCCAAGGTCTGGAACAAGAAGATCTTCCAGCACATCCGCGAGCAGGCCGACGACGCCTCGCGCAGGCTGGCGGGCGAGCGCGGCGCCTGCCCCGATGCCGCCGAGTTCGGCATCGAGGAACGCTTCTCCAACAAGGTGGCGATCGCGCCGACCGCCTCGATCTCGATCATCTGCGGCGGCGCCTCGCCGGGCATCGAGCCGGCCGCCGCCAACAGCTACACCCACAAGACCTTGGCCGGCTCCTTCAACGTGCGCAACCGGCACCTGACCGCCCTGCTCGAGGAGAAGGGCCGCAACACGGAGGAGGTCTGGAGCTCGATCACCCTGAACGAGGGCTCGGTGCAGCACCTGGACTTCCTCAGCCAGGAGGAGAAGGACGTCTTCAAGACCGCCTTCGAGCTGGACCAGCGCTGGCTGATCGAGCTGGCGGCCGACCGCACGCCCTATGTCTGCCAGTCGCAGTCGCTGAACCTCTTCCTCAGCGCCGACGTGCACAAGCGCGACCTGCACCAGATCCACATGCTGGCCTGGAAGCGCGGCGTGAAGAGCCTCTACTACTGCCGCTCCAAGTCGATCCAGCGCGCCGAGTCCACGGACAGCCTGGCCGTGCCGCACCTGGGCAAGGTCAACGGCGAGGACCGGCCTACAGAGACGGCAACCGACTACGAAGAATGCCTCGCCTGTCAGTAGGCGAGCTTGCCGGTGGCCGGGCGGCAGGTAGAGGCCCGGCCACGAATCAGGTGACAGTTGTCAGATGACAGATGTCAGTGATCGAGTTGCGGGAGCAATGACGGACATGACTTAGAGATCACAATGCCTCGGCAGCGAAGGCCGTCTCGTTTGTTACTGACAACTGACATCTGACAACTGTCACCTGACCTCCATGCCCCTGCTCGACGCCAACCCGGTCTACAAACCCTTCCGCTACCCCTGGGCCTACGAGGCCTGGCTGACCCAGCAGCGCATCCACTGGCTGCCGGAGGAGGTGCCGCTGGCCGACGACGTGAAGGACTGGAACCACAAGCTGACCGAGGCGGAACGCAATCTGCTGACCCAGATCTTCCGCTTCTTCACCCAGTCCGACGTCGAGGTGAACAACTGCTACATGAAGCACTACGCGCGGGTCTTCAAGCCGACCGAGGTGCAGATGATGCTGGCCGCCTTCTCCAACATGGAGACGGTGCACATCGCCGCCTACTCGCACCTGCTGGACACCATCGGCATGCCGGAGACCGAGTACTCGGCCTTCCTGCGCTACAAGGAGATGAAGGACAAGTACGACTACCTGCAGCTCTTCGGCGTCGAGACCAAGCGCGACATCGCGCTCACCCTGGCAGTCTTCGGCGCCTTCACAGAGGGGCTGCAGCTCTTCGCCTCCTTCGCCATGCTGCTCAGCTTCCCGCGCTTCAACAAGATGAAGGGCATGGGGCAGATCGTCTCCTGGTCGGTGCGCGACGAGACCCTGCACACGCTGTCGATGATCCGCCTGTTCAAGACCTTCGTCGCCGAGAACCCGGAGATCTGGGACGAGGCCCTGCAGCGCGAGCTCTACAAGTGCTGCGAGACCATCGTCACCCACGAGGACGCCTTCATCGATCTCGCCTTCGAGATGGGCGGCGTCGAGGGGCTGACGGCCGAGGAGGTCAAGCGCTACATCCGCTTCATCGCCGACCGCCGCCTGGGCCAGCTCGGCCTGCAGCCGATCTACCGGATCGAGACCAACCCCCTGCCCTGGCTCGACGCCATCCTGAACGGGGCCGAGCACACCAACTTCTTCGAGAACCGCCCGACCGAGTATTCCCGGGCCGCGACGCAGGGCACCTGGGACGAGGCCTTCGACTAAGCGACGGGCGACTGAGCGGCGGGCTTTAGCTCGACGTATCGGCGCTCGCCGGAACTTCCGGTTCGGCATTGGAGACGGCCGGCGGGCTGACCGCTGGGCAGGTGTCCTCCGGGGCGTTCTCCGACGTCAACGGCGCACCGGAGAAGACGCAATAGAGAACGCTCGCCAGGCCGATACCCAGCGCGGCCCAAACAATGGCGGATTGGGCGAAGCTCGCATCCATATCCTGAGGCTCCGGTGCCGAAAGAATTTCCGGCTGTATGCCAGAGCCGCGTTAACGGCCGGTTACGGCGACAAGACGATGGCGCCGCCCATGAGGGCTCTAACGGCTTGCCGGAAGTATGGCATCTACGAGAGCCGTGCGCCCTACGCCGTTGATCGCTATAATATGCATCGCTCGCGCGGGAGCATGTTGCCGCGTGAAGGAGCGGACTAATGAATGCAGAGTCGGGCGGGACACGGCCTGCCGTGCTCGCCGGCCAATTCTATCCGGCAGATCCCGGTGCGCTTGCGCGTATGGTCGACGACTGCTTGCTGGCGGCCGACAACTATCCGGGCAAGCCCAAGGCGGTGATCGCCCCCCATGCCGGCTTTGTCTATTCCGGCCCGATTGCCGGCACGGCCTACGCCGCCGTCCGATGGCGGCGTGAGCAGATCCGTCGCGTCGTGATCCTTGGACCTTGCCACCGGGTTCCGGTGCAGACCTTCGCGGTGCCGAGCTATAGCGCGTTCGAAACGCCGCTGGGAAGGATCGCGGTCGACCGCGACGGCATCGAGACGGCGCTTCGCCTGCCCGGCGTGGAACAGCGCGACGACGCGCACCTGCCCGAGCACTGCCTGGAAACCCAGCTGCCGTTTCTGCAGCGTCTGCTCGACGACTTCACGATCCTGCCCGTTCTCGTCGGCACGGCCTCGCCCGAAGCGACGGCATCCCTGCTCGAGCAACTCTGGGGCGGCGAGGAGACGCTGGTCGTCATCTCTTCCGACTTCAGCCACTTCCACGACTACGAAGCGGCGCGCCGCTTAGACACGGCGGCCTGTCAAGCCATCGAAGTCCTCGATCCCGCTCGGCTCGGCGAAGAGCAGGCCTGCGGGCGACACGCGATCCGCGGTCTTCTGAAGCGGGCGCAGGCGCTCGACCTGCGGGCCACCACCCTGGACCTGCGCAACTCGGGCGACACCGCGGGCGCGGCGCGCCGCGACTCGGTCGTCGGCTACGGGGCCTTGGCCTTCGAGGACGCGGCGACGGCCCGCTACGGCGACGAGGCTCGGCAACAACTGCTGGAGACGGCGGCCGGGGCCATCGCCGCCGGGCTGCGTGACGATAACGGCAATGACGAGCCGCCGGCCATCGATACGACGCGCTTTCCCTGGCCCTTGCGGGCGATCCGCGCCTCCTTCGTGACCCTGAAGGTCAAGGGCGAGCTGCGCGGCTGCGTCGGCACGGCGAGTGCGCACCAACCGCTGATCGCGGACGTCGCGGCGAGCGCCTACAAGGCGGCGTTCGGCGACCGCCGCTTCGAGGATCTGAGCCGCGAGGAGTTCCTGTCGCTCGACGACGGCCTCGAGCTTTCGATCTCGATCCTCTCCCGGCCCCGGCCCATTGCAGCCGCAAAAGAGGCTCAAGTGCTCGAAAGCCTGCAACCGAATGTCGACGGCGTGATTCTCAAAGATGGGGAGCGCGGCGCCCTGTTTCTCCCGCAAGTCTGGGCTTCCCTGCCCGACCCACGCGCCTTTCTGGCACGATTGAAACTGAAAGCCGGCTTGGCGGAAGACCATTGGTCCAACGACCTGCAGCTTTTCCGCTTTCGCGCCGAGAGCTTCGGCACGCAGATGAAGGCGCGCCAAGCCTAGACGATCCTTTGGCCTAGACGATCCTTTGGCCTAGACGATCCTTTGGCCTAGACGATCCTTTGGCCTAGACGACCCTTTGCTCTAGACAACCCCTTGAAAAACAGCGGTCGACTCTGCCTGCGCCCCTCGCAAGAGGATCCGGCATAGACAACCCGAGGGCGAGTTAACTCGCAATTTAAAATTGCAAATTCCTGTCATGCCACAATGATCGTTCACCATTCCTTTAGCAAATCCTGGCAAACACACAAGCATTCGTTGCCCGTTTCGGGCCCTGAATATCGTTGTGGCACGGCGCATCCATACTCAACGCCGATAGATAGAAACCTGTTCGTTGGACAACCAAGCGAGCGAAAAAAAGAGACAGACTTTCCACATTCTTTCGCTCTCGTGCGGACTATTGACTGATGAAGATACTGTGCATAGACGACGAAGTGGACTTTCGACAGGACTTGGTCGAGTTCCTGGAAGAGCTGGGCCACGAGGTCGTCGAGGCAAGCGACGGCGCACAAGGCCTCGAGATCATGCGCGGTCAGCGGCCTGATCTCATCATCTGCGACCGCAGCATGCCGAATATGACAGGCACCGAGCTGCTCGAGACCTTGCGCAAGGATGACTCGATCCCGGACTCGCTGCCGTTTATCTTTTTGACGGCCCTGGACGACCGGCGCGACCGCTATGCAACGTTGCACCTCAATCCCACGAAGTATCTGACCAAGCCGTTCGACTTCGACATGCTCGAGCCCCTGTTGGAAGGCCTGGCCGCTCAGGGCGGAAGCGACGGGGCCGCCGTCGGCGGTGCCGAGCGGCAGGCGAGCTAACGCCGCCTAGCGCCAACTAGCGCTACCAACTACAGGCCGGGCGCAGCGACCGCCATCCGTTCCGCGAGTGTAGCCAGGCGTAAAGGCTGACGGCGGCGACCCCAGCTGCCGGGCACTCCATCGAAAACACCCGCGCAGGGCGCACCGCAATGCCGGCAATGCCCGTCGTCGCTTAGCGCCCAGGTGCCGAGCTCGTACCAATCCCGGCCGATCACCTCGCGATCGCAGCCGTGGCAGCGGGTTCCCTGGGTCGCGGGATGGTGGATGTTGCCCGTGTAGACATAACGGATGCCGGCCTCGCGGGCGATGCGCCAGGCGCGCAGCAGGCTCTCGGGCGGCGTGCGCGGCTTGTCCGTCATCTTCCAGTCGGGGTGGAAGGCCGAAAAGTGCAGTGGCACGTCGGGGCCGAGCTCATCCATCACCCACTGCGTCAAGGCCTCCAGCTCCGCCGGCGAGTCGTTCTCGCCGGGGATCAGCAAAGTGGTGATCTCGACCCAGACGTCGGTATCCCGCTTCAGGTAGATCAGCGTATCAAGCACCGCGCCGAGCCGGCCCGTGCAGAGGGTCTTGTAGAAGCTTTCAGTGAAGCCCTTCAGGTCGATGTTGGCCGCGTCCATGTGGCGGAAGAACTCGCGGCGCGGCTCTTCGCAGATGTAGCCGGCGGTAACCGCCACGCTCTTGATGCCGCGCTCGCGACAGGCCTGGGCCACATCGACGGCGTATTCGAGAAAGATTACCGGGTCGTTGTAGGTGTAGGCCACCGAGCGACAGCCCGTCTGTGCGGCGGCCTCGGCGATCACGGCGGGCGGCGCCCGGTCCATCAGGCGGTCGAAGTCGCGCGCCTTCGAGATGTCCCAGTTCTGGCAAAACTTGCAGGTCAGGTTACAGCCCGCCGTGCCGAACGAGAGGACCGGCGTGCCCGGCAGGAAGTGGTTCAGTGGCTTCTTTTCGATCGGATCGATGCAAAAGCCGGAGGAGCGCCCGTAGGTCGTGAGGACGACGGCGTCGTCCTTCCGCGCGCGCACGAAACAGAGGCCGCGCTGCCCGTCGTTCAACTTGCAGAAGCGTGGGCAGAGGTCGCACTGCAGCCGGCCGTCCGGCAAGGCGTGCCAGTAGCGGCCAACGGGGCCTTCGATGGCAGCATCCATCGCGGCGGCTCCCTTGTTAGTGTGGCCGTTATCCTAGTCTATATGGGCAGCCAAGGGCGATCTGTCAGGGGTCCTGTCAGCGCTGCGCTCAGCTCCCGCAGATCGCCCTGAGGGCCTGCCAATCTCTTTTCGACAGACCCGCATCGCCGCCACCCTCGCCGGCCTGCTCGACCAGCGCAGCGCGCTCGCCGCTCGGCGGGTGGGTCGAGAGCAGCGAAAGCGCGCCCGGCAGGTCGCCATTCTCGCTTTCGAGCCGGCGGAAGAAGCTGGCGAGCCCGGCGACCTCCAGGCCGGCGTCCTGCAGCAGCGTCACCGCGGTGCGATCCGCCTCCAGCTCGGCGTCGCGGCTGTAGGCCAGGCCGGCCAGGACGGCGCCCAGGTCCGCCATGCCTTGCCCGGCCTCGCCGAACATCGCGCTAAAGACGATGAGGAGGCCCACCTGCCGGATCAAAGCCTCGGTGCCGTGGCGGCGGATCACATGGCCCATTTCGTGCGCCAACACGCCCGCGACCTCGTTCGGCGACTCGGCGTCTTCCAGCAGCCCGCGCAGGATGAAGACGTATCCGCCGGGTAGCGCGAACGCATTGACCGGCTTCAGGTCCAGCACGCGGACCCGGAATTGGTAGGGACTGTCGACCGCGCGGGCCAGGCGCTCGGTCAGGCGCTCCAGCGCCGCCTCGCCGGCCGCCGCGGTGCAGACCCCGCCCGGGCCCTCGGCCAATTGGCCGAAGACCTCGACGACCTGCTCGCTCAGCCGCTCGCCCAAGGCCTCCTCCCAACCGACCGGGATCGCTCGCGCCAGAGACGACGCGGCCTGCGGCAGGACGAAGACCACCAGCAGGGCGACCACGGCGACGCAGGCGACCACCAGCCCCGCCATGCGCCAGAACCCGCGCCAGCCGTCCCCTCCCCAAATACGCCCGCCGTGGCGCAACTGCGGCCGGCGCTCGGTCAGCGCGGCGATCGGGCCGGGTTCCTCAAGGGTTAGCCGGGCGCCCTCGATGCCCAATTCGTCCTTTTCCCAGCGCAGACGCAGGCTGCCGTCCGGCGCCCCCTCGTCGACGCCGGCGATCTCATCGAGCGGCCAGCGCGCGATCTCTCGGCCGTCGAGGTCGCGGACGACCAGCGTGCTCCCCTCGAGCGCGACCCGCACCTGCTGCCGTCGCGCGGTGAGCCCGTCGTTGTAGTGGCCCGCGACGGCCTGGCCGTCAGATTTCGCCGACATCGAGTGCGTCTAACAGGCCCTCGCCACGCTGCGGCGCCTCGTCGCGGGCCCGCACCAGGACATCGAACTCGGCCCGGCCCTTCAGGCACAGCGACTCGACGACGGCGCCCAGCAGAGGATGCACCAGGAACAACAGCCTGCCGATGCCGGCCCAGACAAACGTCAAGACAGCCATGGCAATGAAGATCACGGTCAAGGGGCTGAAGCCTTCCTCTTCCACCGTAAACGTACCGGTTTCCACGAAAGCGTCCCACGCCTCCGGATAAAGCACGAACGTCAGGACGATCAGCGCCAGCCACGGCACGATCAAGAGCAGCGCATAGCGCAGGACGATTCCGATAGCCCGGCGGATCCGCAGATCGGCTTCGGCGCGCAGCCGGCGAAACTGGGTCTTGCCGGCGAAGTAGTTGAACTCGCGCACGCGGTACAGGACATAGCTCAGGCCGAAGGTGGGGCCCATCAGCAGCCAGGAGGCGACCCAGACGGTGAAGAGGTCTTTGCCCTGCCCCAGGAAGCGCAGCTCGTGACTGCCGAAGCGCGTGTTTTCGGTCAGGGTCCGCTGCCGCGCGGTCCGGTAGAACGGCATGGCCAAACCGAGGGTGACGGCGACCAGGACCTGCCAGCCCATCATGCTGAAGGCATAGCCGATGGAGGATCCGGTCTGGGTGAATCGCAGGCCGCGCCAGCGCGTGCGCGTCAGTCGATAGCGACGCGCACGGAAAACCGCCACGTTGAACAGGAACCAGAGGATCAGCAGGTAGGCGAGGTAATCGACGACCAGAAGCGGCGAGTCCGGCGGCAGGAGGATGTTGGCCAGAAAGTCGATCGCCACCAGTGGCGACAAGACCAGCAGCACGATCAGAAAGCCGAGGAACAGCTCCTTGCCCGTGCCGCTGTACTCGAAGCGGTCGCCGGCCAGCGCGATGCGGCCCCAGAAGTAGCGGCGCAAGCGCGTCTTGGCCCAGAAACGATAGATGCCCAAGGTCGCCACGGTAAGCAGCACATTGACCACCGCGATCCCCGCGACGGCCTTCAGCTCGCCGTCATAACTAAAGCGAAGCACGCCCTCCGCCGGCTGGACGCCGGCAGGCAGCGAACTGTCGTCCATCCCCTAAGCCCTCACCCCTATGCTACAACTAATGCATGTATTCTAACATAATATTCTAACATTAGGTAAATACCTTGGCCAGGGATTCGAAACAACGGAGCCCCACCGTGCAACCCGACGCAGCCGCGTAGTTTCGCATTGGCCGCTTTGGGATCATCACTTATGATCCGCGCACCTTCACCCCACGAAGACGGAGAGCGCAGCACGCCATGGGACAATTTGGCGTTGGCCAGCCCATGCGCCGGCTCGAGGATCAGCGGTTCCTCACCGGCCAGGGCCGCTACAGCGACGATATCTCTTTGCCGGGACAGGCCCATGGCGCCGTCCTGCGTAGTCCCCTCGCCCACGCCACGCTGGGCACGATTGACACTGCGGCGGCGCGCGCGGCCCCCGGCGTGCTCGCCGTCTACACCGCCGAGGATCTGAGCGCCGACGACATCGGCGACATCCCCTGCATTGCCCCCATGCCCGGCAAGGCGGGCAGCGGCACGATCCAGCCGCCGCATCCGGTGCTGGCGCGCGGGCGAGTCCGCCATGTCGGCGATCCGGTCGCCTTCGTGGTCGCCGAAACGGCCGCGCAAGCGCGCGATGCCGTCGAGCTGATCGAGGTCGACTACGACGACCTGCCGGTCATCGCCGACACCAAGGCCGCGGTCGCCCCGGATGCGCCGCAGATCTGGGACGAAGCCCCCAACAATGTCTGCCTGGACTGGGAGATTGGCGACCGAGCGGCGACCGAGGCCGCCTTCGCCAAGGCGCAACATGTCACCCGGCTCGAGCTCATCAACAACCGCATCGTGGTTTCGCCCATCGAGCCGCGCGTCGCCATCGGCGACTACGACGCGGCCGAGGAGCTGCTGACCCTCTACACCCCGACCCAGGGCGGCATGCGCATGCGCCCGCAGCTCGCCGACCGGATCTTCAAGGTGCCGGGCGAGAGCATCCGTGTGGTGACGCCCGACGTCGGCGGCGGCTTCGGCATGAAGATCTTCGTCTTCTGCGAACAGGTCATGGTGCTCTACGCCGCACGCAAGCTGGACCGCCCGGTCAAATGGACCAGCGACCGCGGGGAGGCCTTCCTCAGCGACAGCCAGGGCCGCGACCAGGTGGTGACGGCCGAGCTGGCATTGGACGGCGACGGCCGTTTCCTCGGCCTGCGCTCCTCGGGCGTCGCCAACATGGGCGCCTATCTCTCCAACTTCGCGCCGCTGATCCCGACCGGGGCCAGCGGCAAGATGTTCTGCGGCCTCTACGACATCCCGGCGGTCTTCGTCGAGGTGAAGTGCGTCTTCACCAACAGCGTCCCGGTCGATGCCTATCGCGGCGCCGGCCGCCCCGAGGCCGCCTACGTCGTCGAGCGCCTGGTCGACGCGGCGGCGCGCGAGCTGGGCTTGACCCAGGACGAGATCCGCCGGCGCAATTTCGTCGCGCCCGCCGCCCTGCCCTACACCACGGCGACCGGCATCACCTTCGACTCAGGCGACTTCGGCCGCATGATGGACGAAGGTATGGCGATGGCCGATTGGGACGGCGTCGGTGGGCGCAAGACTGCGGCCCGTCCGGCCGGCAAGCTGCGCGGCATCGGCATGGCCTGCTATGTCGAAGCCTGCTCCGCTGTCGGCCAGGAGACCGCGCGCCTGCGCCTCGACAGTGACGGCGGCGTGACGCTCGTCATCGGTACCCAGACCAACGGCCAGGGCCACATCACCGCATACAGCCAGCTCCTGTCGGAACGGCTCGACCTGAGCCCCGACATGATCCGCATCCACCAGGGCGACACGGCCGTACTGGCCGAAGGTGGCGGCACCGGCGGCTCGCGCTCGCTGCTGATGGGCGGCCTGGCGATCGACGGCGCGGTCGACAAGGTGATCGAGCGCGGCCGCGCCATCGCCGCCAATCTGCTCGACGCCGATCCGGCGGACATTGCCTTCGCCGACGGCGCCTTCCGGCTCGCCGACACGGACCGCCGCCTCGACCTGCGCGAGATCGCGCAGGCCGCACGCGAAAGCAACTCCCTGCCCGAGGAGCTACGCGGCGATGTCGAGGAGACCTCGCGCACCGAGACGCCGGAGATGACCTACCCCAACGGCTGTCACATCTGCGAGCTGGAAGTGGACGAAGCGACCGGCGCCATCCGGATCGTCAACTACGTGGTCGCCGACGACTTCGGCAAGCTGGTCAACCCGCTGCTCGTTAAGGGCCAGGTCTACGGCGGCGTCGCCCAGGGTCTCGGCCAGGCCTTACTGGAGGAGACGGTCTACGATCCGGAGAGCGGTCAACTCCTGACCGGCTCCTTCATGGACTACTGCCTGCCGCGCGCCGACAACCTGCCGCCAATCACGATCCGGCTAATCGAGGACTATCCCTGCACGACCAACCCCATGGGCGTGAAGGGCGCGGGCGAGGCCGGCGCGATCGGCGCGCCGCCGGCCTTGATGAACGCCCTACACGATGCGCTGGCACCGCTCGGCGTGGCCCACATCGACATGCCCGCCACGCCGCTGCGCGTCTGGCGCGCGATCAGCGAGGCGCACGCCGCAGCACCGGCACGAGATCTGGAGACGGTTCGATGAGCAAGAGCGACAACGAAGACCTGCTGGCCGCCCTCCGCTTGATCGCGGAACGGGCCGGCAAGGTGATCCTCGCCTACTACGCCGAGGCCGAGGACATCGAGATCCGGCAGAAAGAGGACTCCTCGCCGGTGACCGAGGCCGACGAGGCCGCCGAGGAGGTCATCCTGGAGATGCTGCGCACCCTGACGCCGGACGTGCCCATCGTCTCCGAGGAGGCCGCCAGCTCAGGCCACATCCCCGACGTCTCCAGCGGCCGCTTCTGGCTGGTCGATCCGCTCGACGGCACCAAGGAGTTCATCAACCGCAACGGCGAGTTCACCGTCAACATCGCGCTGATCGAGAACGGCCGGCCGGTGGCCGGCGTGGTGCACGCCCCGGCGCTCGCCATGACCTGGTCCGGCGCCACGGCCGACGCCTCTGGAAACGGGCCCCCGGCGATCGCCAACTTCTCAGAGACCGACAAGCCGACCATGGACATCCGCGCGCGCGAAATCCCGGACGACGGCGCCACCGTCGTCGCCAGCCGGCGCCATGGCGACAGCAGCCTGCTCGACAGCTTCCTCGCCGACTACACGGTCAAGGACATGCGCTCGGCCGGCAGCTCGCTGAAGTTCTGCCTGGTCGCCACCGGCAAGGCCGACCTCTACCCCCGCTTCGGCCGCACCATGGAATGGGACACCGCCGCCGGCCACGCCGTCCTGCTGGCCGCCGGCGGCAAGGTCGACACCGCCGAGGGTGCCCCCCTGCTCTACGGCAAGAGCGGTTTCGAGAACCCGTACTTTATAGCCCGGGGGCGGTCGTAGGCGCGAGTTGCATTCGGCAAGACCGGGACAACAGAGACCGTCATTGCGAGCGAAGCGAAGCAATCCAGGCTGGTGCCGCGTCGGCGCTTATCTGGATTGCCGCGCCGGCTGACGCCGGCTCGCAATGACAACAAGAGTTCGGGTCCTATTTGGTGCGAGTCTCGCGATCAACCAGCGGGTGAACCGATCTACTTCGATCGCTGTCGACGGCTGGGAATGGGGCGCGGCTGAGAAGCGCCAGATAAGGACGTTCGGGCATTTCAGAAACGATTGTGCTAGGGGTGCCTTAGATGTTGCTTCTCAGCCTTATGCCGCTGTCCCAGTCGGTTGTTCGTGACTAGCGTTTTGACCGCATTCGGAAGTTCAGCAATGTGAGATCGATGTGAAGAAAGGAACCCCATACGAACGGCTAGTGGCTTTAGCGATCTCGGCATTTCATCCCGGAGCTAAAGTCACGCAGGGCAAATGGGTTGAAGGGCCTGATGGGCGCCGAGATTTGGATGTACTGGTCGAGGGCAAAATCATTGGCAGCCAATCATCAAAATTACTGATAGAGTGTAAAGATTATAGTGTTGCAACGACTGGCCCAGTAGGCATCCAATATATTGACGCTCTTGATTCAAAGCGAAGAGATCTAAATATACCATATACTGTTATTTGCAGTAATTCAGGGTTCACGGACCCAGCATTAAGTAAGGCAAGGCGGCTGGGTATCGGAGCAGTTTCTGTTGTTCGCAGAGGCGATGACCGAATTAAACTCTGCATAACAGAGAAAATATACTATCATATTGTAGAAATATCTAATCTGGTAACAACGTATCATTTGCATAATCCAGAGAACGACAAGTGTCATTTATTTGATTCGAGTGATGTATTGTATCGTCGACGATAACGTAAAAGATCTTTCGCACATTTGGATGGGGTTGGTGGCCCCGAAACCCTTCAGGCTTGAAGTCGCGAAACCTTTGAGCCAGAGGAGGAACCAGGAGCCACCATGGAAGAGGATAGCACCA
>Ga0209458_1000127_pt1 | contig 41181 bp, 39 predicted proteins | sample WorMetLIZAISLAND_FD_187411 | JGI IMG/M metagenome (GOLD analysis project Ga0209458, IMG submission 187411) | Marine gutless worms symbiont microbial communities from Max Planck institute for Marine Microbiology, Germany - Inanidrilus manae... ...
CCACCGAGCCTAAACCGGCCCGCGGTTTCCTCCCCTGAGGCTTGTCCGACGCCTACCGCCCGAGCCTCTCCAGACGTCCTTCAGCGGCAGGCGTCCGACAACCCTTCACATTCTCCCTGTACCGCGCCGAAGCTGACAACGTCTGGAGTTGGATGCTAACCGGACATTTTTCGGGATAGCTTTACCAGACCGCAGTTAGGGGTCCACCTCCTCGTCTTTTGCCTGCCCAATCCCATGGCCAATCGCGCGGCGGATCGCCACCAGGTCGCGGTCGCGGGCGGCCTCCAGCTCGGCGATATCGTGGTCGCCGGCGATGGCATCCTGCGCGGCCAGCAGGCGCGCCTTCAGGTCCGGCGATAGGGGGCCGGCGCATGGCAGGATCGTCGCCTCCGTCTTGCGGATCGCCGAACATCTCGAGGGCTTTGGCGAGCCCGCCCTCGCCACCGGCCAGGTGATGGGTCAGGAAGGGCCCCATCAGGGCCCAGCGCAAACCGGGGCCGTAGGCCACGGCGGCGTCGATGTCGGCCGGCTCCGCCACGCCCTGCTCGACCAACTGGACGGCCTCATTCCAGAGCACCGATTGCAGGCGATTGGCGACATGGCGGTAGATCTCGCGCTTGAGGCGGATCGGATGCTGGCCGACCGCCCGGTAGAAGTCCAAGGCCCAATCGACGGTCTCGGCATCGGTCTTGTTACCGCCGGCGACCTCGACCAGCGGGACCAGATGCGGCGGGTTGAAGGGATGACCCAGCACGCAGCGCCCGGGATACCGGCAGTCGCGCTGTAAGGCGCTCATCAGGAACGCCGAGGTGCTGGAGGCGATGATCACCTCCGGCGCCAAAACCGCGTCCATGCGGGCAAAGAGCGCGACCTTCAGCGCCTCGTCCTCCGGCGCGTTCTCCTGCACGAACTGGGCGCCCTCCAGAGCGGCTTCAACGTCGGTCGCAAAGCGGAGCCCCTGTGGCTCCTCCGCCCCGGTCAGGCCCAGGGCCTGCAGCGCCGGCCAGGCGCGGGCGACGAAGCCGCGCAGGCGCGTCTCGGCTTCCGGCGCCGGATCGCTGGCCGTAACCCACATGCCCCGCGCCAGGAACAACGCGGCCCAGCCGGCCCCGATGGTGCCGCAGCCGACGACGGCCACGCGACTTATCTTGTTCGGCTCCGGCAGCGCCATGGCCCCCTCTCCTCGCCTGCTCGTCCCGCTGCGCGGACAGCATGGATCGCAAATGCCGGGCCATACAACCGGTTGCAGCCAAGCCGCGCTTGATGAATCATGCCGTCGGTCGCAACGAGAAGATAGTTCGTTCTATGACGGTCAAACCACTGCAAAGACTAGCCCTCGCCGCTCTCGCACCGATCGCGCTCGCCGCCTGCGCGCAGACACCCCAGTCGACCGAATCGATGGCTCTGGCCTGCCAGACCACGGAGTGCATCTGCGTCGAGGAGACGCAGTCGATTTTTGAGTCCGGTGGCAAAGCACCGGTACAATGGAAGCAGAACGGCGATGCCTTTTGCCAGGACGGTTATGTCCTGCAGCGCGTCACGGAGGAGAAGCAAGGCGGCTACTAAGGGGGACCTCACCGGATCATGTAGGTCTTTCGTACCGTCTCGCTGACCACGCAGGTGCCGGACCAGCCGGCGGGGAAGAAGGCGGCGTCGCCGCCTTCGATCTCCAGCACTTCGCCGCTGTCCGCCGTGTAGCGGCAACGGCCCGCCAGGAAATGGCAAAACTCGTCGCGCTCGACGACACAGCGCCATGTCCCGGGGCTACACACCCAGACGCCGGTCTCGTTGCTGCCGTCCTCCTCGCGGTGCAAGAGGCGGCCACTGGTATGGGCAACCGGCTCGCCGATGGGTTCGGCAACCGGCCCCCAGTCGACTAGATCGGCCTCGGCGATGGCGGCCGCCTGCTTCAGCAGATGGGCCGCCATTCAGCCCTGGGCCTTTAGCAGTTGATCGAGCAGGCCCGCTGCCTTCTCGGTGCCGCTCTGCGATTGCATATGGGCGCTGGTCGCCTTCAGCTTCGCCTGCATGGCCTGATCAGTGACCAGGGTCTCGAGCGCGGCGGCGAGCTGATCGTCGCTCCAATCGGCGCGGTGCATCTTCAGGCCGTGGCCGGTCTCCTGCACCCGGGTGGCGTTGTCGTGGCCGTCCCAGACGTAGGGCATGATGATCGCCGGCTTGCCGAAGTAGAGGCACTCGGTGAAGGAGTTGTTGCCGCCGTGGTGGATCACCGCGTCGGCCTGGGAGATCACCGAAGGCTGCGGGAACCAGGAGTCGATCCGCACGTTGTCCGGCAGCGTATCGTAAGCGTCCTTGTAGTCGCCGACGTTGACCAGCGCGCGGTAGGGCAGCTTGCCGATCGCCTCGATCAGGCGCTTCAGGGTGTCGGTGTCGCCGGAGCCCAGGCTGCCGAAGCTGACGTAGAGTAGCGGCTTGTCGTTGTCTGCCCCGAAATCGGGCACCTCGTAGTCCGCCTCCTGCCGCACGCAGCCTTCGAGGTATTGGAAACGCGCCGGATCGAGCGGATTGCGCCGCTTGAACTTCACCGGCTCGGGATAGAGCAACAGATTCAGGTAGGGCGAGGCCTCGAAGAATTCGCCGAGCGGATAGGGCTCCTCGCCGCAATCCTGGATGAATTTGTTGAAGCCCTTGTGGATCGGCTTCACCACCTCGTTGAAGCGCGCCGTGTAGGCCTCGAAGCAGGCCTTGTCGTCTTCGCCGCAGCCCGAGAGATGCGGCGGGATGTCGGGATCGGGAATCTCGTTCTCGCTGCAGGAGATGATACGCACCCAGGGTACGCCGTAGCGCTTGGTTGCCGGAAAGAGGATCACGTTGTCGATGCAGATCAGGTCCGGCTTGATCTCGTCCAGCACCCGCGGCAGGTCCTTCTCGGCCCAAACCGAGGTATCGACGATCGCCTCCCAGCACTCCTTCACGTAGTTGTCGATCTGCTCGTAGGGGGTCTTGTTGAAGTTGGGGATGTGGCCGTTGATGAAGTCCGACCAGTACTTGGCCATTTCCTCCGGCGGCATGGGCTCGGAGAGGTTGACCGTGAACTCCTCGAAACCGTAGCCCTGGAACACGCCCTCGAAACCGGGATCGCGGATAAAGACCGCCCGGTGCCCCATGTCCCGGCAGGCCTGGGCGATGCCGACCGAATTGAGCGCCGGCCCGAAGGCCCCCTCCGGAAAGAATGCGATGGTCTTTTGATCGGACATGAGTCCCCCTCCTCGTTACCCTTGTCGTTATCCACCCTGCCGGCGCCACCTTGCCCCAAAGACGAAGGCTCGCGCCAGCCTGGATTCCGGCCGTCACGGTGTCATGATCTTCCCCATGCGCTGGGACAGCAGGATCAGGGTGAAGCTGACGCCCAGCACCAGGGTGGCGATGGCGTTGACCTCCGGCGTGACGCCGAAGCGGATCATGGAATAGACCTGCATGGGAAAGGTCGTCGAGGCCGGCCCGGCGCCGGCCGTGAAGAAGGCGATGATGAACTCGTCCACCGACAGCGTAAAAGCCAGCAGGGCGCCGGACAGCACGCCGGGGAAGATAACCGGCAGGATGATGCGCCAGAAGGTGGTCCACTGGCCGGCGCCCAGATCGATCGAAGCCTCGACGATGGCGTAATCGAAGTCGCGCAGGCGCGTGCGCACCACGGCGCAGACGAAGGCGATGTTGAAGACCACGTGCGACAGCACGATGGAGTGCAACCCCAGGGTCACGTTCAGCAGGTTGTAGAAGGACAGCAGCGCGATCGCGAGCACGATGTCGGGAATGATCATCGGCACGAAAACGAAGGCGTCAAGGAAGCTGCTGCGTCGCCCGCGCTCCAGGCCCATGGCCAGCAGGGTGCCGATGACGGTCGACAGCAGGGTCGAGATCACAGCGACGATCAGGGTGTTGACCACCGAGCGCAGGATCGCCTCGTTCTCGGCCAGCGCGCCGTACCATTTGGTGGAGAAGCCACTCCAGGCGGTCGGCAGGCCGCTCTCGTTGAAGGAGAGCACCACCAGCACGGCAATCGGCCCATAGAGGAAGAGGTAGACCAGCGCCGCGTGCGCGGTCAGCAGCCGGCCCGGCCCGCGCGCGCTAGACATCGACGCCTCGTCGCGCCGAGCGGTTGACCAGCCAGGCCTGGACGAACAGCAGGCTCAGCATGATGCCGATCAGCAGGAAGGCCAGGCTGGCGCCAAAGGGCCAGTCGCGCGCCGAGAGGAACTGGTCGTAGATCAGATTGCCCACCATGATGCTACGCCCACCGCCGAGCAGGTCGGGCGTGATGAAGTTGCCGATGCTGAGCACGAAGACGAAGACCGACCCGGCGGCGATCCCCGGCACCGTCAGCGGCAGGGTAACGTGGGCGAAGGTCTGCATCGCGCTGGCGCCGAGGTCAGCCGAGGCCTCGTGCAGCTCCGGGCCGAGCCGAGCGATCGAGGAATAGAGGGTCAGAATCATGAAGGGCAGGTAGGCGTAGAGCAGGCCGATCACGATGGCGAATTCGTTGTAGAGCAGCGGCAGCGGCTCCTCGGCGAGACCGAGCCCAGCCAGCGCGCGGTTGATCAATCCCTCCCGGTTCAACAGCACGATCCAGGCGTATGTGCGGATCAGGTAATTGCTCCAGAACGGCAGGATCGCCAGAACCAGGAAGGCCTTCTGCCGGTCGGCCGGTAGCCGCGCGATGAAGTAAGCCGCGGGATAGCCGATCAGCAGCGCCAGGATCGTGGTCAGGCTGGCGATCTTGAAGGAGGTCAGGAAGATCTTGAGGTAGAGCGGATCGACGGCGCGCAGGTAGTTGTCGAAGCCGAAGATGTAGTCGATGCCGCCGTAGACGCCGCGCTCGAAGAAGCTGTAGGTGAAGACCAGCGCGCAGGGCAGCACCAGCAGCCCGGTCAGCCACAGCAGACCGGGGCCGAGCAGGACGAGCCGCTGCAGACGCGCGCCGATGACCAGGACTCCCGGCGATGGAGATCGAAGACGGCCGGCGGGTACGCGCCCGCCGGCCGTTAGGGTCGTACGCCGTTACTGGGCTGCGGTGATCTCGGTGACCGCCCGCGTGTAGGCCTTCTACGCCTGGCCGATGTCGCGCATCGCTTCCAGTTCCAGCAGGTCGGCCGGGCTCATCGCCATGTTGGGGTAGGACTGCAGCAGGCTACCGTCGAGCGCCTCCATCGCCGCCTTGTTCGGCACCTTGTAGAGGATGTTCTCGGCCACCCACTTGCCGGTGTCGGCACGCAGCACATAGTCGATGAACTTGTGCGCCGCTTCCTTGTTCTCCGAGGCGTTCAGCACCACCATGGTGTCGACCCAGAGATCGCTGCCTTCCTTCGGGATGACGAACTTGATCTGGTCGTTCTCGGCGATGCCGTAGTTGCACCAGCCGTCCCAGGCATGCACCAGGGAGGCCTCGCCCGAGACCAGCTTGGAATAAAAGGTGGTGTCGTCGTAGGCGAGCAGGTTCTGCTTGGCCTCGATCAACAGGTCGCGCGCCTCGGTGATCTGGGCCTCGTCCTGCGCATTGATCGAATGGCCGAGCGCTTTCAGGCCGGCGCCGAGCAGCCAGCGGTCGGTGCTCAGCATGGTGATCTTGCCCTTCAGCGCATCCGCCGGGCGCAGCATGTCGAACCAGCTATCCGGATCGCCCTCGACCATGTCGGAACGGTAGCAGAGGCCCGTCGTGCCCCAGGCATAAGGCACCGAGTGGGTATTGCCCTCGTCATAGCCGAGCTTGCCGGCCTCGGCATAGAGATTGCTCAGGTTGGGGATCTGGCCGTGGTCCAGCTCGGCCGCCAGGCCCAACTTGGCCAGCGCCTCGGCGAAGGGGCTGGAGACGAAGACAATGTCGAAGCCCTTACCGCCGCCGGCCGTTATCTTGCCCATGATCTCTTCGTTGGTGGCGTGCAGGGCAAGCTCGGCCTCGACGCCGGTTTCCGCGGTGAAATTCTCCAGGAGATCGGCCGGCATGTAGCCGTCCCAGTTGGAGATGACGATCTTGTCCGCGCCCAGCGCCGCCCCCGCCGATAGCGCAGCCGCGCAAAGTCCGCCGCAAACGATTGTTCCAAAACGCTTTATCATTGTCCTCAAGCTCCCCGCCTATTCGTCCCTCGCCCTCCGACGGCGCGAGGCGCCCAGGCCGTCGCCTTGCCGAAGAGACCCGATCATCTTTCCGGCAAGCGAGGCCGCTGGCAATGCAGAATAAGCCTCCGCCAATGCAACGCCGGCTGCGGCGCTAGGCGGCGGCTTCGCTCAGGCGCTAGACTTCCCGCGACAGGCCGCCCGATCGCGGCGACGGAGGGGGAACGATTTGTCATGACATCCGCTTTGCTGCTGCTTGCCGTGACGGCGCTCTACGCCGGCTACAACCTACTGGTGAAGGTCTCCGGCGATCACGTACCGGCGGCGGCCAGCACGACCGTGCTCGCCACCCTCTGCCTGCAGGTCGCGGCCTTGATGACCTCCCTGGTCTTCACCGCGATCCTGCTGTCGCGCGGCGGCCAGCAGCTGCAGCTGTCGCTGCCGGCCTATGCCTGGGCGGCCGGCGCCGGGCTCTGCATCGGCGCGGCGGAGATCTGTTATTTCTATCTTTTCGGCGGCATCGGCGGACGCGAGCCCATGGCGGCCAGCGTCGCCATCCCCGTGGTGGTCAGCGGCACCATTGTCATCACCGCGCTGGTCTCGCTCCTCGTCTTTCGCGAGAGCCTGACCTGGATGCAGGTCCTCGGCCTCGGCCTGGTGGTCGTGGGGATCGCGCTGATTTTCCTCAAACGGCTGAATTGATAAGGATCAACGCGGCTTGACCGGACGGTCGTTAGCGTCGCCCTCATGGATCCGAGGCTCCTCGAACGCTATGGCGCGCCCGTGCCGCGCTACACTAGCTATCCCACCGCGCCGCACTTCCACCCTGGGGTAACGGCCGCCGACTATCGGGCCTGGTTGGGCCAGATCGGCGTCGACGACAGCCTCTCGCTCTACCTGCACATCCCCTTCTGCGCCGAGATGTGCTGGTACTGCGGCTGCCATACCAAAGTGGTGCGCCGCTACAACCCGATCGCCGACTATCTGACGCTGCTGGAGCGCGAGATCGACTTGGTGGCCCAGGCAATCCCGAGCCGGCCAAGGGTTAGCCAAATTCACTGGGGCGGCGGCACGCCGACTATGCTGTCTCCCGAGGATTTTCTAGCGCTCACCGAGCGGCTGAGGGACCGCTTCGCCTTCGACGGGGCGACGGAGATCGCCGTGGAGATCGACCCGCGTGGCCTGTCCATGGACAAGGCGGCCGCCCTGGCGGACGCCGGCGTGACGCGCGCGAGCCTCGGCGTGCAGGATTTCAATCCGGCGGTGCAGGCGGCGATCAACCGGATTCAGCCCTATGACCAGATCGCCGGCGCGGTTACGGCTCTGCGCGCGGTCGGCATTTCAGCCATCAATCTGGATCTCATGTACGGGCTGCCAAAGCAAAGCATCGAAGACGTCGTACGGACGGTGGACCAAGCGGTCGCGCTCGAGCCCGACCGCTTGGCGGTCTTCGGCTACGCGCATGTGCCATGGATGAAGCGCCACCAGCAGATGATCGAAGAGGCGGACCTGCCGGGCCCGTTCGAGCGCCTGGAGCAGTCGGAGGCGACGGCGGAGCGCCTGATCGCCCAGGGCTACCGCCGCATCGGACTGGATCACTTCGCGCGGCCCGAAGACCCCATGACCAGGGCCCTGGACGCCGGGGCACTGCGACGCAACTTCCAAGGCTACACGACCGACGCGGCCGATCACCTGCTGGGCTTCGGCGCCTCGGCGATCGGTGCGCTCGCTCAAGGTTATCTGCAGAACGCCGTGCCGTTCCGCGCCTATGGGGACACCATCGGCGCCGGTGAGCTGGCAGTTGCGCGAGGCCTGCGGCTCGATGCGGACGATCTCCTGCGCCGGGCCGTAATCGAGCGCCTGATGTGCGATCTCGTCGTGGACTTGGATGCCGTGCAAGACGCAGACGCGCTGCGGCAAGACTTCGCGGCCGAGCTGAAAGCGCTGGCTCCGCTCGCCGAAGACGGTCTGATCCGGATCAACGATAGACGGATCGAGGTGACGGAAACCGGGCACCCCTTCGTACGCGCCGTTTGTGCCCGCTTTGACGGCTACCTCGGCGCCGGCGAGGCGCGCCACTCCCGCGCTGTCTGAGATCGACCTAAGGACTCGCTTCGCCTAGTCACCCTGTTGGCTGCTCTGACTCAGCTCGCGCTCCGCCTCGAAGGCCCCGGCCGGCAGCTCGTGGGCAATGCCCTTGTGACAGTCGATGCAGGTCTTGCCTTCGTCGATCGCCTCCTGATGCCGCTCTGCCGCGCGTGCTTCCTGGATCGTGAAGTCCATGAACTCGAAGTTGTGGCAGTTCCGGCACTCGCGCGAGTCTGTCGCCTTCATCACGCGCCACACGTTCTTCGCGAGCTGCAGGCGCTTGGCCTCGTACTTCTCGCGCGTGTCGATCGTTCCGAGGAAGTGGTGGTAGAGCTCGTTGCTTGCCTGGATCTTGCGCGCGACCTTGTGAATCCAGGTCTTGGGCACATGGCAGTCCGGGCAGGTGGCGCGGACGCCGGAATGGTTGCTGTAGTGGATCGTCTGCTTGTACTCGCGATAGACGTTCTGCTCCATTTCGTGGCAGGAGATGCAAAAGGGCTCGTTGTTGGTCAGCTCCATGGACCAGTTGAAACCGCCCCAGAAGATAATCCCGCCGACGAACCCGACGACCAATAGGGTCCCCAGCGCGTAGCTTGTGCTGGGCCGCGCGATGAAGGTCCAGACCTTCCTTATCAGGCCCGGCTTCCCGGTCTGCGCCGCGTTCTCAGTCATACCTCGCCCCCTCTATCGCGCCGGCAGGTGGTCTCGCTCGGCCGCTCACTCGACATCGATGGCCGACTTGAAGGTGTTGTCGATCAACGCCCGCGCGTTGACCTGCGGCACATGACACTGGGTACAGAACCAACGAATGCGCGCGACCTTATCGAGCGCCACGCCGTTGCGGTCGATGTAGTGGGTCTCGCTCACCTTGGGCGCGCCCTCTTCCACGCTGTAGGGCCAGTCGTGGCAGCGCAGGCACTGGTTGACCTTCACATTGATCTGATAGCGGTCGATCCTGTGCGGGATCAGCGGCGGCTGCTGCCGGTAGGCCCGTGTGAAGCGGTCGGGATCGACGTTCTGCTTCTTGACCTCGGGCGCCGGCGGCGCCTCATCCATCGGCGCGTCGCCGCGCAGCGAAAGTGGCTCGAGCGTTTGCGCCTCAAGCGTCAAGGCAGGCACGGCGACCGCCGCCAACAACAGCGCGCTGCCGATCGCGCCGATCGCTAGGCTTCGTATGCTTGTCACCTGCTATCCCCCTTCTCTCGTTTATGCGGCTCGCTTCGCCGCCGGATCGACCGCTTCCCACTCGGTTTCGCTGCGGTCGAAGCGAGCCGCAAAGCGATAGACATCGATCGAACAGACGTCGATGCAGCGACCGCAGTTGGTGCAGTCGGGCGAAAGGATCACCGGGCTCGCGCCCTTGTCGGCACCTTTCAGTGCCGGGGTGATGACGTGCGGCTCCGGGCAAACGGCGAAGCAGTCCATACAGTCGTCGCAGGCCGCCCGATCATGGGCGCTCACCCGCAGCAGGCTGGAGCTGCCGACCAGGCCGTAGAAAGCGCCGACCGGGCAAAGGTGGCTGCACCAGCCGCGCCGGCTGACGAAGAGATCGAAGAGGAAGACAGCTGCAACGATTGCCCAAGCCAGACCCATGCCGAAGATCAAGCCGCGATGCAGCATGGAGACCGGATTGACCACCTCCCAGGCAATCGTGCCGGTCACGGCGGAGGCCAGGAGCGTCATGCCGAGCACCCAAAGGCGGGTCTGCCGCTTCGGCTGCCAGCCCTTCGGCAGGCCGAACCGCTCCCGCAGCCAGTGCGCCGCGTCGGTCACGATGTTGACCGGGCAAACCCAGGAGCAATACATGCGGCCGCCGATCACGGCGTAGGCGATCAAAACGATGCCGCCACCGACCAAGGCGGTTGTCGCCGGCCAATGGCCCGCGGCCATCGACTGCAGCAGCACGTAGGGATCGGTGAGCGGCAGTAGGTCGAGCGTCATGCTCGAGGTCAGGTTGCCTTGGACCAGCCAGATGCCGGCCAACGGCCCGAGCAGGAAGAGCCCCAAGAAGCCGATCTGCGACAGGCGCCGCAACAGCAGCCACTTGTAGGCGCGGAGCCAGCCTTTCTCCGCAATCGCGGTCGCGCCCGGGCTCCGCAAGGCGGTCATGGTGTGGCCTCCGGCAGGCGGTCGGGCAGGTCGATCACGCCCGGTACCAGGGCCTCACCCTTGGCTTCCTTCTCCTCCCAGCCGAGCCGGTAGTGATGCCCCAGTTCGCCGGTCGCCAGCTCGCGCGGTAGAACTTTAATGGCCGCTTCCTCGAGAACGCAGACCTTTTCGCACTTGCCGCAGCCGGTGCAATGGTCGCTGTGCACGGTCGGAATAAAGCGGGCGTGCGCGCCGGTCCGTTCGTTGTGCTGTCGATCCAGGGAGATGGCTTCATCGATCAGCGGGCAAACCCGGTAGCAGATATCGCAGCGCAGACCGAGATAGTTCAGGCAGGTCTCGTGTCCGACCAGAACGGCCAGGCCCATGCGCGCGTCATCGATGTCCGTGAGTTCCGGGTTGAGGGCGCCGGTCGGGCAAGCCGCCACGCAGGGGATGTCGTCGCACATCTCGCAGGGCACACCACGCGCCACGAAATAGGGCGTGCCCGTGGCCGGCTCCTCGCCCAGCTCGGCGAGCCGCAGCGTATCGTAGGGACAATCCCGCACGCAGAGCCCGCAGCGCACGCAGGCCGAAAGGAAATCGTCTCCGGCCAACGCCCCCGGCGGCCGCAACGCGTTCGCCGGCAAGGCCGTGCCTTCCCGGGCGTAGAGCCCGAGCAGCAGGCCGGCGACGCCGATGCCGCAGGCCATCCGCGCGGCATCGCTTAGGAAGCGCCGGCGGCTCGCCGCGTCGCCGCCACGCAGCCCCATCTGGCCGGTCGTTGTCTGGCCGGTCGTTGCCTTTTCGCTCCCCACGGCGGACATGGATCGCTCCCGCTTGCCGAACGCGCCGCTAGACCCGTTCCACCCGACAGGCGCACTTCTTGAAGTCCGTTTCCTTGGAGATCGGACAGGTGGCGTCCAGGGTCAGCTTGTTGACCAGCTGCCCGGCATCGAACCAGGGAATGAAGACCACGCCCGCGGGCGGTCGATTGCGGCCGCGGGTCTCGACCCGGGTGACCAGCTCGCCGCGCCGCGTCTGCAGGACGACCTCCTGGCCACGCCGCAGGCTGCGCGCCTTGGCATCGTCCGGATGCATGTAGACGACGGCGTTGGGGAAGGCGCGGTAAAGCTCCGGCACGCGCCGGGTCATCGAACCGGAGTGCCAATGCTCGAGCACCCGTCCGGTGACCAGCCAAAGGTCGTAGTCGTCGTCCGGCACTTCCGCCGCCGGTTCGTAAGGCGCGAAGATGACGTTCGCCTTGCCGTCCGGCTTGCCGTAGAAGCGTACGCCCTCGCCTTCCTTGACGTAGGGGTCGTAGCCCTCGCGGAAGCGCCACAAGGTCTCCTTGCCGCCGACCACGGGCCAGCGTAGCCCGCGCGCCTTGTGATAGGTCTCGAAGTCGGCCAGGTCGTGCGCCTTGCCGCGTCCGAAAGCCGCGTATTCCTCGAAGAGGCCCTTCTGCAGGTAAAAGCCGAGCTCCTCCGACTCGTCGTTGTGGAAGTCCTCCTGCAGCTCGTTGACGCCGAATTTGTCGACCACGCCGTTGGCGAAAAGGATGTCGTAGAGCGTCTTGCCGCGGTACTCCGGCTTCTTGGCAATCAGCTCCTCCGGCCAGACCTCTTCGACCTTGAAGCGCTTGGAGAACTGCACGACCTGCCAGACGTCCGACTTGGCCTCGCCCGGCGGCTTGACCTGCTGGCGCCAGAATTGGGTGCGCCGCTCGGCATTGCCGTAGGCGCCTTCCTTCTCGACCCACATGGCGGTCGGCAGGATCAGGTCGGCGGCGAGCGCGGTCACCGTCGGATAGGGATCGGAGACCACGACGAAGTTGTCCGGATTGCGATAGCCCGGCAGGGTCTCCTCGTTCATGTTGGGCGCGGCCTGCATGTTGTTGTTGCACATCACCCAGTAGGCATTGAGCTTGCTGTCCTTCAGCATGCGGTTCTGCAGCACGGCGTGATAGCCGGGCTTGCCGGGAATCGTGCCCTCGGGCAACTGCCAAATCTCTTCGGCCTTCGCGCGGTGCTCCTCCTTCATCACCACCATGTCGGCCGGCAGGCGGTGTGCGAAGGTGCCGACCTCCCGCGCAGTGCCGCAGGCCGAGGGCTGGCCGGTCAGCGAGAAGGGGCTGTTGCCGGGCTCGGAGATCTTTCCGACCAGCAGATGCACGTTGTATATCAGGCTGTTCACCCAGGAGCCGCGGGTGTGCTGGTTGAAGCCCATGGTCCAGTACGACGAGACCTTCTTCTCCGGGTTGGCGTAGAGTTCCGCCAGGCGCTCCAGCTTCTCGGGTTCCACGCCCGACAGCTCGCTCACGTAGTCCAGCGTGTATTTGGACACCGCCTCGGCGTATTCGTCGAAGCTGATCGGCGTCAGCTTGCCGTGCTTGCCCTCGTGCGAGGGATTGGCCGCATTCTGCTCGCGTGGATCTTCCGGACGCAGCCCATAGCCGATGTCGGTCGGCGTCTTGGTGAAGTTGACATGCTTGGCGACGAAATCCTCGTAGACGGCGCCGCTCTGGATGATGTGGTTGGCGATGTAGTTGAGGATCGCCAGATCGGTCTGCGGCTTAAAGATCATCGGGTTGTCGGCGAGCTCGAAGCAGCGGTTCTCGAAGGTCGAGAGCACGTGGACCTCACAGCCCTCCTTGGTGAGGCGCGTATCGGTCAGCCGCGACCACAAGATGGGATGCATCTCGGCCATGTTGGCGCCCCACAGCACGAAGGCGTGGGCGTGCTCCAGGTCGTCGTAGCAGCCCATCGGCTCGTCGATGCCGAAGGTTCGGATGAAGCCAGCCACCGCCGAAGCCATGCAGTGGCGCGCGTTGGGGTCGAGGTTGTTGGAGCGGAAGCCGGCCTTGTAGAGCTTGGCCGCCGCATAGCCTTCCCAAACGGTCCATTGGCCTGAACCGAACATGCCGACCGCTGTCGGGCCCTTGTCGCGCAGCGCCGCCTTGAACTTCTCGGCCATGACGTCGAAGGCCTGATCCCAGGAGACCGGCGTGAACTCGCCGTCCTTGTCGTACTGGCCGTCGGTCATGCGCAGCAGCGGCTGCGTCAGACGGTCCTCGCCGTAGAGGATCTTGGACAGGAAGTAGCCCTTGATGCAGTTAAGGCCGCGGTTGACCGGCGCGTCCGGATCGCCCTGCGTCGCCACCACCCGGTCGCCCTTTGTGCCGACCAAGACGCTACAGCCGGTCCCGCAGAAGCGGCAGGGCGCCTTGTCCCAGCGGATGCCGTCGCCCGTAGCCGCGGCGGATTCGCCGGCACCCGGAGCGGACATGCCGGCCGCCGCCGCCGTGGCGGCAACCGCGCTGGTCTTGATGAAGTCACGCCGTGACTGCTGCATGATCGCTCTCCCGTTGTCCGGACAGGCTTTCCCCCGATGGGGTGTCGCCCGAAAGGGCCGGATCGAAGTTGTGGTAGACGAGAGTCGCCGAGAGCACCCCGTCCATACGGTGCATGGCTAGAATCGAGTCGCCGGCGGAAACCTCGGCAGTGTCCTCGGCCGTGACCACGAGCCGGCCGTCCGCAGCGGCCAGGTGGATCTCGACGCCCGGAAGCTCGCCCAGGGCGGCACTCACGCGAGCCAGCTTATCCGGATGGGCATGGACCAGAACGCCCGCAACGTTCATTGGCTCTCTCCCCGCATCTCTATGGACTGGGCCGGGCATGGCGCGACGCAGGCGCCGCAACCGTTGCAGGCCTCGCCATCGATCTCGGGCAAGGCATAGCCGCCGAGCGCGAGACGAAAGCGAATCGCGGCCTCTTCGCACTGCTCTTCGCAGAGGCGGCAGACCACGCCCTGCACGGCAAGACAGCCTCCGCCGATCCGCGCCGTGACGGCCCAGGGCGCCCCGTCGTCCCGCTGCCCGTTTCTAAGCAAGGCGCCGCTCCGGCACACCTCGGCGCAGCGCCCGCAGAAGCTGCAGGCCCCCTTCTGAAAATCGACTTCGGGGAAGCCGCCGCCACCAGTCACGATGATCCCGGCAGGGCAGGCTGTCCGACAGGCGCCGCAACGCTCGCAGATGTCTGTGAAAGTGTCGGTATTGCGCGCCCACGGCGGCCGGATCGGCGCCGTCTGGCGGCCAAATCCCCCGCGGAGAAAGGCTGCGCGGCTAAGCTCGGCTGACATTCCCAGGTCCCATCCGCCCCGTAAGCGGCGCAAGGCGTCAACGGCCTTGCAGTATGACCTGCATCATCACGCTTCGCCGGAATGGCGCCTTGATCTCGATCAAATTGGGAGATGACGGTGGTATTCTAGGGCCGGTTGGACGGCATCAAGGCAGCCGGCCCCGCCGAGAGGCGGGGCCTTTCGCTGACCCGACTGCGCCCAAGCGGATATCGCTGCGCCAACAGCGGCTGGCGCAGACGACCGCGGCTTGCGGGATCGCCGCGATTACCGGCGATCCGTGCCACCTAAGTTAAGCCGGCCGCTAAGAAAAGCGGCTCCGCCTGTATGACGTCAGCCGCCGAGCAAGCTAGTTGGCGGCCTGCTGTTCGTAGATCTGCTTGATCTTGGCCGAAAGCTCGGGGTCGCCCCGTGCGGCCTCGCTGATTTCCTTGTATTCCTCAACGGTAATGCCGTCGGTACCTTCGACGGCTGCAACCAGCTCCTGGTTCGCTTGCTCACGCAGCTCGTTGGCTTTCTCTTCGCTGCCCGCCTCGCCGATGCGCTGCCTCCACTGCTCGCTCAGTTCGGTGACCGCAACCGCGGCGGTGACGAAGGCCTCCAGCTTTTGTTCGCTGAACGGCGATTGTGCATAGCTCGCACTCGAAGCGACCCAGACAAAAAGGGCCGCGAGGGTCAAGGTCCGGACAATGCCGGTCGTAGCCAGTTTCATAGAGGTGCCTTTGTATTGCTGGACTGAAGAAAGCGGCCCAAGGCACGAACGCCTCCTGGGCCGACTGCGCGGCATTCATAAATGCCGCAGCGGAAAACATGCGGACTAAAAAGGGGCCAAAAGCATGACAAAGTGCGGCGATCCGCGTGGCAAATTTGCGCTTTTGGCATTCGACGCTCGGTTGACCGACTTCGACGCTCGGCCGACCGATAGGTCGAAAAGCCATGCGCCTTTTTTGTTACTGCCCCTTCCGGCCGGGATTGCCATGATGGGCCGCGCCTGCCGTGGCTCGCAGCAAGACGATCCAAGGCGGCGCGTTAAAAGCCTCGGAGATGCCCGATCCCTACGCTCCAGCCCCGCCTGTTCCCTGAGGTTGCATGACTGCAGCCCGTCGACGCGCGAGCCTCCGACGCCTGGCGTTCGACACGGCGATCGTCTTTCTGATCGCCAGCGTCATTTGGCTCGCTTCCCAGGCTCTCAACCGGCCGGTCGCCGCGCCTGATTGGGATGGCAAGGTCGCGGGCCTGTCGTTCAGCCCGTTTCATGCGTCGCAAAGCCCGCTGGAAGACGACTATCCAAGCTTGGAAGAGATCGCGCGCGATATGGATCTGCTCAAGCCGCACACGCGAGCTTTGAGAACCTATGGCACCGCAGGGCCGCTCGGCGAGATCCCGGCGATCGCCGCAGCCCAGGGTTTCACGGTGACCGCCGGCGCCTGGATCGGCGGCGATGCGGAAGAGAATCGGGCGGAGACCGAGCGCCTCATTGCCCTGACGAGGGAGCAGCAAAGCATCGAAAGGGCGCTGGTCGGCAACGAGGCGCTGCTGCGCCAAGAGGTAACCGCCGCGGAGCTGGCCGAAAGTCTGCGCCAGGTCAGGCGCCGGGTTACGGTTCCGGTCAGCACCTCGGAGCCCTGGCACATCTGGCTCGCCCATCCCGAGCTGGCGCGGGAGGTCGACTTCATCGCCGCCCATGTGCTGCCCTACTGGGAAGGGCTGGCGCTGGAGGAGGCCGTCGCCTACGTCCTGATGCGCTACGACCAGCTGCGGGCGGCCTTTCCCGACAAGCCTATTGTGCTGACGGAGGTCGGCTGGCCGAGCGACGGGCGCCGGCGCGGCGAGGCGCGACCTTCATCGGCCAATCAGGGCGCCTTCCTCCGCAGCTTCGTGCAGCAGGCCGAGGCGCGCGGCATCGACTATTTCGCCCTGGAAGCTTTCGACCAGCCCTGGAAGCGTTCCATCGAAGGCGCGATCGGCGCCTATTGGGGGCTCTACGATGCAGAGCGCCAACCCAAGTTCGCGGCCACGGGGCCGCTTCATCATGTCCCCGTTTGGCCGCTCCTGACCGCCGCGGGGATTGCCCTGGGCGCCCTTTTGACGCTCGCCCTACTGCGCCGCCTCGAGCGGCTTCGTCCACCCGGACGCCTGTTTCTCGCCGTTCTCGTGCAGGGCCTCGCGTTGGCCGCGGTCTGGCTCTGGCGTCTGCACGCCAGCCGCTATCTCGGCGCGGCGGACTGGGCCTTGCTGATCGCGCTGCTCCCCGCCTTCGGATTGCTGCTCGCGCTCTACCTCACCGAGGGCATCGAGTTCGTCGGCTGCCTCTGGGGCGGACCACTGCAGCGTGTCTTCCGCGCGGCTTCCGAGGACGCTGGGCACGAGTGTCCGAAGGTCTCGATCCACCTGCCGATCTGCCGCGAGCCGGCGGACATGGTGATCGAGACCCTAGCCGCGCTCAGCCGGCTGGACTACCCAGACTTCGAGGTCCTGGTGATCGACAACAACACCGCGGACGAACAGCTGTGGCGCCCGGTCGCAGCCTTCTGTCGTGCCCTCGGCCCGCGCTTCCGATTCTTTCACTTAGGGCCCTGGCCAGGCTTCAAGGCAGGCGCCCTGAACTTCGCGCTATGCCACAGCGATCCCGATGCCGAGGTCATCGGTGTGATCGATAGCGACTACCGGGTCGAGCGCGACTGGCTGAAAGCCCTGGTGCCGCTGTTCGACGATCCGGGCCTCTGCCTGGTGCAGGCTCCCCAGGATTACCGCGACGGCCGAGCCAGCCTCTTCAAGCGGCTCTGTTTCTGGGAATACGCCGGCTTCTTCCAGCTCGGCATGGTTCGCCGCAACGAACACAACGCCATCATCCAGCACGGCACCATGACCCTGCTGCGCCGCGAGGCCGTTGAAGAGGCCGGCGGCTGGGCCGAATGGTGCATTTGCGAGGACGCCGAGCTCGGCCTGCGCCTCAACGAGCGGGATCTGGAGACGGCCTACGTGCGGCGCAGCTTCGGGCGCGGGCTGCTGCCGGACAGCTTTGCCGCCTATCGGCAACAGCGCTTCCGTTGGGCCTACGGGGCCATGCAGATCATGCGCCGCCACGCACGTCAGATTCTGGCCGCGCGGCGCTCGCCCTTGACCGGCGGCCAGCGCTACCACTACCTCGCCGGCTGGCTACCCTGGATGGCCGATGGCCTGCACTTGGCGGTCAGCCTAATCGCCCTGCTCTGGACGGTCGGCATCGTCGCGCTGCCCAAGCATTTCGACTATCCCCTGCCCCTTTTCACGGCGGCGGTACTCGGCTTCGCGCTCTTCAAGCTGGTCAAGCTGCTCTGGCTCTATCGGGCCCGGGTCGGCTGCGGCTGGGGCGAGGCCCTGGGCGCGGCGACGGCCGGGCTCGGCCTCACCTACATCGTCGGCAAAGCAGTCTGGACAGGCCTCTTCACGACCGGTGCCGCGTTCCAGCGGACTCCGAAGTGTCGCGCGCAGCCCGGCCTCCGATGGGCTCTGGGCGTGGTCTTCGAGGAAGCGGCGCTGCTCGGCGCGCTGCTCGCCGCCGCCGCGACCGTAGGGCTGACGCGCGGAGCCACCGAACCCGGCGCCCATCTCTGGGCCGCATTCCTCCTGGCCCAGGCGATTCCCTACGGCGCGGCCCTCTGGCTCTCCTTCGTCAACGCCCTGCCGCCGATCGGCGCACGCCGCCGCGCCGCCCAGCGGGCCGACGCCTGACCGCATCCGGGCCGTCGCCCACCTCAACACAATGACGTGAAGCCCCTTGATCGCATCGCGGACTCGTTGCATCTGGGCCGTCAATGGCTTTTGATTCCAGAAGCTGATTCCCTATCTCGCTGGCGACCGCCGGCCACCATCCGACAAGCAATAAGACGAGGAGAGCCCCATGACTAAACTCACGCCTCGGCAAGCCGTGCCCGCGCTGGAGGTTCCGATCCTCGGCGGCCCAAAGTGGCGCCTTGCCGATCAGAGCCCGGCGCACTTCACCATGGCCGTCTTCTACCGCGGCTTCCACTGCCCGATCTGCGCCAACTACCTCCGCGACCTCGACCGCAAGCTGTCCAAGTTCACCGATCTTGGCGTCGACGTGATCGTGCTGAGCAGCGACAGCGAAGAGCGCGCTCGCATGGCGCAGCAGCAATGGGGCCTCAACAATCTGACCATCGGCTACAACCTGCCGCTCGACGATGCGCGCGCCTGGGGCCTGTTCATTTCGTCCGGCCGCGGCAAGACCTCGACCGGCGTCGAGGAGCCGGCGCTGTTCAGCGAGCCGGGGCTGTTCCTGATCCGCCCGGACGGCACGCTTTACGCCTCCTCGGTCAACACCATGCCCTTTGCGCGGCCGAATTTCGGCGAGCTCCTGCAGTCGCTCACTTTCATCATCGAGAAGGACTATCCGGCCCGCGGCGAAGCGGCCTGAGCCCGCCGCCCAGCCTAACGTTCCGCCTGAAGGTCTGCGGCGGAATCGTAGGCGCGTAGGAAGTCCCCGAAGAAGGTCTCCATGCCTTTCGCGCCATTATCCTCTGGCAGCAGTCCCGGCCGATAGCCCCGGTCGCGGAAGGGCGCCAAGCGGTCCGCGTTGCGCGACAACAGGTGGATCGGCACCGTCCAGGGCTGGCCCCCGCCGGTCAGCAAGGCTGGCGGCTGGTGGTCGCCGACCACCACGACCAAGGCGTTCTCGGGCAGGCTGTCGACGATGAAGTCGCCCAGAATGCGCAGGTTGTAGTCCAGCGCCGCAACATAGCTGCGGCTGAGGTCAGTCCAATCCTGCTCCTGTTCGACCAGCTGGCGCGTCGCCTCCCGATCGTAGGCCTGCCCATCGTCTAGCCCCGACCAGTCTGCCACGTAAGGCGGCAACGGTTGGAAGGGCATGTGGCTCATGATCAACACGATCAGGGCGAAGAGCGGCTGCCCCTTTCGGGAGAGTTCCTGCATCTCGAAACGCCTGAGGCTGTACTGATCTGGAATGCGCCAGAAACCGAAGTCCGGCCCCGGATAGGCGAGCCCCGCTGCATCGTAGACCTTGTCGAAGCGGAAGAAGGCGCCTTCCGGCCAGTGCCGCTGAATCCCCGGCAGCACAGCCACGCTGCGATAGCCGGCGTCGTTGAACTGCGAGACCAGGGTCTCGCGGTCCGTGGTCACGAAGAGGCTGTAGAGCGTTTGGTCGCTCAGGCGCGCGCCACTCAGCAAGGTCGCATGCGCCCACCAGGAGCCGCCGCCGAAGGTCGGCGAGATCAGCCGGTTGGAAAGACTATGCCAACCAGCCTGACGCAGCCGCGCCTCGAGGCCTTGCAGCGCCGGGACGACCGCCGGTCGGTGGCGCGGATCGTCGATCGCCGTGGTGCCATAGGACTCGATGAAGACGACGAAGACCGGGTCGCCGCCGAGGCCGGCCAGATCGGAGTCCGTCGCATCGGACAGGGCGAAACGTTCCTCGACATAGGCCGCGCCAGCCCGGCGCAATCGAAAGGCCTCGCTGACGAAACCGATGTGCTTGCTGGCGATGGCCGTCGCCGGAATGGCGAAGGCGCGCCGCAGCGGCCCGTAGTCGGCCGCTATTGCGCCGGCAAAAACGACGGCGGCGACAGCCCCGCCGAGAATCGCCACAACCCGGCCACGCCGCAGATCTACGGCGCGTTCGAGCCACGTCAGGGCCAGCCAGATGAGCCAGACCAGCAACGCGATCCCGGCGAAAAAGCCAACCGCGGCAAGCAGGGCCTGGGGCAAGCTGGCGGAGCGCCAGAACATGGCGATCAGATTCGGTAGGTGCTGCACGTCCCAGTAGAGGTTGAGGCCGCGCCCGAAGAGCGGCGGTGCGGTCACCTCGATGTAGCGCAGCACGAAGGCGACGAAGAGCAGAGCGCAAAGGCCGCCCCTGATCCAACCACCGAGCCGAAAGCCCGCCGCCCGCAGCAGGCCGAGGATTCCCAAAAGGACCAGGACCTCGATCGCCAGTTCGGGAACCAGCCGGATCCAGGGCGTCGGCCAGGCGTTCTGGAAGGTCAGCAGGCTGTTCAGGTAGAACAGGCCGAGGCCGGCCAGGGCAAAAACGCCCCAGGAGCGCCCTGCCGCTGCCCCAGTCTTGCCCCTTGACCCTTCCACGCCTTGCTGCGCCAAGATGCTGCTCCTGATAACCATGCCCAACCACCGTCGAGGAGAGGTTGAATGAGCTTGCAGCGCATGCTGCACAAACGCCACCCGCTTCGCCCCTGCCCCTAGCCTTGCCTGCTCCCCTCGGGCTATCTATCTCCCAAGACAATAATGATAAATCGATTGCAGGGTTCGGCGGCCGATCACGATCTCGCGACCAGCACGGCACTCAGCCTGTCGGTCGCCGGGGTGGTCTTTACCATGCTGACCGCGACCATCGCCACGGCGGCCGATCTGGGTCCAGCCTTCTATGCCATATCCCTGAGCCTGGGCTGTGTTATCTGCGGCCTGCTGGTCGTCCGCCTTCCGCAGCGACTGCCTTGGAACCGCTTCGGCAGCGCCAACTGCGTAACCCTGGCGCGCGCCCTACTGACTTGCCTATTGGCCGGTACGCTGGGCGCCATGCCGCTCACCGGCGCGCTGGCCTGGACCATGCTTGCCATTGCGGCGCTCGCCTTCGCGCTCGACGGCGTGGACGGTTGGCTTGCACGACGCCGCCGGGAGGATTCCGCATTCGGCGCCCGCTTCGACATGGAGACCGATGCGCTTTTCGTCCTGGTGCTGTCGCTGATCGTCTTCGAGTTGGAGAAGGCCGGCGCCTGGGTGCTGCTCTCGGGCGCCATGCGCTATCTCTTCGTCGCCGCCGGGCTTGTCTGGCCATGGCTGGTCGGCCCGCTGCCGCCCAGTCGCCGGCGACAGATCGTCTGCGCACTGCAGGGCGGCGCTCTGGTCGTCTGTCTGGCGCCAATCACGCCGCCAGCGCTAAGCGTCTGGCTCGCTCTTGCCGCTTTGGCGGCGCTGGGCCTGTCGTTCGTCAAGGACGTGCTATGGTTACGCCGGAACAGAACGACAGGAGGTGCGGAATGACCAGGAGCTTGCTGCAGCGGCGCGGAGCAATCCGGAGAACCGTCTGGCTGTCGGCGCTGTCCGGCCTCCTCTTGCTGCTGCCGGCGCAGCGCGCCGACGCCGAGTTCGTACAGTACGAAATCGACCCGGCCCACTTCTCGATCGGCTTCCTGGTCCATCACATCGGCTATCAGAACACGCTCGGCATGTTTCTCGAGGGCAGCGGCAGCTTCGCCTTCGACGAAGCGGCGCCGGCGGTTAAGGACATCGAGGTCACGATAGAGACCGAGAGCGTCTTCACCAATCACGAGGAGCGGGACAAACATCTACGCAGCGGCGATTTCCTTGACACCGACGACCACCCGGAAATCCGCTTCGTCGGCACAGACGCCAAGCCGACCGGTGAAAACACGGGCGTGGTCACAGGCGATCTCACCCTGCTCGGCGTGACGCGGCCGGTGAGCCTGGACGTTACCCTGAACAAGATCGGCGAGTACCCCTTCGGCGACGGCCCGCCCTATGTGGTCGGCGTTTCGGCCCGTACCACCATCAAACGCAGCGACTTCGGCATGAGCTATGCCGTGGAGAACGGTTGGGTCGGTGACGAGATCGAAGTGATCCTCGAGTTCGAGGCGATCCGCCAGTGATGCGACACATGGCCCAGCGGACGAAACGGTAGCGGCAATGCCGGCCCCCAGCCTCGGCGAACTCAGCGGGCTGGCCCGCTCTCTGGCGATCTACCGCAGCAGACCGCTGCGAACCCGCGCGCGGCGCAACCTCTACCGCGCGTTCGTTCGTCCCGGTGACCTCTGCTTCGATGTCGGCGCCCATGCCGGCAATCACACCGAAAGCTGGCTCGGCCTTGGCGCCCGCGTCGTGGCCCTGGAGCCGCAGCCCCAGTTCATGCGCTTGCTGAGGCGGCTCTACGGCGAGCGGCAGGACGTGGTGCTGCTGGAAGAGGCGGTCGGAGCCGAGGCCAGCAAGGCGACGCTCTTCATGAGCAGCCGCACGCCGACGGTGACCAGCCTTTCGCGTGAGTGGATCGACAATGTGGGTCAATCGCCGTCTTTTCGCGGGGTGAACTGGGACCAGACGACCGACGTGGGGGTGACCACGCTGGACGCCCTGGTCGCACGTTTCGGCGAACCGGCCTTCTGCAAGATCGATGTCGAGGGCCTCGAAGCCGAAGTCCTGCAAGGCCTGTCGAAGCCGCTGCAGGGGCTCTCCTTCGAATACCTGCCGGCGGCACGGGAGGTCGCGCAGGCCTGCCTCGATCGCCTGACAGAGCTGGGCCGCTACGAGTTCAATATCTCGGTCGGTGAGACCTTTCGCTTCCGCTTCTCGGAGTGGCGGAGCGCGGCCGCGCTGCACGACTGGCTGGATGGCTTGGGGTCGGACGACCGCTCCGGCGACATCTATTGCCGGCTCGCCCCGCCGCCATGAACCGGCGGCAGGGCGAAGCCTTCTGGATCACCGGGCACGAGACCGGCGAGATCCGAAGCTGCGAGCTGCCGCCGCCGGCCAACGGCGAAGTGCTGGTGCGCAGTCTCTACAGCGGGATCAGCCGCGGCACCGAGGCCCTGGTGTTCCGCGGGGAGGTGCCGCCAAGCCAGCACCAGCGGATGGCTGCCCCACATCAGGAGGGCACGTTTCCCTGGCCAGTGAAATACGGCTACAGCAGCGTTGGCCTGGTCGAGGACGGTGCCACGGACCTCAAGGGTCGCGGCGTCTTCTGCCTCTACCCCCATCAGGACGGCTACGTGGTTCCAGCCACGGCCGTCGTGCCGTTGCCCGAGGCCGTGCCGCCGCCGCGAGCGGTCCTCGCCGCCAACATGGAGACGGCCGTGAACGGCCTATGGGACGGCGCGCCGCGGGCCGGCGACCGGATCGCCGTGGTCGGCGCCGGCACGGTCGGCTGTCTGCTGGCCTATCTGGCGGCCTCGATCCCCGGCTGCCAGGTCCAATTGATCGACATCGATGCCGGCAAGGCGTGTCTGGCGGCAAGCCTTGGCGCCGACTTCGCGTTGCCCGAAAAGGCCGGTGGCGACTGCGACCTGCTGTTCCACGCGAGCGGCCAGCCGGACGGCCTGGCGACGGCCCTGGAGCTCGCCGGCTTCGAAGCGACCGTCGTAGAGCTGAGCTGGTACGGTAACCGCACGGTGCCGCTGAAGCTGGGCGAAGGCTTTCACAGCAAGCGGATCGACCTGCGCTCCTCGCAAGTGGCGCATCTGCCAGCGGCGCAGCGCGGCCGCTGGACGCACAGCCGTCGGCTGAAGCTGGCCCTCTCGCTGCTGGCCGACGAGCGCCTCGACCAACTCATCACCGGCGAAAGTGCCTTTCGCGACCTGCCGTCGGTGATGCAGGATCTCTGCCGGCAGCCCAAGGGCGTGCTCTGCCACCGGATCACCTACCCGGAGTGAAGCATGTATAGTGTCTCGGTTCGCGATCATTTCATGATCGCCCACAGTTTCGAGGGAGAGGTCTTCGGCCCTGCGCAAAAGCTGCACGGCGCGACCTATGTGGTGGATGTGGAGTTCCGCCGGCCGGAACTCGACCCGGACGGTATCGTGGTCGACATCGGACTTGCCCATGTCGTGGTGAAGGATGTGCTGGGCGGCCTCAACTTCCGCAACCTGGACGACGAACCCGCCTTCAAGGGGCAGAACACCACGACCGAGTTCCTCGCCAAGGTCATCTTCGACCACATCGCCGCCGGCGTCGACGACGGCAAGCTCGGTCCCAACGCCGACGGCCTCACCTGGCTGAAGGTCACGCTCAACGAATCCCACGTCGCCTGGGCCGCCTACGAGGGCGCGCTTCCGGTGACTGGTTAGCCGCGAGTACATGGGCTTGGGGGGCCTGCACTTCATCCTGCCGGGCGATCCGGAGACGCGAACCGGCGGCTTCATCTACGACAAGCGCATCATCGAGGCGCTGACCGCCGCCGGCCTTCCGGTCGTTCGCCATTGCCTGCCCGACGGCTTTCCTGAACCGGACAAGCAGGCTCTGAAGAAGGCGGCCGCGGTGCTGCAAGGCATCGCCGCTGGCGAGACCGTCGTTATCGACGGACTGGCCATGGGCGTGATCGCTGATCTGCTGCGCCCGCATGCCGAACGGCTGCGCCTCGTCGCCCTGATCCACCATGCCCTGGCCGACGAAACTGGCCTCTCCCCACAACGGCAGGGGGCGCTCTTCGCCAGCGAACGCGAGGCCTTGGGACTGGCCGAGCGCGTGGTCACAACCAGCCGACACACGGCCCGAAGGCTCGCCGACTACGGCGTCGAGTCCGAGCGTATTGGCGTCGTCGTGCCCGGTGTCGATCCCGCGCCCCTAGCCGAGGGATCGGGCGGACCGGACTTGCGCTTGCTGTGCGTCGGCAGCTTGATCCCGCGCAAGGGGCATGCCCTGCTGATCGAGGCATTGAGCCACCTGACCGACCGGCCCTGGCGTCTGGTCTGTGTCGGCAGCACCAGCCGCGATCCAGATACGGCAACACAGGTGCGAGATGTGATCCGCCAACACGCTTTGGAGAGGCGTGTCGATCTGGTCGGTGAGCTTGCGGCAAGCGAACTTGAGGCGCAGTACGGCCAAGCCGATCTCTTCGTGCTGGCGTCGTACCACGAGGGCTACGGCATGGTGTTCAGCGAAGCGATCGCCCACGGCCTGCCGATCGTCGCCACGTCCGGCGGCGCCGTTCCCGAATCGGTACCTACGGAAGCGGCATTCCTGATACCGCCGGGCGATGCCCACGCGCTCGCGGAGGCGCTGGCGTCCGTCATGGATGATCGCGGGTTGCGCAAGCGGTTGGCCGCCGGAGCCCGAAGAGCGCGCAACAGACTGCCGCGTTGGGCAGACGCCGCCAGCCAGTTCATCCAAGCGCTCGGCCTCGACCATGACCGATAGCACGTTTTCCGCCGAGTGGCTGGCGCTGCGCGAGATGGCCGACAGCAAGGCGCGCAACGCCTCACTGGTCCGGGACCTCGCGGCTCACTTCGCCCAGAAAGAGGAGCTGGAGGTTCTCGACCTAGGTGCTGGCAGCGGCGCCAACTTGCGCTGCCTCGCCCCGCAGTTGACCGCGAGGCAGCATTGGCGGCTGACCGACAACGACCCGGAGCTTCTTGCCCGTGCGGTGGGACGGCCCTTGGCCGGGGTCGACGTCGAGACGCTGTGCTGCAATCTGGCGCGGGATCTCGACGGGCTCGACATGGCCGCCGTCGATCTGGTGACCGCCTCCGCCTTGATGGATCTGGTCTCGGCGGACTGGTTCGATCGCCTGGCCGCGCGCTGCCGCGAGGCCGGAGCAGCACTGTTTTTCCTTCTGACGTATGACGGCGCCATCAATTTCGTGCCGACCGACGACGACGACGATCTTGTCCGCAAGCTGGTGAACCAGCACCAGGGGGGCGACAAGGGGTTCGGGCCGGCACTCGGGCCTCAAGCGCCGGCACATATGGAGACGACGCTGCGCGCCCAGGGCTACCGCGTGCATCGCGGGCGAAGCGATTGGCGTCTCGACCCGGACGATGCGGCACTGCAGGAGGCGCTTCTAACCGGTTATGCCGCGGCAGCCCTCGAGCTGGCGCCCGACGAAGAAAGGCATTTGCACACCTGGCTGGAGCGCCGGCACGCGCATCTCGCTGCCGGACGGGGGCACCTAACTATCGGGCACGCTGACCTGCTGGCCCTGCCTTAGGTCGCAGTCGAACAGCACATCCTTGCCCATCGGGAAGGTCCGGCAGGCCGGGCGCAGGGCCCTGTCGAGGTCGTCGATCACCGGCAAGGTAAAGGCAGGGCGGCCAGAACCGAGGACCAGCGGCGCCACGGCGACCTGCAGCCGATCCAGCGCGCCGGCGGCGAGGAACCGAGACACCGTGATGCCGCCGCCTTCGACAAAAAGCCCAAACAGGCCCTCTGAATGAAGCGCCGCAACGATGGACCTCGGTGGCAGAGTTCCATCGGCCGCATCGATGACGAGAGTCCGTGTCGCGCTCGCCGGCTCCGCGTTTGCCGCGCAGACCAGCCAGGTCGGGGCGGCGCCGTCGGCGAAGAGCTTCCGGTCTTTCGTCAGGCGACCGCTCGGATCGATCACCACACGAATCGGGTTGGACCCGGCCACTCGCCGCGTCGTCAGGCGCGGATCGTCCGCCGCCACCGTCCCCGCCCCTACGATCACCGCGTCGCAGAGGGCGCGCAGCCGGTGCAGATGGACGATGTTCTCGGGTCCGGTGATGTAGTGGGAGCGGCCGCTTTCGGTGGCGATGCGGCCATCCAGGCTCTGGCCCAGATGACCGAGAGTGAGCGGCCGCTGCCGCGATGCCATGGCGAAGGATGCGTGAAGATCGAAAAGCTCTGCCGCACCGGCCGTCACACCTGCAGCGCTTTTCCAGGCACCCAATGCATCGAAAACGATATCTGCCTCACGGGTGTTCGCGGCAACCCGAGGTGGCCCCTCGGACGAAAGGGATAGCCCATAGGGCGCGACAGCCGATGTCGTGCGCACCGCCTCGCGGAGCGCGAGCAGACACTGCCAGGCGGCATCCACATCGATGGCGGGATTTTCGGTCAGGAGCCACACTCCGCTTTGGCCGAGTCGACGGCGGCGGATGTGTTCCAGAAGCCACAATTCCGCCCCTTGCCATGCCTGGGGTTCGCTCTACCATCGAACTCAAATAGAAAAAAGTTCAACCCCTCGAAAGAGAAACCGGAGTCGACGTGCAGATTTCGCCTCAATACCGGGCCATGGACCGGGCCATGGACGCGCCTGCTCCAGAGCTTCTTGTTGAGCGGGCGATCGTCGATCTCCGCTTCGGACGCGCCGTGCTGATCGAAGCGCCCAACGAAACGAAGCTCATCGCCGCGGCGGAAGCCTGCGGCAGCGACACCCTACAGGAGATGGCGCGATTGAGCGAAGGGTCCGAGCCGCGCGTGATCGTGACGTCGGAGCGGGCGACGGCGCTCGGGCTCAAGGCGGAGGGCGGTGGCAACATCGCGCTCACCCGGCGCGGAAGTCTGGGGCTGGACAGGCTGCACCGGCTGGCCAGTGGTTCCCCAGCAGATCTGGCGGGCCTGTGGCAGGATGGAGCAACTGCGTGCGAGGACTCCGCGATCATGCTCCTCAAGGCCGCACGCCTTTTGCCGACCGCGCTGAGCTTTAGGGCTGCGCCGGACAGGTCACTGCTTCTAACCTCGAGCCCTCTTCCCGTGGTCGACAGTGTGGCAATCGCCGAGCATCGCCGAGGGACGGCGGGCAGCCTGCGGCGCGTGAGCGAGGCGCAAATTCCCCTACGCAATGCCAGCGAGGCCCGCTTCATCGTGTTTCGTGCCGCGGCCAGCGCCCTCGAGCATGTCGCTGTCGTCGTCGGGGACATCGACCCGTCGCAGCCGGTAGCTGTCAGGCTGCATTCGGCCTGCCTCACCGGAGACATCTTCGGCAGCCTGCGCTGCGATTGCGGTGATCAACTGGCCGAGTCGATTGCGGCTCTTTCCGAGACTGGCGGCGTCCTGCTTTACCTGGAGCAGGAAGGCCGCGGCATCGGCCTGGCCAACAAGCTCCGTGCTTACAGCTTACAGGAGGCGGGAGCCGATACGCTGGAGGCGAATACCACGCTGGGGTTCCAGCCCGATGAGCGCCGCTACGAGGACGGGGCCGAGATGCTGCGCCAGTTAGGCATCACGCGCGTGGTCCTGATCACCAACAACCCCGGCAAGATCGACGCCTTGACTCGCGCTGGTCTCACGATCGAGGGGCGACGGGGCCTCAGCGCCGCGATAAATCCCCATAACGAGCGCTACATGACGGTGCGCGCAGAACGCGCCGGGCACTGGCTGGACTGACTCACGGACGCTCGCGGAGCAGCGAGAGTGGCGCGCGCCGTAAATCAATCAGTAATGTGACCAGTCGTTCCGCCGCATGATCCAGCAGCTTCGCGCCCTTCTCAGCGTCGGCCGCCGTCGCGTCGCCGCTGGCGCCGGAGGGATGCAGGTCCTGGCTGGCCCAGGCGAAGGCGCCGGGTCCTTCCGGTCGCAGCATGGCGAAGGCCTGCCTCATCTCGACCGAAGCCGGCTCGAAGTTGCTGATCTCGTCGCGCCGGACCAAGTCCGGATGCAGATGCAGCATCAGTGAGGTCTCAACCGCACCGCCGTGCAACCCATGCTCCAACTCGTCGCCAGGAAACAGGCCGTCCGGTGTGCCGAAGTGGAAGTAGTTCGCGCGCGCGACCAGCATGCCGTGGTCCATGCGCAGGCGCAGGGCCACAATATCGACGATCTGGGTCTGACCGCCGTGACTGTTGAAGATCACCAACTTGCGCAGGCCGGCGCGCGCCACCCCGGCGCCCAGGTCTGTCCAGAGACGGATCAAGGTCTCCGGCGAGGGACTCAGGGTGCCGAGGAAATCGCCATGCTCGGCGCTGTCGCCGTAGGCTAGGGTCGGCAGCACCAGGAGTGTCAGGTCGTCGGGCAGCCGCTCTAGGGCCCGGCGTACGATAGCCTCGTTGATCTGGGTGTCCGTGCCCAAGGGTAGGTGCGGCCCGTGCTGCTCGATGGCCCCGACCGGCAGCAGCGCGATTGCGGTCTCGGGATCGATCGCCGCGAAGTCCGTTGTCGTCAGATCGGACCAGTAGCCGCTGCTGAGCCGCTGCAAGGCTTGCCCTCCCCTGTCTCGATGCCACCCATCCGTGGCGCGCGTCCCTTTTAGCACGAAGTGCGCAAGCCTTGCGTCGCTAGGCCAGAAGCGCGGCTTTCGTTTCGCCCGCGAAGCCGATAGTAAGGACCGCTCTGGCGCTCGCCAGACAAGGACAAAGGCCGAAGCAATCGGGGAGAACAGCCTTGCCGGAAGCTAGCAGCGCCAGGACCGGCGCCCAAAGCCTGATCGCCACCGCCGTCGAGGCCGGTGTCGAGGTCTGCTTCGCCAATCCGGGCACGACCGAGATGCCGCTGGTGTCGGCGCTCGACGCGGTGCCGGGCATGCGGGCGGTGCTGGCCCTGCACGAGAACGTGGTGACCGGCGCGGCCGACGGCTACGCGCGCCTGGCCGGCAAGCCGGCGCTGACCCTGCTCCATCTCGGCCCGGGCTTCGCCAACGGCATCGCCAACCTGCACAACGCCCGGCGTGGCCGCACGCCGGTCATCAACCTGATCGGCGAGCACGCTACCTGGCATCAAGAGGCCGACGCGCCGCTCGCCGCGGACATCGAAAGCCTCACCGGCGCCGTCTCGGGCTGGCAGCGGCGCAGCGCCAGTGCCGACGCCATGGCGGGCGACATGGCCGAGGCCTTGACCGCCGCGACGGCCGGCAGCGGCCAGGTGGCGAGCCTAATCCTGCCGCACGACCTGCAAATGGCCGAGACGACGGCGAGCGCCGCCGGCCGACTCTCCAAGAAGCGCGCGGCCGTTTCGCAGGAGTGGGTCGAGCAGGCTGCCGAGGCGCTCAAGGCCGGGCGCTGCCTGCTGCTGGTCGGCGGCCAGGCGATCACGGAGCCGGGCCTCAAGACCGCGGCTCGTATTGCAGCCGCGACCGGCGCCGGCTTCATGACCGAGCGCTCCGTCGCCTATGCCGAACGCGGCGGCGGCCTGCCGGCGCCATCCCCTGTGCCTTACTTCCCCGAGCAGGCCGAAGAGGCCCTGAGCGGCTACGACAGCATCGTCCTGGCCGGCACGGACGACCCCGTCGCCTTCTTCGGCTGGCCCGGCTACCGCAGCCGCCACGCGCCCGAGGGCTGCGCCAGGATCAGCCTCGCCCGCCACGACGAAGACATCCTGGGCGCGCTGGATGACTTGGCCGAGGCGCTTGGCGCGCCCGCCTATCAGGCGGCCGATCCCGGCCCACGACCAGAGCCGCCGAGCGGCGCGCTGACCGCCGACGCGCTCTGCCGGGGCATTGCCGCGCTGCAGCCGGAAGACGCCATCCTGGTCAACGAGGCGATCACCAGCGGCTGGTCCTACTACAAGCACTCGGCCTCGGCGCCGCGCTTCACCCAGGTGGCGCTGACCGGCGGCGCGATCGGCTTCGGCCTGTCCTGCGCGACCGGGGCCGCCATCGCGTGCCCCAGCCGCAAGGTGATCACTTTCCAGGCCGACGGCAGCGGACTCTATGCCCCTCAGGCGCTCTGGACCCAGGCGCGCGAGGGGCTCGACGTGGTCAACGTGATCTGCGCCAACCGCGAGTACCGCATCCTGCGCGTCGAGTTGCAGCGCGCCGGCATCAACCGACCGGGGCCAAACGCCGAGACCCTGACCGACCTGGCGCGGCCGGCGGTCGACTGGACCCACATCGCCAAGGGCTTCGGCGTGCCGGCGACGACGGCAGACTCTGCCGAGAGCCTCGTCACGGCTCTGCAGAAGGCCCTGGCCGAACCGGGGCCGAGCCTGATCGAAGCTCTGGTCGAATGACCCAGAGGACGCCCGGAGGGCAGCCAAGTGCGGACTAAGCGCAGCGAGCGTTTCGTGCCGCCGCTCACATTCCTGCAGCTCCCCTATTCGCAGGACTTCGCAGAGGCCGACGTCGCGGTGCTCGGCATCCCCTTCGACTGCGGCACACACCCGACGCGCATCGGCTCGCGCCTCGGGCCCAATGCCATCCGCGAGCAATCGGAGCTGACCTTGGAGCTGATCGAGGATGCCGAGCCGACACCACTATCGGCCATGACCGTCATCGATGCCGGCAACGTCAACCTCACGCCCGGCCGCATAGGCGAAGCTTTCGCTGAAATCGATGCCGCGGTGGACGCAATTCTCAACGGCGGCTGTCGGCCGCTCACCATGGGTGGCGACGGTGCGGTGACCTTGCCGCAGCTCCGCGCCCTCGGCCGGCATCGCGCGGATGTGGCGGTACTGCACTTCGATGCACACACTGACGCCTATCCGTTGCTAAGCGACGACCACTACGACAACGCCACCACATTTACCCAGGCCGCGCGTGAGGCCGTGATCGACGTACGCAACTCGATCCATGTCGGCACCCGCGCGCCGGTCAACGCAACGGGGACGATTCAGTTCACCCGACAGCTCGGCTACCGGGTCGAGCCGATCGAGGACGTGAAGAGAAAGGGCCCGGCGACCCTAGCGGCCGAGCTGCGCGAACGGCTGGCCGGGCGCAAGGTCTATCTCTGTTTCGATATGGACTTCTTCGATCCCAGCGTCGCGCCGGGGGTCTGCACGCCGACGCCGGGTGGCGCCACGGCTTTCGAGGGACTGCAGATCCTTCGCGGGCTACGCGGCCTCGACATCATTGCCGCCGACGTCAACACGGTATCGCCGCCGCAGGACAGCGCCGGCATGACGGCCGCCCTCGCCGCCACAGTGATGGTCGAGTGTCTGGAGCTTATGAGCGCCGAGCGCGACTCTAAGGGTCGCTAGAAGGCCGCCGCCTCAGAGCTGGGCCGCGTTGAAACTGTCGCACTGCTGCAGTTGGCCGCTGTCCCAGCCGCGCTTGAACCAACGCACGCGCTGGGCCGAGGAGCCGTGGGTGAAGCTTTCCGGTGTGACCGTACCGCGCGCCTGCCGCTGCAGCCGGTCATCGCCGATGGCACTCGCGGCGTTCAGGCCTTCCTCGATGTCGCCGGCCTCGAGGATCTGCCGGCTCCTGTCCGCGTGATGCGCCCAGATACCGGCGAGACAGTCGGCTTGGAGCTCCAGGCGTACCGAGAGGGCGTTACCTTCCGCTTGGCTGACCCTTTGGCGGACCGCATGCACCTCCTGGGAGATTCCCAGCAAGGTTTGCACGTGATGCCCGACCTCGTGGGCGATCACATAGGCCTGCGCGAAATCGCCGGGCGCCTGAAAGCGCTCCCTCAGATCCCGAAAGAAGCCGAGATCGATGTAGACCTTTTGATCGGCCGGGCAATAGAAGGGACCGACCGCCGCCTGCGCAAATCCGCAAGCGGACTCGACCGCATCGGTGAAGAGCACCAAGGTCGGCTCGCGGTAAGGCTGATCGAGCTGTGTAAACAGTCCGTGCCAAGTGTCCTCGGTATCGGCCAGGACCACAGACACGAAATCGGCGAGTTCGTCCTCGGCGGCGCTTCGCGGCGCCTGCTGCGCTCGCTCGGGCGGCGGCTGGCCGGTCGGAAAGCCGCCCTGCAGCAGGACGCCCGGATCGACCCCGAAGAACAAGGCGACCAGGACGACGACGATGAGGCCGAGGCCACCCATGCCGCCACGCCGGCCGACGCGCGGCAGACGCATGCGCCGGCCGCCACCCAGGCCGCCGGGCAGGCGCAGCCCCCCGCGTGACGCGCGGCGGGCACCGCGCCGATCTTCGACATTCGCGCTCCGACGACCCTTACGCCACTTCATCGATCGCTCCACATCGTTTCAAGGCAAACAGTCTATAGGGCTGCCCGACCTTACCGTCTATCTCGCGGCACGACCTCCTAAAGGGCGTCGAGCGGATCAGACTGCTCCATTCGCCACGGATTTAGTTGCCAGGCAAATGAATTCGCGAAGACGTTCTCGCTTCTGATCCGAAATCGAGGTATACCAAATGCCAAGATCCGTTCGACGAGCAGAAAGCAGCGCGATAGGCGGACGCAAGCATCACTACACCTCCTCGTGAAGTCATGCGTATCTCCACCCTGCTAATCTCGCTAGCATGCTGGAGCGCGGCAAGACGCCGCGCTGCTTGAGCGGTCGAACCGACAACAAAGAATGAACGTGAGCGGTCCGCAACAAGGCGATCCACCTTTGGTCGAGGCCCCCCTAGTCGAAGTGAGGGGCCTGACCAAGCACTTCCCGGTTACCCGGGGGGCGGTCTTCAAACGCACGATCGGGCAGGTCAAAGCGGTCGACGGTGTCAGCTTCTCGATCCGCAGGGGTGAGACCTTGGGGCTGGTCGGGGAGTCCGGTTGCGGCAAGACTACGATCGCGCGCTGCATCCTGAAACTGGTGGTGCCGACCGGCGGCGAGATCCGTTTTGACGGAGCCGATATCGAAAGTCTGGATAAGCGCGCGACGCTGGCGTTCCGGCGCCGCGTGCAGGCCATCTTCCAGGACCCCTATTCCTCGCTGAATCCGCGCATGAAGGTGCGCGAGATCGTCGGCGAGCCGCTCATCATCCATAGCGACAAGCCGCAGTCCGCCACCATCGCCAAGCGCGTCGACGAGCTGCTGAACGTCTGCGGCCTGTCGCGCACGCTGGCCGAACGCTATCCGCACGAAATGAGCGGCGGCCAGCGCCAGCGCGTCGGCATTGCGCGGGCGCTCGCGCTCAATCCCCAGTTCGTGGTCTGCGACGAAGCGGTCTCGGCCCTCGACGTCTCGATCCAGGCGCAGATCATCAACCTGCTGGAGGATCTGCGCGACGAGTTCGGCCTCACCTATCTCTTCATCGGCCACGACCTGAGCGTGGTGAAGCATCTCTGCCACAGGGTGGCGGTGATGTATCTGGGCAAACTGGTCGAGCTGGCGGACTGCGACGAACTCTTCGAGCGGCCGCTGCATCCCTACACACGCGCGCTGCTCTCGGCGGTGCCGGTGCCCGATCCGGCGACCGAGGAGCAGCGGGAACACCAGATTCTGTCGGGCGAGATTCCCAGCCCGCTCAACCCGCCGAAGGGCTGCGTCTTTCACCCGCGCTGCCCGCTGGCGGTCGAGAGTTGCCGCGAGCGCGTGCCAGATTTGCGGGAGATGCGGCCAAGCCACTGGGCGGCCTGTCCCCTGGTCGGCAACTGACAAGGACGACCCAACGTCCACAACTGCTTTGGCAAATGAAAACGAAAACCAAGGAGGCTCAGATGATCAAAAACGGCATCGCGATGAGCGATGGACAAAAAGCCAGGATGAAGGAGGAGTTCGACCAAGCGCACGACTTTGATCCGCGCGATCCGCTCTTCGGCTTGCAGCGGCATGACCTCGGCGGGCCCCGCCTGGAGCGCCGCACTGTGCTGCGCCTGATGGCGGCGGCCGGCACTCTGACGGCTGCACACCTACTGCCCGGCGCCGCGACGAAGACCGCGCAGGCCGCCGGGGGCGAGCTGCGTGCCGGCTGGTCCGGCGTCGGCGAGTTCCGCACCCTCGACCCGGCGCAGATCAACCAGGTGCTGCTGTTCCAGATCGCGTCGAACGTGCTGAGCGGCCTGACGCACATCAATCCGCAACTGGTCGCCGAGGGCGACCTGGCGGTCAACTGGCAGGCGAACGACGACGGCACGGAGTACGTCTTCAACCTGCGTGAAGGTGTGACCTTCCATAACGGCGATCCCTTCACGGCCGACGACGTGATCTTCACCTTCAAGCGCTCGCAGGATCCGGAGACCTCGATCCACAGTCGGGTCATCGCCAACCTGGCCGACATCGAGAAACTTGGCGACCACAAGATCAAGATGATCCTGAAGGCGCCGCAGGCCTCGCTCTTCGTCAAGACCTTGGAGCGTTCGAGCGGCCGCGCCATGACCATCGTCAGCCGCGGCGGGCTCGAGCAGCTGGGCGCGTCCCAGTACGGCCTGACGCCGATCGGCACCGGCCCCTTCCGGGTCACCGAGCACAAGCTCGGCCAGGCGATCACCCTGGAACGATTCGACGGTTACTACGACCCGGATCGGCCCAAGCTCGACAAGGTGACGATCCAGCCGATCATCGATCCGGAGCCCTTGGCGGCCGCGATCGAGGCCGGCGATATCGACATCATCGGTGGCAACCCCATCGCCGCGGAACTGACCGACCGCTTCGAGGCCAATCCGGATCTGACGGTCAACATCGTCGCCGCGCCCGGCTTCCAGAGCGTATGGATGAACCCGCACCGCGAACCCTTCAAAGTGGCAGACTTCAACAAGCCGCTCGAAGAGCTGATGCAGGAAAAGGGCTTCAAGGTCCGCCTCGCCATCGCCAAAGCGATCGACCGCGAGCTCTTCATCAAGCAGGCGCAGTTCGACCGCGGCACGCCGGCCTTCGGCACGATCAATCCGGCCATGGGCTTCTTCTTCGACGACAAGCTCGGCGAAGTCAGCAACCAGTCTTTCGATCTCGAAGAAGCGCAGAAGCTGCTGGCCGATGGCGGCTATCCGAATGGCGAGGGCTTCCCGACCCTCAAGATCATCCATACGCCCTCGACCCGGCGCGAGTGCCAGGTGATCAAGGGCATCCTGAAGCGCAACCTCAACATCGACATCGAACTCGACACCAAGGACTTCCCGGTGCTGATCGACGAGTTCGACCGCATGGACTGGGATCTCACCCGCATCGGTTCGGGCGGCGACTTCGACCCGGACGACGGCCTGGTCGACTGGATGCAGACGGCCTCCAAGTTCAACGGCCGCAATCGCGACAAGGAGAAGTTCCCCTTCGGCTTCTTCTCCAGCGACGAGGTCGACAGCCTGATCGAGAAGCAGGCCGTTACGCCCGATCCGGAAGAGCGCCGGGCCCTGGTGCAGGAGGCCAACCGCATCACCTCCGACAAGGTGGCCAGTGCCTTCATCTTCCACCCGGCGGATATCCTGGTGCATCGCAAGTCCGTCAACTTCCCGGCGGAAAGCCGGATTCCGGGCTTGGTCGATCTGGACCGCGTCACGCTGTCCTGAGTGGGCATCATTCCTTTGGCGGGCGGCGGCGACGTGAGGCGGCCCGCCGCCCTATCGGCGACTGACCTTATGAGGCCATGAGCAGATTTCTTTTCCGACGGACGCTTGGCGCTCTGGTCGTCATGTGGGCGGTCGCGACCTTAGTATTCTTCATGCTGCGCGCCGTGCCGGGCGACCCCCTGGCCGCCATGCTGTTCGACGTTGGCGACCCGGCAGCAGCCGATCACCTGCGCACCAAGTTCGGCCTCGATCAGCCGGTCTACGTGCAGTACGTCAAATGGTTCTGGCTGGTCCTCCAGGGCGATCTCGGCAACTCGATCTACGGCAGCCGCGTCGAGGTCACGCGTATCATTGCCGAGGCCTTCCCGCGCACCCTGTCGCTGACCCTGCTGGCCTTTATCTTCGCGACCGTGATTGCAGTCCCTGCCGGTCTGATCTCCGCAATGCGCAAACATTCGCGGCTCGACCACACCGTCACGGTCGCCGCCTTCATCGGGCTCTCCATGCCCGACTTCTGGCTCGGCATCCTGCTGATCATCGTTTTCGCCGCGAACCTGCAGTGGCTGCCGGCAATCGGTTATGCGGAGCTCTCCGAGGGCTTTTGGCCTTGGCTCTCGCACCTAATCCTGCCGGCGATCGCCGCCGGCGCCGCCTTTTCGGCCGTGATCGCGCGCATGATCCGCTCTTCCATGCTGGAGGTGCTGAAGACAGATTACGTCCAGGTCGCGCGCTCCAAGGGCCTGAGGAAGTGGCGCATCATCCTCGTACACGCCTTTCCCAACGCGCTGATCCCAGTGGTCACCGTCATGGGGATCGTCGTCGCCCTGCTGATGGCAGCCGCCGTCGTCATTGAGAACGTTTTCGCCATTAAGGGGCTCGGCCGGGTGCTGATCGAAGGCATCCTCAACCGCGACTACCCCGTGGTCCAGGGCGCGATCCTGGTGATCTCCGGCATCTTCGTTTTCGTCAACCTGGCGGTCGACATGCTCTACGGCGTGATCGATCCGCGGATCCGCTACGACTGATGGCCGAGGCAAAACCCATCACGGGCATAGAGGCGCCCCTGGACGACGCCCCCTCGATCCCGACGCGGGCGCTCTGGTGGCGCTACCTGCTGCGCGACAAGAAGGCCCTGGTCGGCGCGATCGTCCTGGTGACGCTCCTGGCCTGCGCCCTGCTGGCGCCGCTGATCGCGCCCTACGACCCCAACGCCATGGAGTACATGATGATGGAGGCGCCGAGTTGGGCGCATCCGCTGGGCACCGACGACCTCGGCCGCGACCTGCTGAGCCGGCTGATCTACGGTACCCAGGTCTCGCTCTTCGTCGGCGTCAGCACGGTCGCGATTTCGCTCCTGGTCGGCGTGGCCATGGGCATCGCGGCCGGCTACTACGGCGGCTGGCTCGACAACATCATCATGCGCTACGTCGATCTGCAGTGGGCCTTTCCCAATTTCCTGATCGCCGTCTATCTGGTCGCCGTGCTCGGTGCCGGACTGACGAACGTGATCGTCGCCATCTCGCTGGCCTTCGTCGACGACTTCGCGCGCATCGCCCGCTCCATGGTGCTGACCATAAAAGAGGAGCAATACATCGCTGCCGCCCGCACGGTGGGCGCGTCGGACTGGCGCATCATGTGGCGCCACATCCTGCCGAACACCTCGGCGCCGATCATCGTGCAGGCGACGGTCAGCGTCTCCTACGCGATCCTGGCCGAGGCGACGCTCTCCTTCCTCGGGCTCGGAGTCGAGGCCGACACACCGACCTGGGGCCTGATCCTCTCCGAAGGCCGCAGCTTCATCTCGCGCCTCTGGTGGGTCGGCGTCTTCCCTGGCCTCTTCATCATGATCACGGTGCTCAGCATCAACTTCCTGGGCGACGCGCTGCGCGACCTGCTCGACGTGCGCGAGACCGGAGAACCGGGCGCGCACTGACGCTAGGAAAGGCGCACCCCCTTTTTGTCATGCCCGGACTTGATCCACGGCTATCCAGTCAAGGCGCAGAAACACTTTCTTTGGTCCGCTTCGCGGACGCCCCCCTCCCTAGCCCTCCCCCTCAAGGGGTGAGGGAAGTGCATCTCCGCTGCACTGGTTTGTTCACCTCCCCACCCGAGGGGGAGGTCGGCGCGCCAGACGCCGGGTGGGGGGCCGTCGCGAAGCGACGCAAACAAAGAGTCACGCGCAACGCCACGAAAAGGGCATTGGCGAATACAGCGCGCCGAAACGCTTTGCTCTCCGCTCAAAGCTCCTCGCGGCGGAAGCAGGCCGAGCGCTGGCCTTCGCCGATCGTTTCGAGCAGCGGGAAGGCCTGGGCGCAGCGCTCGACGGCCCAGCGGCAACGCGGGCGGTAAGCGCAGGCACCATCGAGCCGGGCGAGGTTCGGCGGCTGGCCTTCGATCGGGACCAGGCGCTCGCCGCGCGGCCGGTCCATGCGCGGCACCGAGGCCAGCAGGCCGATGGTGTAGGGATGCCGCGGGTTGGCGAAGATCTGCGCCGTGGTGCCCATCTCCACGACCTTGCCCGCATACATGACGTTGACCCGGTCGGCGTAACGGGCGACCACGCCCAGGTTGTGGGTGATGATCACCAAAGCGATGCCCATCTGCTGGCTCAGGTCCTTCATGAGCTGCAGGATCTGCGCCTGGATTGTCACGTCGAGCGCCGTGGTCGGCTCGTCGGCGATGATCAGCTTGGGCTCGCAGCTCAAAGCCACGGCGATCATGACGCGCTGTCGCATGCCGCCGCTGAAGTGGTGCGGATACTGCTTGAGGCGGCTCTCCGCATCGGCGATGCCGACCATGCGCAGCAACTCGACGGCCCGCGCCTCGGCCTGATTTTGCGTCAGCCCCAAATGCTCGCGCATTGACTCGGTGAGCTGCACGCCGATGCTGAGCAGCGGATTGAGCGAGGTCATGGGCTCCTGAAAGATCATGCCGATCTGCCCGCCGCGCACGTCGCGGATCTCTTCGTCGCTCACGGTGAGCAGATCGCGCCCGGCGAAGCGGATGCTACCGCCGGCGATGCGCCCCGGCGGGGAGGGCACTAGGCGCAGGATCGAAAGCGCGCTCATCGACTTGCCGCAGCCGGACTCGCCGACCAGGGCGACCACCTCGCCGGCGTCGACACTATAGGTGATGCCGTCCACCGCCTTGACCAGACCGTCCGGGCTGGAGAATTCGACCTTGAGGTCTTCAATGTCTAAGAGCGGTGCCAAGGGTTTCTACTTGCCTGAGGGACGGCGCGACGCCTCCGAAAGACGGTAAGATGCCGCCCCAGGGCTGTCAAACCATGGCGCTACTAGACAGAGTCTTAGCTTGAACTGGAATGCCGGAGATCGACCAAGAACTGCCGATCATCAGCCCCAATGCCAATGACGCCAAGCGCCGTGCCGTAACCGTTGTTGCGAGCTACGCACCAAATTGACGTGAATCAGCGCAGAGACTGCAGGGACATAGCATCCTAAGGCATCTGGTGGGTCCAGATAGCGACAGCACAACCCAAACCCTCGAGAGAGCCTCACACCGACAAGCCCCGCCGCCCCGCAAGAACCAAATTGCCGTCACAAACCAAGCCAACGATGAAGTCAGTTCGCAAGACACTGGCTTCGGGAACAGTCAACTTCCTTTACTGGCTAATCATGCTGGAGGGCATCCTTATGGCCTCCCCCTTCGGCATTTTGCTGTATTCGTTTTATGACCCCTTCCTGGCGGGAGCCCGCCAGAGTGAATTGACGGCATGGGTTGCCGCATTCTTTCTCCCCCAGTCAGTATACGCGACAAACAGTTCGTTCATCGAATTCATACGGCATGGGGAGTACCTGTTCTACATCGGGCTGGCCGGGTTCCTTGTATCCGCCGCGCCGGTATATTGGGCCAAGTTGAAACGCAAAGGCATGGTGAGCGGCTTTATCTATGCCTACATAAGGCACCCGCAATACCTGTTTTTCATGCTGTCCGGTTTTGGGCTGCTCTTCATCTGGCCTAGAATGATGATGTTGGTCCTGTTTCTGGCTATGAGCGTGTTCTATTTCTATTTGGCGAAATTCGAGGAGCGCCGGATGCAGGCGCAGTATCCCGACTATTCGGCGTACATGCGAAGAACAGCCATGTTTATTCCCGGTAATCCAGGGGGCAGGTTGTTCAATCTGCTGTTCGGATGGGTGCCAAGTCGGAGTTTGGCCCAGTTGATGGCAATTCTATCGATTGTCATTGTTGCCTTTGCCAGCGCGATAGGCCTAAGGATTCTCTCAGTCGCGAATCTCTCCATGGCGGAACTGTCCGACCAAAAGATATTGGCGATATCGATCTTCCCCCATGACGAAGCGTACTTGCGCGACGCAGTCACTAAGGCCCTTGCCAACGAATCGGTACGAGACGCCGTGGACAGGCAGGGAAACGTGAGTTTCACGGCCCATGTACTACCGAAGGACTACGGTATGCTGGGAAAGTTCGTATCCATCAGCGAACACCATGAGGCGGAGATCATAAGAAACTTCATAAACAGATCATCCTTGAGAGGCTTCTTGTGGGGCACTGAATCCGATGATGTAAAGATCGTTCTCTCGAAGATCGACAAGCCCGGGAGTCGGTTCGTTCCTTTAGCCGAGATCATGGACATGAGCGCCAAGATGACCCCTGTCTTGATCGTGGATTTGAACCTGCCGACTGGGACGCTGACCAATCTAACGATGACCGATACGACGTACTACGGAGACGTACCGCAGCCAATCTTCTAAACTGCGTGGTCCGCTCTGGCTGTGGCTGCTCAACCAGTTTCTCCGGTCCGAGGATTGCTTTGCGATCCGAAAGCCACCGCTCACGCCCACGGCTGCAGACGGCCGCCTTCGATCGATCGCCGCCATTCTATTGTAAACTGAGACACGACCCTCTATCGGTCTTTCGCATCCGAAACGTCGATGTGGCCTAAGCCACGACCCCACGTACCGACCAGCAGCACGCTGCCGCTGAGCGCCAAATGCACGACGGGCATCTCGGTCAACTGATGCCGTGTTTCCCGGCCGGTCGGATCGACGAGGTGAACGCCGCCATCCCAAGAGCCGACGTAGAGACGCTCCGCCGTCGGCCAGGCCAGCGACGAGAGCTTGGCTTGCGGTAGGTCAGGCGACAGGCGCCAAGTCTGGCCGCCGTCCGAGGAGAGGTAGAGCCCTTGATAACGTAAAAGATCTTTCGCACATTTGGATGGGGTTGGTGGCCCCGAAACCCTTCAGGCTTGAAGTCGCGAAACCTTTGAGCCAGAGGAGGAACCAGGAGCCACCATGGAAGAGGATAGCACCAC
>Ga0209458_1000128_pt1 | contig 41164 bp, 25 predicted proteins | sample WorMetLIZAISLAND_FD_187411 | JGI IMG/M metagenome (GOLD analysis project Ga0209458, IMG submission 187411) | Marine gutless worms symbiont microbial communities from Max Planck institute for Marine Microbiology, Germany - Inanidrilus manae... ...
CGCTGATGCTGAAGGCGATCCACGCTCAGGAGTGCCGCGCAGCAGCCCGGGCCAAGGCCGACGAGGTCATCGCCAAGCTGAAGGCCATGCGGCTTGCCAAGGTGGCCACATGGCTCGAGGAGACGGTTGACGAGACCCTGGTTTACTACGCCTTCCCAAACGAACACTGGCGCCGGATCAGGACCAACAACCCACTGGAGCGCATCATGCGCGAAATCCGACGGAGGACCCGTGTGGTCGGCGCCTTTCCAGATGGTCAATCGGCTCTCAACCTGGCCGCGGCCAGATTGAGGCACATCGCCGGCACCAAGTGGTCGAGCAAGCGCTATATGAATATGAACCTACTCAAACAGCACAAAATGAGTGCCTGACGGGACAGGCCGCCAACCCCAAAGTGCGAAAGAATCTAGACACTACCCGGAAAAACGTGCCGCGCTCGGCCATCGTGACTTCCTCCACGAGAAGGTCTTTTTGCTCGAGCAAACCGGGAAAATCCTGCTGCAACTGGGCCCAATGCCCCTCGGCGGCCTCCCGCGTCCGGAACGAGGAGAGCAGCAGCGCTATACCGCGCCCCGGGGCCTTGGCCTCCTGGGTTTTCGCCTCGGTCTTCACCTGGGTCTCCTGGGAGGACGTGTTCTCGCTGGCGGTCTCGGGTTGGCGGAGGGCGCTGTTTTTCTCGGTCTCGGCTAGGTCGTTCTCGATCGCCGTTCGCGAGAAGGCCACGACCGCGGAATGCCGCTCCGAGGGTTCGGCCGCCGGGCTTTCGGCGGCCTGACTTTGCGCGGCTTGACTTTCCGTGGCCTGACTCTCGGCGGGCGCGGCGGGCTGGCTCTGCAGGGCTGCGGCGAACGGGTCCTCTGGGAACAGGTCCTCCGGGAGCGTGTCGGCCGTCGGTCTGGGGCGCGGCGCCGGCGGCAGTTCCGCCGTTAGGGTGCCGCGGGCCGGCACCTCGCCCGCCATCGCCGCCTGAAGCCTCTCCAACAGCTGGCGGCTTTGCGCCACGTCGGGGTGGTTCGGGCCGAGTATCGTCTCCCAAATGCTGAGCGAGCGCACTAGCAACGGCTCCGCCCGACTATACTGGCCCTGGGCCTGGTAAAGGCCGGCCAGGTTGCTGAGCAGGGTCGCGACATAGGGATGTTCGGTCCCGACGGCTTGCTCCCATATCGTCAAGGAGCGGATCAGTAGCGGTTCCGCCGCGGCATGATCTCCCTGCAGATAGTAGAGCGCCGCCAGGTTTTTCAGGCTTTGGGCCAGGTCCGGATCGTTTGGCCCGACGGCCTGTTCCATCTCTTTGATCGCCCGCCGGAGCAGGGGCTCGGCGCGCCGGAAGTCGCCCTGCGCATAGTAGATGGCGGCTAAGTTATTCAATGTCTTACCGAGGCGCGGGTCACCTGGCGCGAAGCGTTCGGCGGCATCCAGCGCCGCCTTGAGCTGCTCCTCTGCGCTGGCGAAGTCCCTGCGCTCGAGCGCCGCCTCGGCCCCCTTGATCAGCGCCTCCCAAGTGCTTCCCTGTGCCTGCAGGGGGCCGGCCGCGATCAGACAGCAGAACGCCACAAGCGATATGCCACGCAGCCAGCTCATGGGCAAAACTCTAGTTGTATCATTTTGCCTTCGTTCTCTCCGAATACGGGAACCATAGTCTTTACAATCCTTTCCAGGTCTATCCTACGAGAGCGTTACAGTACATAAGATCGCTAGCAAAATGAGATGGCAATTCTGCGGCACAGAACCGACTATGTCCTTGATAACATCGTCAATTTTTGGGCGTGGGCGTACGGATTATGCCCCAACCTTGTCACGCCGCCGCGAGGAAAACCCACGATATAGTCCAACTAATCTCCGTTGGGGGGAAACAAGAACAGATACGAGGCGATTTGCAGGGATCCCACTGGGGACGCTGAAGGGGCATAACCTGCCGACCTCAGAGTATAAACATTTGTTCGCACCGGGCCTGCTTTCGGCATGATTCCGAGCGTGTTAAGAGCGTGTTAAGTATGATTGTCGCAGCCTCGGCTTGGTGACTGCTTTTGTGATAGGAGCCGCATGAGTTCTCTTGTTCTTGAATCCACTGCCCTGATGGTTGCCCTCGGAGCCATGCTGTGTGCGAGCCTGAGTCTGCGGACCGCCCTGCGGCGGCGGCATCGGCACTCGCAGCTGCAGGGCATCGCCCTCGATCACTTCCGTGAGGCCGCTAAGGGCCTGCTGCGGGAAGTCACGCAGAACGAAACAAAAGGACGGCTTGGCTGGAACGGCTTCCGCAAGTTCGTCATCGACCGAAAGGTCGAGGAAACGGTAGATGTCGCGTCGTTCTATCTAAAGCCTTACGACGGCAAGCCGATCCCCCGCTTCAAGCCCGGCCAGCATTTGACGTTCCGTTTGCGCGTTCCTGGCCAAGCGCGCCCTGTTATCCGCTGCTATTCCTTGTCGGACGCGCCCGGTGGGACCGACTGCTACCGCATCACCGTCAAACGCCTGGCTGCGACGGGCGGCACTGCCGATGCGCCGGACGGTTTGGCCTCCTGCTTTCTGCACGACGTGGCGGAGGAAGGACACATCATCGATGTGCGCGCGCCCAGCGGCCGCTTTTTCCTCGATGACAGCACAGACCGTCCGCTGGTGCTCCTCGCCGGCGGCATCGGTATCACGCCGCTGATGAGCATGTTGAACACGGTGTGCGCCTCCGACAGCGACCGAGAGATTTGGCTCTTCTATGGCGTGCGCAACCGAGCCGATCACGTGATGTACGATCACTTGGAGCACATCCGGCGCAAGTATGCCCACGTCCAGGTCGTGATCTGCTACAGCGCGCCAACACCCTGCTGTGAGCCGGGCAAGGACTTCGACTACAGCGGTCGGATCTCGATCGGGCTGATCAGGCGGATGGTGCGCTCGACCGATTGCCAATTCTATCTCTGCGGCCCCGCCGCCATGCAGGAAGCGCTGATCCAGGACCTGCGCTCTTGGGGTGTCGCGGAGGGTGACATCAAGTACGAAAGTTTCGGGACGCGGGTGCAGGACCGAGCGGAAGCCGATGTCGACACCTTGTGGGACTCTGTTGCCGTCAACGGTTTGAACAGCAACGGCCTGAACAGCAAGGTCATGCCGATCAGGCCGCGTGGCGCCAGCTCCGGCCTTGCACTGGGGCAAAGCACGATGCTGCGGGGCGAAATGGTGGAGGTCACCTTTGCGCGCTCCGGCAAGGTGGCGCACTGGCGGCCCGGCGGTCCATCGCTCCTCAATCTCGCGGAGTCGCAGGGCGTGCCTATCGAGGGCGGCTGCCGCTCCGGCCAATGCGGATCCTGCGCCACAGCGATCAAGCAGGGCGGCGTGACCTATGCAACGCCTCCGGGCCATGTGCCCGACCGCGGTTCCTGTCTGCCCTGCATGGCAATCCCGAAAGACGGACTGGTCCTGGACGCCTAAGGGGGCTGGACCGCGTGCTTGAGTCGTTTTTGGGGATACGCTACCAGGGGCGTTGCGCCCCGGGTGCAACCGACATCGAAGGGCAAAGGCCCTTGCCCCGGCGGCCTGTCTTATCGGACAAGAGGCAATCCTCTATGCGTTTTCCTGGCCTGAAGGCCCTCTTCGTGATGGCAGCGATCGGCGTCGGCCTTGCGGCGCCGGCCTTGGCGGATCCCGACTTCACCAAGGTCGAGGGTCCCGATGAGTGCGCCGAGTGCCACAAGTACGAGGCCGAGGTCTGGAAGGACACCCATCACTACAAGACCTTCTCGGCGCTGCCGCGCAAGAAGGAGGCGCGCAAGATCTCCAAGGCCATGGGCCTGAAGCGTATCAAGGCCGGCAGCCTCTGCCTGACCTGCCACTTCACCAGCGTCGACAAGGGTGGCAAGAAGAAGACCATCGCCGGCATCTCCTGCGAATCCTGCCACTCGGCCGGTAAGGATTGGACCAAGCTGCACAGCGAGTTCAGCGGCAAGAAGAAGGAGACCGAGTCGAAGGAAGAGGCGAAGAAGCGCTGGGCCGATTCCGAGGCGGCCGGCATGATCCGGCCCCGCATGACCTACACGTTGGCCAAGAACTGCTATAGCTGCCACGTGGTCCCGCAGGAGGAACTGGTCAACAAGGGCGGCCACGAGGCCGGCAGCCCCTTCGAGCTGGTGTCTTGGTCGCAGGGCGAGGTGCGGCATAATCTTTGGTATACTGAGGGCAAGAGCAACAAGGAGGCCGAGCCGGGGCGCAAGCGTATGCTCTATGCCGTGGGTGTGGCGGTCGAACTCGAGACGGCCTTGCGTGCGGTCGGTAAGGCTACCAAGCCGGCTAAGTATGCGGTCGCCATGGCGAAGCGCGCCCATGCCGCCAAGAAGCGGGTGCGCCAGGTGGCGCGCGCCGTCCGCACACCGGAGATGATGGAGATCGTGCGCGCTGCCCACGACGCGCGGCTGAAGCTGAACAACGAGGCCGGCCTCAACGCAGCTGCCGACAAGATCGCCGACGCGGCGCAGCGCCTGTCGCAGAACTACGACGGCAGCGAGTTCGCGGCGATCGATGAGCTGATCCCCGGCGAGGACAAGTACAAAGGCAAGCCTTCCAGATGATCCTCGTGGGTGCGCCGAGCCGATTGTACTGCCGTGCCCCTGGAAGGGGGGCGGGATGACCCTGCGCGTTGCCATTCCCCGCCCCAAGCGCTGGGACAAGCCTTTCGATCCGGACATGAGCCAGCAGGATGTCGAGCGGGTTCTCTTTCTCGACATCTTCCGGGCGATCGATCCGAATCCCTTCCCCAAGTCGCTGTCCCTTTCGGACATCATTCGCAACGACGCCAGGGTCCAGCGATACCGCCGCGGCGACATCATCGTCCGCAAGGGCGACTACGGAAATGCGGTCTTCGTGGTGATCAGCGGCAGTGTCCGCGCCGTGCTCGACTCCGGCAAGCGGCGCGATCTGCAGGAGGACAACCCGGTCCTCAAGCGCGGCTTCTTTCAAGCGCTCGGTCAGCTCTGGAGCAATGCGAAGGTGCCGGAGATGCGCGACATCACGACCTATCGCGCCGGGGAGGAAGCCGAGGAGGAAATCGGCATCAGGCGCGATCAGCGCAACAGGACGCGGAGCGTTGTGCGCAACATCGATGCGCTGATTACCAATCATCCGACCCGTCTGCTCGGCGCGCAGGAGATGTTCGGCGAGGTCGCGGCCCTGTCGAGAGCGCCGCACGTGGCCACGGTTTTCGCCGACAGCGATGCGGTGGTGCTGGAGCTGCGCTGGCAGGGCTTGCGGGATATCCGGCGGCGCGACAAGGCGTTCCGCGACAAGATCGATGCCCTCTATCGGGCCAGCAGCCTGAAGGCCCATCTCCGCGAATCGACCTTGTTCCGGCACCTGGACAAGGAGACGCTAGAGCTGATCGCGGCGCAGACTCTGTTCGAGACCCACGGCGACTTCGAATGGGTCAGCGGCTTCAAGGAAGTCGCGGCCGAGGACCCGAACGACGTGATCGAATCGGAGCCCGTGGTCGCCGAGCATGGCGACTATCTCGATGGTCTGCTGCTCGTACGCTCCGGCTTCGGCCGCGTTACCGAGCGCCGCGATCGCGGGCATCACACGATCGGCTACGTGACCCACAACGAAGTTTTCGGGCTGCCCGAGATCCTCGATCACTGGCGCGCGGGCAACGAGCTCCGCCTGCGCTATGGCCTACGCGCCGTTGGCTTTGTCGACCTTTTGCGGGTCCCCACCACCTTGGTGGAGAAGTACGTCCTGCCGGGCCTTCCCACCGACCGCTTGCTGGCTACCGCGGGCGTGGCCTCCGCAGGCGGTGGCGCGACCGGAAAAAAAGGCGCGGTTGACGGGCATAATGGTCATGGCGAACAAGAGGTGCGGGTCGGCGGCCTCGACTTCCTGGTCAACACGCGGACCATCAACGGCACCTCGGCGATGTTCATCAACACCGACCGCTGCACGGCCTGCGACGAGTGCGTGCGCGCCTGCGCGGCGACCCATGACAACAATCCGCGCTTCGTGCGTCATGGGCCGGAGGACGACAGGACGATGGTCGCCAACGCCTGCATGCACTGCGTAGACGCGGTCTGCTTGATCGGCTGTCCGACTGGGGCTATACACCGAAATCCTGGCGACGGCGTGGTGGTGATCGACGACACCACGTGCATCGGTTGCGCGACCTGCGCGCAGTCCTGCCCTTACGACAACATCCGCATGGTCGAGATTCGCGACGCCAGCGGCGCCTTTATCGTCGACGACGAAACGCAGATGCCGATTGTGAAGGCGACCAAATGCGATCTTTGCATCGGACAGCTTGGCGGACCTGCTTGTCAGCGCGCCTGCCCTCACGACGCTTTGGTCAGGCTTGATATGCGCGATCGAGAGCGTCTGGCCGACTGGCTGGGACGATGATTACTTTCGCGCAGCGCCGGCTGCGCAACGTCGCGGTCGCCGGGCTCGCCGCCATTACCTTGGTGGCGGTGGACCGATTCTACGATATGTCGCTGCGCGATGCGGCCTTTCTCAACGGCTGGATGCTGCTGACCGCGATGGTCTTTCTGTCGCTCTTCAACGTCCGTAAGAAGATCCACGTCCTCCCCGTGATCTCGCTGTCCGTCTGGCTGCAGGCGCACATCTACATGGGCTGTCTCGCGGCATTGCTCTTCGGCCTGCACACCGATTTCGAGCTGCCGAACGGCTTGCTCGAGACGGTGCTCTGGTTGCTCTTCATGGCTATGGTGGGCAGTGGCCTCCTGGGCCTGCTGCTGTCGCGCCTCTTGCCCCGGCGCATCAGTTCCGGCGGCGAGCGGGTCATCTTCGAGCGTATCCCGGCGCTGCGGGCCCAACTGCGCTACCGCGTCGCCGACCTGGCCATGCTGTCGGTCAAGGAGACCCGATCCTCGGTCATTTCCGACTTTTACACCGCGGAGCTGGCTGGCTATCTGCAGCGTCCGCGCAATTTCCTGCATCACTTGATCGGCTCGAACCGGCCGGCGCGCCGCATGCGGGCGCGGATCGACGAGCTGCGCCGCTTTCTCGACAACCGGGGTCAGCAGATCCTCGACGAGATTGACGAACTCGTAGCGGCCAAGGCCAACTTGGACCATCAGTTCGCCTTGCAAGCTATTCTGAAGGCCTGGCTGTTCGTGCACATTCCTTTGAATTATGCCCTGCTGATCTTCACAATCACCCACGTCGGCGCTATCTACGCCTTTGCGGCGGGTGCACCATGATTCGGCGGCTGCAGAACTTCGATTTTCGGTCGAGTGCCTACGATCGACCAACGCAAGGCTGGGTGTGCGGCAAGGCGGCCTTGGGCGTGCCCTGCCGCCGTGGGCCGGATCTGCGCGGGCAGTGCCAAACGCTCACCGAATGCGAGCCGAGGCGGGAGGCAGAGGCCTGGGTTTGCGGCCGCTCGGACGCCGCTGGCGGCGCCTGCGAGGACGGGCCCGATCTAGACGGCCGCTGTTGTCGCCAGACCCCGGCCTGCGTGCCGGTCCGCAGCCTGCGCCGCCGCCGCGGGCGGCTTGTTGCTTGGGTTGCGGCCGTATCCGTAGCCGGTCTGCTGCTCACCTTCGGCGGCACTTGGAGCCGCGATATCATCCATCCGGGCGCGGTGAACAATGGCCACAGCCGGGTGGAAGCCTGCGCCGACTGCCACGTGGCCTTCGAGGGCGGCCCCGCCGCCTGGATCCACGCCGCTTTCTCGCGCAGCGATCCCGTCGCCGACAGCCGCAAATGCCTCGCCTGTCACGACAAGGGTGCGCACGCGCTGACCCCGCACAACCTGGCGCGCGCCGAGATGACGGTCATCAGCAAGGCGGCGCGGCAAAGCGCGGCGTCCACGGAAGCCCCCTGGAGCCACGACGTCAGCCAAGCTCTCTTTCCGCTGCCAGAGGTAGCCGACGAAGGGCCGCTCGCCTGCGTGACTTGCCACAAGGAGCACGAGGGCGAGGACTTCGACCTGTCGCGCGTTTCCAACGCCCGCTGCCAGACCTGCCACAGCAACCCTTTCCACGCCTTTTCCGAGGGACACCCGGATTTCGCCGACTATCCCTACCTGCGCCGCACCCGGCTCGTGTTCGATCATGATGGGCACAATCGAAAGCACTTCCCCGAGGAAAAGAAGAAAGGCACCCGGGTGCCCGAAACCTGCGCCCAGTGCCATGTGCCGGATTTGTCCGGTCGCTACATGGTTGTGCGCAGCTTCGCCGACACCTGCGCGACCTGCCATAACGACGACATTACGGGCGACTCGCTGACCGGCCCCAAGGGGATCGCCGTCTTTGCCATCCCCGGGATCGATCTGGAAACCCTGGCCGAGCGCGGCCTGGACGTCGGCCAATGGCCGGAGCTGGCCCTGAACGAAGAGATTCCGCCCTTCACGAAGCTGCTGCTTTCCTCGGACAGGGACGTGGTGGCGGCCCTTAGAGCGGTGCGAGATCTCGATCTGCAGGACCTGACGGAGGCCAGCTTCTCTCAGCTCGACGCCGTTGTCCGCATAGCCTGGGCGGTCAAGGAGCTGATGTTCGACCTCACCGTGCTCGGCGCTGAGGGTTTCGAGAGCCGCGTGGAGGCGAGCCTTGATCTCTCGGTCGAGCGTGATGACCTGGGTCGCTTGTTTGGCCAGATCCCGCATGACGTGGTGCGCTCCGCGGCCCGCAGCTGGTTCCCTAAGCTGAACCGCGAGGTCACCGAGTATCGGGAGCGGAAAGCCGCCTTCCTTTGGGACGGCCGCCAGCGCGCCGACGCCACGGCCAAGTTTCGCGGCCGTCAGCTGCTGTGGCGTTTCGCCGTCGCCGTGTTGCGTGGCCAGGCCGGGAGTGACTCGCTGTCCGACGACGAGCTGCTGGCAATCGATGACGACGCCATCCATCCGGACGACGAACTGCTGCAGATAGACGAGGCCGGGAACGCCGTCGATGTGCCGGCCGACAAGCTGCTCGAAGGCGGCTCGAGCAGCACACAGCAGGCGGCGCCGGCACCGGAGCCCGAGCCGGCGGAAGAGGCAACCGCTGAAGCACCCGAGGAGACCGCGGAGCCCGAGCAGGAGACAGCAGAGCAGGAGCAGGCCAAGCCGGCAGAGCCGGAGCAAGCCGAAGAGCCGGAGGCCGAGACGGCAGCGGAAGAAGGCGCCGAGCCATCCGCCGAGGAGGGCGTAGCACTCTCGTCGGAGGAGGAGCCGTCAGTGCCGATCCCCACGCCGAGGCCGTCGAGGACGGAAGCGCCGGCCGAGCAGACGGCAGCGGCCGAGAGCAGCGAGCCGGCGCCGGCAGAGGAACAGACGGCAGAGGAACAGGCGTCGGAAGACCAGGAGGACGAGCCGGCCGAGGAGAGCGTGGCCGAGCTGGTCGAAGAAGAGGACATCGAAGTGCCGACGCTCGATCCGGAAGCCTGGGCCAAGGCCGGCGGCTGGTATCGCCGCGACTTCGTTCTGTTCTACCGGCCGGCCGAGCATGAGGACCGTTTCCTGAAGTCCTGGTTCGACATTAGCGCGCAGTCTTCTGGAACCTCTTCGCAGCGCTACGGCGAAGAGGTCTTCGCGCTGCTTCAGCACAAGGACACGCCTGGCAAGTGCGTCAAGTGCCACAGCGTCGACCGTCAGCCGGCGGGAAAGCAGGCGATCAACTGGCAGCCCTTCGCGCCGATGGCCGGCCAAAGCAAGTTCACCATGTTCGCCCATGACACCCATTTCGGCGTGCTCAGCGACGACGAGGGCTGTGTCAGCTGCCATGCCCTGAACCCGCAGGCGAAGTATCTGGACTCCTACAAGCTGAACGATCCCAACACCTTTGCGGCCAACTTCGCGCCCTTGAAGCGGGACTTTTGCTCTACCTGCCACGTCCAGGATGCCGCCGGCGACTCCTGCACGATGTGTCACCGCTATCACATTGGCGAGTTCACGACGAAGCCCATGGCGACCCGCATGGCGGAACTCACGGCCAACCCCGAGGCTGCGCGAGGCGCCGCCCCGGGTGCCGTTCAGGTGGCTGCCCAAGGGGCCGCCGAGGGAGCCGCCGAGGGAGCCGCCGAGGGAGCCGCCGAGGGAGCCGCCCAGGGAGCCGCCGAGGGAGCCGCCGAGGGAGCCGCCGAGGGAGCCGCCGAAGGGCAATCCTCGGTCGAAGGCGAAAATACGGCTGCCTCCTGGTCAGGCTGGGTCGATAGCGCGACCGATCTCGCCGACCCGACCCCCCCGAAACCAGTGGTCGTTGAGCCGACTGCGGCCGAGGACAACTTCGAGCTTGCTGGAAAAAAGGACTCGGAGGTGGCGGCAGCCGAAGTGGGCGTGGCGCCGGTGGCCGAGGCGGACGCGGTCGCAGCGGCCGAAGCGGACGCGGTCGCAGCGGCCGAAGCGGACGCGGTGGCGGTGGCCGAAGCCGACGCGGTGGCGGCGGGCGAAGCCGACGCGGTGGCGGCGGGCGAGACAATCGCACCAGACCAGGATGCGGATCCGGCGCCTGCCTCGCAAATCGCGGCGAAACCGGAGTTGCGGGAACCACCGCTCGAGCAGCAGGGCGATCTCACGGCCGAAGCCGAGGCGGCAGCCACGGTCGCAACCGCGGCCGAGACGGAGGAGGGTCTGGCCATCCATCTGTCCTCGCACAGATCGGAGGATGAAGCGGCCGCGGAAAAGGTGCGCATGGAGACCGCTTTCGCCGACGTTCTCGAAGGAGAGTCTCTCTCGGTGCTCCGCATAGACCTCGGGGATCGCGGCATCTTCTACCGGGTGCGGTCCGGACCCTACCCGGATCGGCCGATGGCCGAAGCGCGCTGTGCTGTCCTTAAATCGAAGAAGCAGGACTGCCTGATCGTCGACTATTGATCGCTGCAGCAGGCTGCGAGCACCAGGCCGGGCCGGCTGCCGGCTTCTGATGTCCGGCGTTCCGGCGGAGCATTTCGGCGAGCGGCCGAGGGTGCGTAAGGGGAGGCTCAGGCATTATCACAGCATTGACACAAAGATCGTGCCTGCGCCCACTCATAGTGCGTCTTTGCATAGAAAATTATCGCATAGCGGGCAGCCCAAGCGCCGGCAAGCCAAGCGGCCTTCGCTCGGTGCCGTTGAGCTTGATTACCGAGTTGAAAAATAAAGAAAATTTATCGTGGAAATGGAGGGGCTTCGGGTTCCTATCGAAGGCTCAAGCAAGAGAACATCCGCCCGCCGTTTACGCGAGGCGCTCGAGCGACTCGAAGCCCGCCACGGGTCAATTGTGTGACCGGCTTTCGTCAAGTGGCTTCAAGCGCAGCGCCGTGCTAGCTTTTCCAGGTCGAAGACCGGTCTTCGTTCCATTCGACCGTCGCGCGTTCCGGCTCTTTCGGCGAGCGAAAAGTGCTTGTCGTAGGGAGCGGATGGAGCGCGTGTTGGAAGCCGTGGCGTAGAAGGTCCGCGGTCAGCCGGACGGGGCGGACAAGACTTGCGAGGTTAGGCGCAGATGGTATCCGAAAAGCACCTTTGGGCGAGCTGTAAGCCAGCGGGAAGACGAACTCACGCGACAGAGCGGGCTTTGCACATGAGAGACGTTCGCTTCGAAAAGACCTTGGCCACCCACGCCAGGGCCATCAGTCAGGCGGGGCTGCGTCGGAAGCGGCTTTGGCTGATGTCCGGAGTCGTCCTGTCGATTGCGGCGGCCGCCTTCGCCGCGCGGGACGCGGCCGGGGCGGTAAAGGGTCCATCGACCGAAATGGCGCCGCCGGCGTGCCTGACCCAGCTGGCGCTGGCCGGCAGTGATCTGTCGAACGCGGCCGAGGGCGGTGGCACCTTGCCCGAGAATCTCGTCACGATCGCCGAGACAGCGTCCGATGCCGATACCAATCAACTGGTTGCCCGCGGCGAAGAACTGCTGGAGCTTGGCGATCCGGCCTCGGCTCGCTTGTTCTTCGAGCTGGCGGCGGCCCGCGGCAGTGCCCGGGCAGCGACGGGCGTGGGCAAGACCTACGACCCGGCTTTCTTTCTGAAAAGCGGCATTCACGGCGCCGATCCTGACCCCGGCGAGGCGGTGAAGTGGTATCGCAAGGGTATCAGCGATGGCGATCCGGAGGCCGGCACCCGGCTGCGGGAGTTGAGTCTCTGGCTTGGGCTGCCGATTGATCTGGCAGATCCGCCGACGCTCGAGGTCAACGAGGCGGTGAGCGATGAAGACACGCCCGCCCCCCTACTGATCGATGCGGCGCTGAGCGATACAGACGGATCCGAAACGCTGTCGATCACGGTCGACGGCGTGCCGAGCGGCGCCCGCTTGTCGGCTGGCCGCGAAGGTGACGACGGGCGTTGGTTCTTGGAGGTGGCCGACCTGGCAGAGCTCGCCTTCATCCCACCGGCCAATTTCGCCGGCCAGGTTGAACTGAGAGTCAATGCCACGGCGCAGGAGAAGGACGGCGACAGCCTGACCGAAACCCGGCGCTTGCCGGTGACGATCAAGGGTGTTGCGGACCAGCCGAGCCTCACCCTCGCTCCGACGGAAGGCGAGGAGGGCGTTGCGGTTCCCCTGGACATCAAGGCCGCGTTGGCGGATGGCGATGGGTCGGAGAGCCTCTCCGTCACGGTTGGCGGCTTGCCAGAGGGTGCCACTCTATCGGCCGGGCAGGTCGAGCCCGACGGGCGCTGGCGCCTGGCGCAGGCCGATCTCGATGGGCTCACCTTGAAGGCTGCGCAGCACTTCAGCGGCGAATTCAACCTCGCCGTGAGCGCCGTCGCCGAGGAGGTCGATGGCCACGCAGCCACGCAAGACGGCACCCTGGCGGTGACGATAACCGGCATTGCCGATACGCCGTTGTTGGAGATCAGCAAGGCGGAGGGCGAGGAGGATGCGCCCATACCGCTCCAGATCGACGCCTCGCTGAGCGATACCGATGGTTCGGAAAGCCTCGTCGTCTCTGTGACCGGGCTACCGGACGGCGCCTCGCTCTCGGCCGGCAGCGCAGAGCTGGACGGCAGCTGGTCTCTTGAGCCGGCGGACTTGGCCGGCCTGGTGTTCACGCCTGCGCCGCACTACAGCGGCCAGTTCGAGCTTGTGGTCAGCGCCACGGCGAGCGAGGCCGATGGCAGCACGGCCAGCACCATCGAGCCGCTCGTGGTGTCGGTCGCCAGCGCGCCAGACGCGCCGTCGCTGTCAGTCGACAACGTGTCCGGCACGGAAGGCGAAACCCTGCCGCTGACGATCAAAGTCGGCCTGCGCGATACGGATGGCTCCGAAGAACTGACGATGACCCTGAGTGGTTTGCCGGAAGGCGCCACGCTGTCCAGCGGTCAGCCCGCCGAAGACGGGACCTGGCAGCTCGATCCCTCTGCCTTGGGTGATCTTCGCTTGAGCTTTGCCAGGCCGGTGAGCGGCGAGTTCGATCTGACGGTCGATGCGACGGCGACTGAGGCCGATGGCGCCAGCGCCACCAACACCGACATCATCAAGCTTGCGCTGAGCGGCGTGGCGGACGCACCGGAGTTGGAGGCGCATGCTTCGGCGGGCGAGGAGGACAGCCCCGTTCCGCTGCAGGTTCAGGCGTCTCTGAGCGACATCGACGGTTCCGAGAGCTTATCGCTGTCCATCACCGGCGTGCCGAAGGGCGCAACGCTCTCGGCCGGCCGACAGCAGACCGACGGAAGCTGGCTGTTGGCCGCCGAGGATCTGCAGGATCTAACGCTCGTGCCGGCCCCGAACTACAGCGGCCGCTTCCCCCTCACCGTGAACGCAACGGCGACCGAAACCGGCGGCGACAGCGCAAGCGCGACTGCGACGGCGGAGGTCTGGGTCGCGAGCGTGCCAGACGAGCCGGAGCTGCAGGTGCAGAATGCGGAGGGCGAGGAGGGCGCCACGATCCCCATCAATATCGTCGCGGCTCTCTCCGACACGGATGGTTCCGAGACCCTGGCGATTGCCGTGGCCGGTGTCCCCGATGGGACGAACTTCTCCGCCGGGCATCGCCGCGCCGATCGCCAATGGCACCTCGATCCCGAGCATCTCGGGGGGCTGTCTTTGACACCGGGACCGGACGTCGAAGACCGTCTTTCCTTGACCGTTTCGGCGACCGCCAGCGAAGCCGACGGCGGTGAGGCGACGGTGTCGGAGACGCTGGAGGTAGCGATCAACAAGCCGCCGGTGGCGCCACAGCCGCCCGCCGCTGAGCAGATCGCCGACAACAGCACCTCCGACGTGGCACTGGCCGTGCCGGCCGAGCCGAGCGGGCAGCTGGCTGCCGTTACGGGCGTACCGGAGCAGCCGGAGCAGACCGCCGCGGCGCCAGCCGACGAGGAACAGGAAGCCGACACCTTCGGTATCCAGCTGTCGTCGACCCGCACGGCGGACGGCGCCGAGGAGGAGGTAAAGCGGCTGCAGAACCTACACGCCGATCTCCTGACCGGGCTGGATTTCGATGTCCAGCCGGCGGACATCGAGGGGCGTGGCGTTTTCCATAGGGTCTATGCGGGACCCTTCTTTAACCGCACGACGGCGGAGGACCTCTGCGGCCAGCTGGAGGTCAAGGACGCTGAGCAGTACTGCCTGGTCGTGCGGCATGCCTTCGGAGCCCCCGAAGAACCCTCCCCGGTGCAGGTTGCCGAGGTCACCGATCCTGGCCCACAGACCGACGCGGTAGGGGGGCAAAACTTGATTCAGGAGGTTCAGGAGCAGCTCAAGGAGATCGGCTTCTATCCTGGCCAGGTCGACGGCAAGTTGGGCCCGCAGACCAGCGCTTCGATCATGGAGTACCAGGAATCCCATCGTTTGTCGGTCGATGGCCAGCCTTCGGAGGCTCTCCTCGCGCATCTGGAGGCGACGGCCAAGGGCAAGCTGCAGACGGCCACAGCCCTTGCGCCGGAGCCTCCGGTGGAGCCCCCCGTGGAACCCGCAGCGGAACCCGTAGCGGAGTCCGCCGGGGAGCCTGCCCTGGAGCCTGTCGCGGAGTCCGCCCCGGAGTCCGCCCTGGCGGAGCCTGTCACGGAGCCCGTCGGCGAGCCTGTCGCGGAGCCCACCCTGGAGCCAGCCGGGGAATCCGCCGTGGAGGAGCAGGCGGCCGGCAGCCGTGCCGTGACGGTTACCATCCCGATCGGTTCGCAGGATGCCGCCAGGAGCGACGGGGAGGCTGAGCTTTCGCCGGCTCAGGAGCAGCTCGCCGCCGCGGAGCCCGCCTCCGAGCAGACGGCAGCTCAACCGCCCGTTTCGGAAGAGCCGGTCGAACCTCAGCAGGCGCCAGGTGAAACGCAGACCGCGGCCAACAATTCGGCCGAGATCGACCTCCTGATGACGCGTGGAAACGACCTACTGGGCCTCGGGGATCCTGCTTCGGCGCGCCTCTTCTACGAGCTCGCGGCGGAAAGCGGTAGCGTCTCTGCCGCTACGGCGATGGGCAAGACCTTCGATCCGCTCTATCACGCGGAGGTGGGCATTCACGGCGCCTCGACCGATCCCGGCCAGGCCAAAGAGTGGTACACCAAGGCCGCCACGGCGGGCGACGAAGAGGCCGCCACGCGCCTGCGCAGTCTAACCGATTGGATCACCGATCAGCAGAGCTGAGGTGTCCGCGGCCAGGCTCGTGCTGGCGGCCTGATATCTCAGGGCCGTCCAGCGGCTCAAGCAATCCGCCCTGCAGCGCTCCAGGTGCTGCAGGGCGGTTTCGCTTGATTAAGCTATCTAGATAGGTGGCGGCGGGCCGCGAACTTGAGTGGACCGGCCGGCGCAGGACTGGTCGGCCTGGGGCCGGCAGTCGCGCCCTCGCGACTACTGTTGCCGCTGCTTTTGCCAGAGCAGGAATTGTTCGAACAGCGCGTCCCGGTCGGCGTCGCTCGAAACCTCGCTGACGACACCCGGGGCCTGCTCACTGAGAAAAGCCTGGAAGTCATCGCGCAGGGTGGTCGTATCGGCGATCTGGTTTGCCGCCAGCCACTGCTCCGCCGGCGGGAAGCGGGTCCAGCCGGGAAGCTGCGCGGTCAGGCTGACCTCGCGCCACTTCGGATGCCGCGGCGCCTGCCTGAACTGTTCGAACTGGCTGAAAAAGGAGTCGATGAAACGCTCCACCTTGGCATAGCGCCAGGTATCGGGTTTCCAGTTGTAGACCGCCATGACGGCGCCGACCGCCAGCGTCTCGACGCGATCCCCGTTCGGGATCAGACCCGGATAGTCGTTGCTGCTGAGCTGCGCCGGCAAATAGGTTTCGAGCAGCTCCGGCGTATAGGGAACCGGCAGCAGACGTAATCCGTCCTCCGGCTTGACGCTGCGGAACAGCGACGCCGGCTTGCCGACGATGTAGACCATGCCGGCCAGTTCGCCCGACTTGACCTTTTCGATCGCTAGGGCCTGGTCGAAGTTGGTTGGCCGCACCTCGACGTTCATGGTGTCGAACACGATCGATGCGGTCATGAAGGTGCCGCTGCCTTCGGACCCGAAATTGACCTTCTTGCCGGCCAGATCGGCAACGCTGTTGACGCCTGCACCGACGATCAGGTGGAGTTCCTCATTGTACAGCTTTGTTATGTAATTAATCCGCTGCTCGATTGAGGGGTGGATGCCCTCTCGCTTGACGTAGGCCAGAACATCGGACTGCACGATGCCGATATCGATGCCCTTCAGGTACAGGGCGTCGGCCACGTTCTGCAGCGAGCCTTGGCCGATGACCGGCAAGACCCGCAGGTCGTAGCCCTGTCGAGGACGGCGGAGAGGTCGCTGGCGATCCGGATATAGGTCCCGTCGATACCGCCGGCGACGATACCTACAGTGCCATTGTTGATCTGCTTTCTCAGATCGCCCTTTTCCTTGAAGTTGGCCAAGGACGCATCCAACTGGGCCTGGGCAGGCGGACCGACCCAGGCGGTCAGCAGGCCCAGACACAAGACGACGGCTACGCGCTTAATCATTGTCACACTTCTCCATTTTACGCGGCAGCATAGTAGCACAGCGCCGCCTGCGGCGTGTCATTGGTGGGATAGCCGCAACCCCGCTTCCGCCCGGGTTCCAAGCCACAGGACGGTGCGCGAGGCTCTTCAAGCTAGCCTTATAGCCTATCCGGTCAAAGGGCCTGCCGCCAAGCCCGATTAAGGCTTTTGGCCGGCCTATCGCCGGGTGTTAAGCCGGTCCGCCCCGGCCCTTGAGGCCGGAACCTGCGCCAGGGCAGCCTCGGACGTCGGCACCGGCGTCGGCTTCACCGAGCGAACGTCCACCACCACTTCTCCGGTGTCGGTGTCGACGACCCAGATGTGGTCGTACTCGTTGCCTTCCACTGCGTAGGAATGCCCGGCCTCTGCCTCGAACTGCAGCAATCGGCGGTCGCGGCAGCTGAGCGCGGCACCCGACGGCGCGCAGAAGCTCGCCAGTAGTTTTGGTTGCCGGGAAGGACCGCAACCGGGGCTGAGTAACCGGACAGCGGCTCGCCGCCACCCTCGTTGAGCGGCGCCAACATGATCTTCGAAGTGCCGATGTTCAGGGGTACGAACTGGCCGCTGATCACGGCCGTCTCGCTGGCCGAGAGCTCCGGGCCTGGATAGGTCTTCACGGGATCGCAGCCAGCGATAAAACCTGCCGCCAGGGCGACGAGGCCCGTCAGAAAAAAGGTGCGCGGCGCCCCCGAAAGCCGCTGGTCGTTGTCCCGCGCTTTCGTGCTTGCAGTTTCGCGGTGCTCTGCTGACGAAGTAACACTATGACGTGGCGCCATATTCGCTTCCCCTTTCCCTGTACATCGAACCTTTGCCCGCCGGACCCCATCCGGGCGATCGCCATTCTACTCTGCTTCAGCGCGCTTGTCTGCGCACCCACAAAAAGATCACTCAAGCTTGAACTCAACAAACGCCGAAACGCCTCATGGCGCCTGCTCCTGACGCCATTGAAGGAACTGCTGAAAGAGCGCGTCTTTTTCTTCCTCGGTTATGATCTGGCTGGAGGTTCGGCGAACCGTGAATTCGGTCTCCAACACAAGGCAGTCCTGGTTGCGGCCTCGCAAGACGGCGCAAAAGGCTTCGGCATCCCCCTGATTGGTAAAGGGGCCTGTCTGAATGCGGTGATACACACCCCGGTCGCCGAGGTCGGCGGCCTGCACCAAGAGCTCCCGGTCGGCGAGCAGATCGGGGAAGGCCTCGCGCAGGCGTTGCCATTCCCGGTCTATCCTGTCCTCGATTTCGACGGAGGCCAGCTGTACGACAAAGGCGCGATTCTTCACCTGGGCCAGTTGCGCTGCTTCGTTTCTTTCGACCGGCAGGATTTCCGGCTCCGCCTCGGGAATGGGCGCCTCGGGATTGGCCAGGGGGGTGTCCAAGGGAGCGGCCAAGGGAGCAGATTGCGCCACTTCCTGCTCCGGCGCCGTCAGGGGTCCGCCTGCTTGCGGGTCCGGGAACTGCGGCATGCCGAATGAAGGCAGGATGCCGTCCGCCGCTTCCTGACCGCCGCGAGCAAACAAGCCTTGCCGCGAGTTGGCCAAATCCAGCTCGGCTGCGTTGGCTCCATCTACGGTCTTCGTATCGAGGTCACGACGATCGACCAACGGCGTCCTGCGCTCGTTCCGCAAAAACTCAGCGAAGAATCCGTAGATGCTGTCCCCGATATCGGAGAACTTCGTGCAGCCGCTCATGGTTAAAATAGCGGCCAGGCCCACAAGACCGAAGCGCGAGCGGTACCTCAAGGTATCGCCATCGCTTCCGCGCCGGTCAGCGCCGCTACTCCGCTCGGCCCGAACATCTCCAACCCCCGTCATCAAGCGATCCGCAGCCCTAGCCCACCCATCGCTGCGAAATCAACATCGTTCCGGCCCACGATTGCCAAGCCCTTACGATCACGCCCAAGCTTACCTGGGAGATATCATACGTTCCTTGCGCCCGGCTCGAAAGATTTACTCACAAGAGAAGCCGATCCGGCGGCGCCACCGCGGGCCCGACGATCCCGCCCGGTTCAGGCGCCGATCCAACGGAGAGTCTCGAGAACCAAGGGCCGCCAGTTTGGCTGGCAGCAGACAAAAAAACTTGTCGAGGTCGCCGGGCTGCCGCGACCGTCGAGGCGCTGCCCCCAGCCGTTGGCTCACCCTACCAAGAAGCTCATTGCGCCGTTGCGGTCGGGCAGCGACGCTTGACGTCAAGAAGGGCTTGGGCGGCCAACCTGGGCGGGGCATAGTGGCGTTTGGCATCTTGTTGATTGACGTTTGGACAGCAGCTTTCTGCTGCCTTGCCGCGCCCGCAGCATTAACCTGTGCCGCTTCGCAGTGTAATCTTGGCCGACCTTTAGCTGGATCATGCTACGGATTTCTTTGCCTGCCCTTTGCCGTTCCTTTGCCATAGGGCTGCTCTATGCCGTCCTGACCGCGCCCCTCGCCATGGCGGAGGCTACGTCGGCGCCAGCCAACTTTGGCGAGCCCTTGTTGGAGCGCCTTGCGCGTTTGTCGCTCCAGCTGGTGAACGCCGAGCGCGCGGCCCAAGGCTTGACTGCCCTGCGCAGCGATCCGCGGCTTGCCAGGTCCGCGCAGGACCATGCGGCGGACATGCTGGCCCGCCGCTACTACGCCCACCGCTCGCCGGAGGGCGCCAACGCCCTCGACCGTTTCGTCGCCGCCGGCGGCAACAGCTGGTTCAAGGTCACGGAAAATCTTGCCATCTGCAGAAACTGCGGTCCGGAGCCGACGGCTGACCTGGTGCAGTCGTTTCACAAGCAGTGGATGGAGAGCCCCGGTCACCGGAGGAACCTCCTCGATCCCCACGTGATCCACTTTGGCTTCGGCCTGGCGAGCGGCACCGAGGGACCGCAGGTCGCCGTCCAGGCCTTTGCCGGGCCGGGCGCGCCCGCAGTGGCGCGCGACGGACGCGAAGCGGCGCCGATCACGCCGGAGCAAGAGCAGTCCCTGGCCCTGGGCTTCGTCAATCGTGAACGCGCCGAACGCAGCCTCTCTCGGATTCTCGGCAGCAGGGCGCTGTCGCAGGCGGCTCGCCACCTTCTGTCGCAAACCGCGCGGCAGGCGAACGCGGACCTGGAGGGCCTGAGCGCCAAAGCGCTCTACGGATTGCTGAGCGAGGCGGAGCGCCGGCGTTGGCAAGGCATCGGAATTATCGTGATCGCCTGCGGCGGTTGCGGGGTGGCGCCGACCGATGCCGATGTCGAGTTCTTTCAGGGGCAGTGGATCGAAAGCCCGCGCAACCGGGCCCAGCTCATCGAGGGCGACTACAGCCATTTCGGCTTCGCGATGGTGGCCGACGGCAAGGGCCAGAAGTTGGCCATGGCCGTGGTCGGCAAGGCGAAGTAGTCGCGCCCAGCGGGGCGCTTTGATTGGCTCGAGGGTATTATTACGTTTTCTTATGAACATCATTAGGTTGAGCGCGCCCATGGCGGGATCAGCGAAGACAGCGGCGCGAACGGATTGGCCGATCAAGTGTCCTGTGCCAGGATGACGCCACAAAACGCAGAGACTTCTTCGCCAGATCCAGCAACGCCTGGCGTTTTTGCGGCGGGGCCGAGGTATCACATCGCGTCGAAGGCCAATGGTTTGGCGTCGGAGACGCGGCTAGGGAGGCTTGAATGAAGCGTAACTGGAAGAACCTGACGTTCGGATTTCTTGGCGGACTTGTCGGCTTTGCCGCAGCCGCCGCGCTGAACGTGCCGGCCAACGCGGCGAACGTTCCGGAGTCCGACGAACCGATCAAGCTGGCGATGAACGAATGGACCGGCCAGCACATCACCACGCAGATCGCCGGAGAGATCCTGAAGCGCGCCGGCTACAACGTGGAATACGTGACCGCCGGTTATTTCCCTCAGTGGCAGGCGCTGGCCGACGGCACCCTGACCGCCAGCCTGGAGATCTGGTCGAACAACGTCGGCGACAACTGGGAGAAGGCCGAGGCGAGCGGCAATGTGGTCAAGCTCGGCGATCTCGGCCTGGATACCAACGAAGGCTGGATGTACCCGAAGCATGTCGCCGAGCTCTGCCCGGGCCTGCCGGATTGGAAGGCGCTCGCCGACTGCGCCGAGACCCTTGCCACCTCGGACACCTTCCCGAACGGCCGCATCCTCTCCTACCCGGCGGACTGGGGAACCCGCTCGGCCGACATCATCGAAGGTCTGGAGATCCCCTTCGAGGCGGTGCCGGCCGGCAGCGAGGGCGCCCTGGTCGCCGAGCTGAAAAGCGCGGTCGCCAAGAAAGAGCCGCTGGTGATGATGTTCTGGGCGCCGCATTGGGTCTTCGCCGAGGTCGAGGTCGATTGGGTCCAACTGCCCAAGTACGACGCGGCCTGCGCGGAAGATCCGGCCTGGGGCCCCAATCCGAACAAGACCAACGACTGCGGCGTCGACGTGGCGAACACCTTCAAGGTCGCCTGGGTCGGCATGAAGGACAAGTGGCCGGTGGCCCACAAGTTCCTCTCCGACTTCCAGATGGCGGCGCCGGACCAGGAGCCGATGATGAAGGCGGTCGACGTGGACGGCGAGGACCTGCAGGCGGTGGTCAAGGCCTGGGTCGATGCCAACGAGGCGACCTGGAAGCCCTGGCTCGACGCCGCGATGCAGTAGCGTCGCCTTGGCGATAGGTTTGGCGAGGGCCGGGCCATGTGCCCGGCCCTTCCTTATTTGACCGATATGCGCTGCTATGGGGCCACGATCCAAGGGGAGGACCTGCATGAAAGCCGCCGTCCTGGAAGCCTACAATGAGCCTCTCGTGATGCGCGACGTGCCCGACCCTGAGCCGGCCGACCATGGCGCGGTGGTTCGCGTCGCCGCCAACGGCGTCTGCCGCAGCGACTGGCACGGCTGGGTCGGCGACTGGCCACACTTGTTCGACCTGCCGCACGTCCTGGGCCACGAGTTCTGCGGCGAGGTCGAGGCGGTCGGCGTCGAGGTCACGCGCTTCAAGCCGGGCGACCGGGTCGTGGTGCCCTTCAGCGGCGGCGACGGAACCTGCGAATGGTGCCTCGCGGGCCACAGCCACATCTGCGACAACACCCAGCAGCCCGGCTTCTCCTACTGGGGCGCCTTCGCCCCCTACGTCGCCGTGCCCTACGCCGACGGCAACGTGGTGTCGCTGCCGGAGGACATCGGCTACGTGGAGGCGGCCAGCATGGGCTGCCGCTACATGACGTCGTTCCACGGCCTGGTCGATCAGGCGGAGGTCAGGGCCGGCGAGTGGGTCGCGGTGCATGGCTGCGGCGGCGTCGGCCTGGCGGCGGTGCAGATCGCCAACGCCCTCGGCGCCAACGTGATCGCCATCGACATCATCTCCTCCAAGCTCGACTTCGCCAAGGAGCTGGGCGCCGTCGCCACGGTCAACGCCAGCAACGCCGACCCGGCCGAGGCGATCCTGGAGCTGACATCCGGCGGCGCCGAGGTCGCGGTCGACGCCCTCGGCATCGCCGCCACCTGCCGCAACGCAATCCGCAGCCTGCGCAAGCGCGGTCGGCAGGTGCAGATCGGCATGACCAGCGCCGCCGAGGCCGGCGAGGTCGCCCTGCCGATCGACCTGATGGTCGAGCGGGAGCTCCGCCTGGTCGGCTCCCACGGCATGCAGGCAACCCGCTATCCGGCGATGCTCCGCATGGTCGCCACCGGCAAGCTCGACCCCGGCAGCCTGGTGACCCGCAACATCGCGTTGGACGAGGCCGGTACGGTCCTGGCGGCGATGAACGAGTTCGACACCTTGGGAGTAACGGTCATCGACCGTTTTTAGGACGCGCTAGGTCCCAGTTGCGCTCGGAGCCTCGGCGCCTGCCGTTGCTGCAGGCTTGCGCTGCAGCACTTCGACGGTCCCCGCGACGATGATCAGCAGGGCGCCCAAGGCTTCGCGGAGGCCGAAAGGTTCGTCGGCCAGGAGCGCGGCCGAGAACACGCCGATCACAACCTCGCCCATCAGCAGGATGCCGACGCGGCCGGGGCTGAGGACGCTGGCGCCCCAGAGGACCAGGAACATGGAGGGCAGGAAGAAGAGGACGACCATGAGCAGGAGCCAGGGCAGCAGGTCGAGCAGGATGGTTTGCGTCGGCGCGTTGCCCAGGCCCTCGAAGGGCAGGAAGAGCATGACGGCGGTGACCAGCATGCCGCTTACGAAGAAGGTGAAGACCGATTCGAAGGGGGCGGCGTCCGGGTCGCGGTAGACTCGCAGAGAGCCGTAGGCCCAGAAGATGCCCGAGAGCAGGGCCATCCAATCGCCGATGTTGCGGGGCAGGGGAAAGCCGCCCTCGAGGCCGAGGATCACCAAGAGGCCGGCGGCGCCGAGCAGCAGGGCCAGGGCGCGCCCGAGGGTGATGCGCTCGCCCAGTAGCAGGGCGCCGAGCAGGGTGCTCCACAGCGGGGTCACGTAGAACAGCAGCAGGGCGCGCACCACCTCGGTCATCAGCAGGCTGGTGGCGTAGAGGCTGAAGGCCGCGCCGGTGAAGAGCCCGGTCACCAGTAGCGGCAGGCCGTCGGCGCGCAGCAGGCGCCAGCGCCAGAGTGCGACCGGCAGCATGATAGCGACGCCGCCGACGAAGAAGGAAAGGCTCGCCCAGATGCCCTCCAGGCCGGCATCGTCGAAGGCGCGAAACGGCAGCCAGAACAGCCCCCAAGCGGCGCCGGCCAGGGCGACGGCGAAGCTCGGCAGGAGGTCGGCGGGGCGGGTCATGGGCTAGGGTGTTCGGGGCTAAGCCGTTCGGAGGCGGTGGTTGCGGATCGGTCGCGGATTGTCGGTCCGATCTTTCTGCTCCGCAAGCGCTGTGATCTCTTCGGTGCTCCGCGCCGGCGCCCTTCCGGTATCGGCGCATGGGGTTTCTTACGGCGCTTCGGTTTTCTTGATCCGCTTCGCGGACGCCCCCCACCCGGCGCTTCGCGCCGACCTCCCCCTCAAGGGGGGAGGTGAACAAACCAATGCAGCGGAGATGCAATTCCCTCCCCCCTTGAGGGGGAGGGGTAGGGAGGGGGGCGTCCGCGCAAGCGGACAAGAGAAGACGGCGTTTCCCTCCGGGACTCCATGAGGGCGTTGGGGGCTAGGGCATTCGGACGCAGCTTGTCGATCCGATCGACCCCCGTCGCAAGCGCCGCGATCGCGCGATCAGGCCAGGCCCAAGGCCGCCTTCCGTTGGGCACTCCAGGCCTGGATGATTCGGTCGGCGACCATGGCGATGATGGCCATGCCCAGGCCGGCGACGATGCCGACGCCGGCATCGGCTTGGCCGAGGGCGATGTAGACCAGCTGGCCCAGGCCCTTGGTGCCGACCAGGGCGGCGATCACCAGCATGGCCAGGCCGTACATGATGGTCTGGTTCAGGCCCAGCATGATCTCCGGCAGGGCGAGCGGCAGCTTCACCTGCCAGAGCAGCTGGCGCTTGGTGCAGCCGATGCCCTCGGCCGCTTCGATCAGGTCGGGACGGACGTTGCGCAGGCCGTGCTCGGTGTAGCGGATCGCCGGCACGATGGCATAGGCGAGGATCGCCAGCAGAGCCGAGAACTCGCCGGTCTGGAAGAACATGATGATCGGGATCAGGAAGACGAAAAGCGGCATGGTCTGCAGGGTGTCGTTGATCGGCCGCACGAAGGCCGAGACGTGATCGTTGCGCGAGGCCCAGATGCCGATCAGCCCGCCGAGCACAAAGGCGAGCGCCACCGCCGCGCCGCAGAGATAGACCGAGAGCATGGCGCGCGACCAGGTGCCGGTCAGTAGCAGGAACAGCATGCCGATCAGGGCGAAGAGCGCCGTGCGCCGGCCGCCGACCTGCCAGGCGATCAGGCAGACCATCAGCATGAAGACCGGCCAGGGCGTGCGCGTCACGCCAAAGAAGAAGAGGCCGCCCAGGAGCGCGACGGCGACGCCGGCCGGCCAGCTCCAGAAGCGGCCGGCCCAAAGGGCGAGGGCGGCGATCGCGACGCCGTAGCCGATCGCGATCGGCAGGGTCATCTCGAAGCCCCAGGACATCGGCCGCACGGAGCCCTCCAGCCCGATGCGCGCGGGCAGCATGAAATAGAACAGGGTCGTCTTCTTGAGGGCGTCGAGCAGGCTGTCGTAGGTCGTGGTGACGTAGAGCAGGGCAGAATTCAAGGCGTCTGCCGGATAGAAAACTAGGTCGGCCGGATAGTCGCGCAGCAAGGGGACGAACTGGGCGATCACCGTCGCCAGCGCCATGCCGGCGAGCGCGATGATGAGGAACCGGTGGCGCTGCCATAGGGTCTCGCTCGGCAGGTGCAGGAAGCGCTCGCGGTCGGTGAAGCCCCAGCTTATGCGATCCATCAGCATGGCGATCAGCGCGATCACGGCGCCGGCTAGCAGGCTCTGGCCGAACTGCGCCTTGCGCATGGTGCTCAGCACCTCCCAGCCGATGTCCTCGAAGCCGCCGATGATGGCGGCGATGATCACCATGCTGAGCGCCGCCATGGTGGTCTGGTTGACGCCGATCATGATGGTCGGGAGCGCCGTCGGCACCTCGACCCACCAGAGCTGCTGGCGCTTGGTGGTGCCGGACATCTGCGCCGATTCGACGATCTCGCGCGGTACCCGCCGCAGGCCGAGCATCACGTTGCGGACCATGGGCGGGCAGGCGTAGATCGCGCTGGCGATCAGGCCGACCACCGGGCCGAAGCCGAACAGCAGCAGGATCGGGATCAGATAGGCGAAGGTCGGCACGGTCTGCATGAGGTCGAGGGTCGGCTCGATGATGCGTTCGGCCCGTTCCGACTTGTAGGCCAGCAGGCCGAGCCCGAAACCGAGACCGATCGCGAGCGGCACCGAGACGCCGACCAGCGCCAGGGTGTTCATGCTCTCGTCCCAATAGCCGACCACCACCATGTAGAGCAGCGCGATAACGGTGAAGGCCGCCAGGCGCCAGCCGCCGGCGAGGTGGGCCAGGACCGCGAAGCCGAAGATCGTCGCCGGCCAGGGCAGCCAGTGCAGCAGGTTCTGCAGCCAGGCCATCGGCCAGCCGAGCAGCCAGGAGAGCGCCTTGAAGAGCCAGCGGAAGTTCTCGACGAACCAGGCCATGAAGAGGTTGATCCAGTCGGCCACCGGCAGCACCAGGGACTCCGGATAGGCGACCAGCCACGGCAGCTGGCCGCGCAGCGCGAAGCAGGCGACCGCCACCAACCCGGCCACGACCCACAGCGCCAACCCGGGATCGAGACCGCTTCGGCCGGCCGGGGCGGCGCCGTCGTCGAGCGCGTTGGCGGTGGTCATGCCTCGCTCTCCAGGCTGCTGGCCAAGGCCTGCACTACGCCTTGCGGCGTAACCTGTCCGACCGTCGCACCGCTGTCGTCGGTCACGGCGACCCGCGTGGCGCCCTGGCCGAACGCCGGCATCAGCTCCTCCAGGGTGCTGTCCGGCCGCACCGAGGGGCCGGCTTCCAGGTCGGCCGCGGCAGGTTCCAGTATGTCGCCCACGGTGAGCACCCGCACGCGCGGCACGTCCTGGGTGAACTCGGAGACGTAGTCGCTGGCCGGGCGCATGACCACGTCGGCCGGCGTGCCGATCTGCACCACCGCGCCGTCCTTCATGATGACGATGCGGTCGGCCAGCCGCAGGGCCTCCAGGAAGTCATGCGTAATAAAGACGATGGTCTTGTTCAGGATGCGCTGCAGGCGCAGGAACTCGTCCTGCATCTGCCGCCGGATCAGCGGGTCGAGCGCGCTGAAGGGCTCGTCGAGGAACCAGAGCTCCGGCTCGACCGCCAGGCTGCGGGCGATGCCGACGCGCTGCTGCTGGCCGCCGGAAAGCTGGCGCGGGAAGCTCATCTCGCGGCCCTCCAGGCCGACCAGCTCGACCATCTCGCGGGCGCGCGCCTCGCGCTTCGTCTTGTCGACGCCCTGAACCTTGAGCGGGAAGGCGACGTTCTCCAACACGGTCAGGTGGGGCAGCAGGCCGAAGCTCTGGAACACCATGCCCATCTTGTGGCGGCGGATCTCGATCAGCTCCTGCTTGCTGCACTTCAGCAGGTCCTCGCCGTCGAGCAGCACCTCGCCCGCGGTCGGCTCGACCAGGCGGGAGAGGCAACGCACCATGGTCGACTTTCCGGAGCCGGAAAGGCCCATGATGACGAAGATCTCGCCGACCTGGACGTCGAAGCTGACATCGCTCGCCGCCACGATGTGCTCGGCCGCACGTATGCGGTCGGCCAGCGTGGCCGGGTCCGGTTCCTGCTTGCCGTTGAAGAACTGGCCCGGATCGGTGCCGTACACCTTCCACACGTTGCGGCAGGAGATCTTGATCTCGCCCCGTTCCCGCGCCGATGGCGCGGCATCACTGTCACTGGTCATGGCGCTCCCGCAACGTCCCCCAGAGTCCCTGTTCAGATGCCGGCGGTCTCGGGCCGATTGGGCCGGGCGCCGGTCTTGTTGGATCGATCCAGGCTATCCAATGCCGGGGAGGGCGTCTAGCGAGGCGGCGACCGCTATCCGTCGGAGCGCACCCGCCGCACGGCGTCCTGCCAGCCGGCGTAGCGGCGATCCCGTTCGTCCGCCGCCATCTGCGGCTCGAACAGGCCGGAGCTGGCCCAGGTCTCTGCAATCCCACCGGTGCCGTCGTAGAAGCCGCTTTTCAGGCCGGCCAAGCAGGCGGCGCCCAGGGCCGTGGTTTCGGTCACCACGGGGCGCTCGACGGCGCAACCCAGGATGTCGGCCAGGAACTGCAGCACCCAGTCGTTGGCGACCATGCCGCCGTCGACCCGCAGCGCGCGCGGTGCCGCGGCGCCGTCGGCCGCCATGGCCTCCAGCAGGTCGCGGGTCTGGTAGCAGACCGCCTCCAATACGGCCCGGGCAAGCTCTGACGGGCCGGTGGCGCGGGTCAGGCCGAAGATCGCGCCGCGGGCATGGGCATCCCAGTAGGGGGCGCCGAGGCCGGTGAAGGCCGGCACCAGGTAGACCGCCTGCTCGGGGTCGGCCGCCTTGGCCAGCGCTTCGGTGTCGCCGGCGTGGCCGACCATCTTGAGGCCGTCGCGCAGCCACTGCACGGCCGCGCCGGCCACGAAGATCGAGCCTTCCAGCGCGTAGGTGGTCTCGCCGCCGAGGCGGTAAGCGATGGTCGTCAGCAGGCGGTTCCGCGAGGTGTGGGCGTCGCCCCCCGTGTTCATCAGCGCGAAGCAGCCGGTGCCGTAGGTGGACTTCATCATGCCCGGCTCGAAACAGGCCTGGCCAACCGTCGCCGCCTGTTGGTCGCCCGCCATGCCGGTGATCGGCAGCGGCGCGCCGAACAGGCCGGCCGGCGTGCTGCCGAACTCGGCGTCGTTGTCGCGCACCTCGGGCAGCAGCGAGGCCGGGATGTCGAACAGCTTCAGGAGCTCCTCGTCCCACTGCTGCCGGCGGATGTCGTAGATCATGGTGCGCGCGGCGTTGGTGGCGTCGGTCGCGTGCACCTTGCCCTCGGTCAGGCGCCAGAGCAGGAAGCTGTCGATGGTGCCGAAAGCGAGCTCGCCGCGCGATGCCCGCTCCCGTGCGCCGGGAACGTTGTCGAGTAGCCAGGCGATCTTGGTGGCCGAGAAATAGGGGTCGAGCAGTAGGCCGGCGCGCTCCTGCACCAGCGGCTCGCAGCCCTCGGCGCGCAGACGATCACAGAGCGGGGCGCCGCGCCGGTCCTGCCAGACCACGGCCTTGTGGATCGGCTCGCCGCTTTCGCGGTCCCAGATCACGGTGGTTTCCCGCTGGTTGGTGATGCCGATGGCATCGATTTCTGCGGCCGTCGCGCCCTTTGAGTCAAGCGCCCCTTTCACCACCGCGACGCTGTCGCGCCAGATATCCTCGGCGTCGTGCTCGACCCAACCGGACTGCGGAAAGTGCTGCGGCAGCTCCTGCTGCGCCTGGCCGGCGGCGCGGCCGGAGCGGTCGAACAGCATGGCCCGGCTGCTGGTGGTGCCCTGGTCGATCGCAAGCACGTAGTTGGGCGCTGTCATCCCCTAAGTCCTCCCGCGGCGCAGCTTGTTCGTTTGTCTTGCGCCTACTCTGAAAGCCCGTCGGTCGAAGATCAAGCCGCCCTCCCTTGACCGCCTCGATGACGTGAAAAGCCAGCAACCGCTTGATCCAGATCAAAGCGACATGGCTGCTCCCGGCTTAGTTTTCTCTCCAATTGGGGCGGTCTGTGGCATCGCCCGGACCCGCAACATCGGAGGATCTAGCAAGATGGCGAACAAAGCCGTTTCCAAGGGCAAATCCAAGGCACCGGCCGAGACGGCACCGCCGATGGCCTATTCGCCCTTCATGGAGTTCCGCAACCGTATGGACCGTCTTTTCGACGATGTCTTTCACGGCTCCGGCTTTCCCCTGTTGGCGCGCGACTGGCCGACCGCGGGCTTCGGCCGCGATCTGGACTGGCCGAGCCGTGGGGCGAGTCAGGGTGCGAGCTTGGCTGACGTAAAGTTCGACGTCGGCGAGGACGATAAGGCGATCGAGATTTCCGCCGAGCTGCCGGGCATGGACGAGGACGACGTGGAGCTCACGCTGTCCGACGGCCTGCTGACGATCAAGGGGGAGAAGAAGGCGGAGCATAAGGAAGAGGAAAAGAACTACCATCTGACCGAACGCCGCTACGGTGCGTTCCAGCGCAGCTTCCGCCTGCCCGATACGGTCGACGAGGGCAAGGTGAAGGCGAACTTCGAGAAGGGCGTCCTCAAGGTGACGCTGCCGAAGAACGCGGAAGCTAAGGCGAAGGCCAAAAGGATTCCGATTTCCAAGTCGTGACGCCAGAGCGAGTGGTCGCGGCCGCCTGGCAGGTTTGTTTGTAGCGACAGTTACTCCCAGAATGACTCAGCGCCGCCCCGGAAACGGGGCGGTTTTTTTGGCGGATCTGTCTTCGCTTCGCGGTGGTCTTCCTTGCGGCGCTGTGCGCCAGCCCCCCTCCCGGCGCTGGCGCGCCGACCTCCCCCGCAAGGGGGGAGGTCAACAAGCTATTGCAGCGGCGACACAATCCCCTCCCCCCTTGCGGGGGAGGGTGAGGGTGGGGGGCGTCCGCGAAGCGGACAAAAGAAAACGCTTCTACCCTTAACCGGACAGCAGTGGATCGACACCTAGAAGAGTTCGACGCCGATCCGGAAACGGGTGACCCTTTTTGTGTTCGCTGCCGGTGTCTTCTATTCTCCGCCGGTGACTTTCAAGCTGCTCGAAACCATCGAAGCCCATTCGTCACACGTGACGGACGTGACGTTCGGCAAGGACGGCGCCGAGATCTTTTCGGCCGGCTTTCAGGGCGAGCTACGGCGCTGGTCGAACGGCACGCTCGAACACGACTTCATCGGCCTGGCGTCCTGCGTCAACGCCATCGCCTTGGACGGCGCGGGAGAGTCCCTCTATTCGACGTCCAATGAAGAAGGCTGCGTGAAATGGGGCATCGCGACGGGCGATCGCCGGCAGGTCATCGGCCGCCCCAAGGCTTTCAACTCGGTCGCACTGGCCGACGGCGGAGCGGCGCTGCTCCTGGCGAATGCCCGCTCGAAGCTCTACCGGGTCAGCGCGACGGGTGAGGTTGCTTACCAGGTCGGGCTCGGCGGCAAGAACCGACGCATTCTGGCGACAATTCCCGAGGCGGGTCTTGTGGCCTGCGGCGGCCTCGGCCAAGAGCTGATCCTGCTCGATCAGGAGACGGGCGAAATCAGAAACACGCTGAGCTTGGAGACGGCGGCCGTTACTTCCGCGGCGCTCTCGCCGGATGCCACGACCCTGGTGCTTGCCACCTACGAGGGTGCGCTGTACGGCCATGATCTTGGCAGCGGCAGGCTTTCCGGGGCAGAGCAAACCCCACTGGAGCGAATCGCGTCCATCCGCTTCCTGGGCGATCGCCTGATCGCCTCGGCGCCCTTTGCGTTGCTGGCCTTCGATCCGGACAGGCTCTGCCCGATGGCCTGCGCGGAGCTGCCGACCAAAGGCAACTATTCCATCGCGGTGTCGCCCGCCGACCGGTGCATCGCGGTCGGTTCGGCCGACGGCCGGGTCCGATTGTTCGAAGTGGAATAATTTACTGCGACCTGACGATTTGATCTAAGTCAAAGCGGATTGACGGCGATGCTGCCAAAGTCCCTTCGCGGTTTCCCATCCGCCAACCTTGAGGCTCGTATGAGCTTCATCGGCCCCGGTACAGCTTGCTGTGCCGGGGCCTCTGTTTGCCGGCCTTTAGCCAGACTGCAATGTTGGAGACCGATGCCACATGCTTCGAGACGCGTCCCTTCGGGCCGCTCCTCAGCATGAGGTAGCATCTTGATATAAAACCAACCTCATCCTGAGGAGCCGCCGCAGGCGGCGTCTCGAAGGATGTGCCGATTGGCGTCAGAGCTGCGCTTCGTCGAGGGCCAGCACGCTGTCGCCGCCGCGCATCACGGCCGCCGCCAGGCCCGGCGCCTGGGGCAGGATGTTGTCCATATAGAAGCGGGCGGTGGTCACCTTGGTTTCGAGGAAAGTGCTGGGCGCGCCAGGGGCTTCGTCTGGGGCTTCGCCGTTGGCCGCTAGCCGCCGGGTCGCGGCCGCAGCGCTGCGCGCCAGCAGCCAGCCGCCGGCCACCGTGCCGAAGAGCCGGAGGTAGGGGCTCGCGCCGGCGGCCGCCAGATGCGGCTCCGGCTTGATCCTTTCGAGCAGCCAGTCGGTCGCCCCGTCCAGCGTCTCGATTGCTTCGGCCAACGAGTCGCGCAAACCGCGGATCTCTTCGCCCGGCAGCGCCGCCAGCTCGTCGCATAGCGCGCGCATCTCGGCGAACAAGGCCTTGGCCGCCGCGCCCTCGTCGCGGGCCAACTTGCGGCGCAGCAGGTCGAGGCCCTGGATGCCGTTGGTGCCTTCGTAGATCGGCGTAATCCGGGCGTCGCGGAAGTGCTGCGCCGCACCGGTCTCCTCGATGAAGCCCATGCCGCCATGCACCTGCACACCGGTGGAGGCGAGCTCGCAGCCCACGTCCGTGAGCCAGCCCTTGGTGATCGGCGTCAGTAGATCGGCCAGCGCTTGGGCGCGGCCGCGCGCGGCTTCATCCGGTTCGCGCTTGGCGCGGTCGAGCGCCGCCGCCATGGTGTAGGCGAGCGCCCGCATCGCCTCGACCTGCGCCTTCATGGTCATCAGCATGCGGCGCACATCCGGATGCCGGATGATCGGCACCGGACCGTTGCTACCGCCGCCGATGTCCGCGCTCTGAACCCGTTCCTTGGCGAAGGCCAGGGCCTGCTGGTAGGCCCGGTCGGCGACGGCCAATCCCTGGATGCCGACCAGGAGGCGGGCGTTGTTCATCATGGTGAACATGCAGGCCATGCCCTGGTTCTCTTCGCCGACCAGGTAGCCGATGGCGCCGCTGTCCTCGCCGTAGAGCATGACGGTCGTGGGCGAGGCGTTGATGCCGAGCTTGTGCTCGATCGAGGCGCAGCGCAGGTCGTTGCGCGGCCCCAGGCTGCCGTCTTCGTTGACCAGGAACTTGGGCACCAGGAAGAGGCTGATGCCGCGCGTGCCGGGCGGCGCATCGGGGGTGCGGGCCAGCACCATATGGACAATGTTTTCGGCCATGTCGTGCTCGCCGTAGGTGATGAAGATCTTCTGGCCCTTGATCAGATAGTGGTCGCCGTTCGGGACAGCGCGCGTCTTGGCCGCGCCCACGTCGGAGCCGGCCTGCGGCTCGGTCAGGTTCATGGTGCCGGTCCACTCGCCGGACACCAGCTTCGGCAGATAGCTGGCCTTCTGCGCGTCGGAGCCGTGCGACTGGAGCAGCTCGACCGCGCCCTGGGTCAGAAGGGGGCAGAGCGCGAAGCTCATGTTCGCCGCTTGCCACATCTCCTGCACCGCCGTAGCGATCACCCAAGGCAGGCCCTGGCCGCCGTAGTCCGGATCGAAGGGCAGGGCATTCCAGCCGCCTTCGACATAATGCCGGTAGGCCGCGCCGAAGCCTTCGGGCATGCGCACCACGCCGTTCTCGAAGCGGCAGCCGGCCTGGTCGCCCGGATGGTTGAGCGGCGCCAGCACCTCGGAGGCGAGCTTGCCCGCCTCCTCCAGAACGGCGGCGACCAGGTCGGGGCTGGCGTCCTCATAGCCGGGCAGGGCGGCAATGCTTTCGAGGCCGACGATCTCGTCCAGCACGAAACGCATGTCGGCGAGCGGGGCGGCGTAGGCGCTCATTGTCTGTCCCCTGGGGCGAGTCCCTGTCGATGCCTGTTCGTTGATTTCCGACCACTTGCCGGCCTCGCTCGAAAGGTAGGTGAGCCTTGGCATCCTGGCAACTCGGGCCGCGCCGCTTCGGCCCGGCCGAGCTTTAAAGCCAATTGCCGCTTGCCTGTATACCTATGATTTCCTAGGCTTTTTGCGTATTTTGGCGGCGTTATGCTGGAAGGAGACGAACCATGCGGGTCTTGCTGATTGCCCTCTTGTCCTTGCTGCTTCCAGCCGCATCGGCCGGCGCCGCGGAGCTGAGCGGCACGCTCAAGAAGATCAAGGAAAGCGGCGCCATCGCGCTGGGTCACCGCGAGGCCTCGTATCCGCTCTCCTTCCTGGACGAAGCGGGGCAGCCGGTCGGCTACTCGGTCGATCTCTGCCTGAGGATCGTCGGCGCGGTGAAGGACAAGCTTGGCCTCGACGACCTTCAGGTGACCTTCGTTCCGGTGACGCCGGAGACCCGCTTGGCCGCACTGGCGGACGGCCGGATCGACATCGAATGCGGCTCCACCACCAACACCCTAAGCCGGCAGGAGCAGGTGGACTTCACCTACATCACCTTCGTCTCCGGCGCCAAGCTGCTGGTGCGCAAGGACTCGGGCATCGAGGATTTCGGTGGCCTTGCCGACAAAAAGATCGCGCTTGCGACCGGCACCACGACCGATCGCGGCGTCAAAAGCGTGCTCGAGCGCACCGGGATCTCCGCCGAGGTGATGAACGTGACGGATCACGACGAGGGCTTCCAGGCCCTCAAGGACGGTCGCGTGGATGCCTACATCTCCGATCACATTCTGCTGCTCGGCTTGAGGGACAAGGCGGAGACGCCGGGTGACTTCGCCATCGTCGGCAAGTTTCTCTCCTATGAGCCCTACGGCCTGATGGTGCGGCGCGACGATTCGGCCTTCCGCCTGGTGGCCAACCGCACGCTGTCCGGGCTCTTCAAGAGCGACGAGATCACGAAGATCTACGTCAAGTGGTTCGGGCCCCTGGGCCTCAAGCCGGGCGAGCTGCTGCGCGCCGCGGTCAAGCTGCAGTCCTTCCCGGAGTAGGCGGGCTGGTTGGAAGAAAGATTCACGGGCGAAGTCGCACTTATCCTTGGGTGCCTCTGGCGACTCGACAGGCTCCACGGCTGTCCGTAAAGGTGAGATCGGGTTTTCTTTGTCCGCTTCGCGGACGCCCCCCTCCCTAGCCCTCCCCCTCAAACGGGGGGAGGGGATTTTGGGGCGGCGCTGTGGTGGCTTGTTCACCTCCCCACCTGAGGGGGAGGTCGGCGCGCAGCGCCGGGAGGGGGTCTGGCGCGGAGCGCCAAAAGATCCATCGCTCGCAGCTGGTCTCGGTCTCGCCCAGACCCCCGATCCATGATCAGCGGCCGGTGGCCGGCACGTGCAAGGGTCCAAGGTCGCAGTCTCGGCGATCCGCTACAGCTCGACCACCTTGCCGGGGTTCATGATGTTGTGCGGGTCGAGCGCGGTTTTGACCTGGCGCATGAGCTGAATGTCGAGCGCCGGCTTGAGGCGGCGGTTCTCCTCCACCTTCATGCGGCCGATGCCGTGCTCGGCGCTGATCGAGCCCTCGAATTCCGTTACCACGTCGTGCACCAGCCGGTTCACCTCTTCCCAGCGAGCCAGATATGCGGCCGTGTCCACGCCTTCCGGCTGCGACAGGTTGAAGTGGATGTTGCCGTCGCCGATGTGGCCGAAGGCGACCGGCCGGACGCCGGGGATCAGCACCTCGACCGCGGCGGTCGCGCGCTCCATGAAAGCCGGCACCTCCGAGACCGGCACGGAGACGTCGTGCTTGATCGAGCCGCCCTCGAACTTCTGCCCCTCGACCAGACCTTCGCGGATGCGCCAGAAGTCCTGCGCCTGCGCCGCGCTCGCGGCGAGCGTGGCGTCTGGCACCAGGCCGTCTTCGTAGGCCTGTGCCAGCACGGCTTCGAGGGCGTCGGCGAGGCCGTTCGCCCCGGCGCCGGCGGAGAGTTCGACCAGGGCGTACCAGGCGTGGGGCTCCGAGAGCGGATCGCTGACACCGGCGACATGCTTTGTCGCGAACTCCAGGCCGCGGCGTGGGATCAGCTCGAAGGAGGTCACCACCTCGCCGACGGCCGCGCGGGTGCGCGCCAAAAGCTCGACCGCCGCGGCCACGTCGCGGAGCGCGGCAAAGGCGGTGGCGGTCTCCTCCTTCGGCTTGGGGAAGAGTCGCAATACGGCCGCCGTGATGACGCCCAGGGTGCCCTCGGCGCCGATGAAGAGCTGCTTCAGGTCGTAGCCGGTGTTGTCCTTGCGCAGTCGGCGCAGGCCGTTCCAGATCTGTCCGTCGGGCAGCACCACCTCGAGGCCCAGCACCAGCTCGCGCGTGTTGCCGTAGCGCAGGACCTGCACGCCGCCGGCATTGGTCGAGATGTTGCCGCCGATCTGACAGCTGCCCTCGGCGCCCAGGCTGAGGGGGAAGAGGCGGTCGACCGCGTCGGCGGCGGCCTGCAGGTCCTGCAGCACGCAACCGGCCTCGGCGGTCATGCTGTAGTCGACCGGATCGATCTCGCGGATGCGTTTCATGCGGCCCAGGTTGACGAGGACTTCTTCGCCTCGCTCGAAGGGGATGCCGCCGCCGACCAGCCCCGTGTTGCCGCCCTGCGGCACGATCGGCACGCGCGCGGCGGCACAGAGGCGCACGACCGCCGCCACCTCTTCGGTGCTCGCCGGGCGCACGATGAAGGGCGCGGCGCCCTGGTAGCGGCCGCGCGGCTCCGTCAGGTAGGGCGCCATGTCGTCGGGCTCTGCCATCAGACCCTTGTCGCCGACGACCTCGACGATCTGCGCGCGCAGAGTCGCGAGCCGGCTGTCGGCGTTGGGCTGTCGCGTCACGCTGTGAGTCATGTCCGCAATGTAGGCCAAAGCCCCAGGACACCCAAGGCCGGGGGCAGGCCTTCCGGCGCTCCGCAGTGGACATTGTTGCGGCGCCTTGCGCCCGGTTCGGACAGCTTACGCGCGCCCACTGGGCGCACGGTCTGCCCGAACCTCCACCCGGCGCTGCGCTGGCCTTCTTTTGTCCGCTTCGCGGATGCCCCCCTCCCGGCGCTCCGCGCCGACCTCCCCCTCAGGTGGGGAGGTGAACAGAGCATTGCAGCGCTGCCATAAAGTCCCCTCCCCCCGTTTGAGGGGGGGGCCAGGGAGGGGGGCGTCCGCGAAGCGGACAAAGAAAAGCAGACCTCTCCTTAAACGGACAGCGGTAGAGCCTATCGAGTCGTTAGAAGAGGCCCTGAGCCTCCAAGGGTGATCTTGACCGCCTCAGCGAGACTCTTTGAAAAGCGCTCTAGCCCTTTTCGGCTGCCGGGCGGGGCGCGGCGGCGCGGCGTAGCCGGTCGTTGATCGCCGCACCCAGTCCGGTCTCGGGAATCGGCATGACGGCGATAGCTCTGAAGCCGGGCCGGTCGAGCGTCCGCAGATAGGCGAAAAAGTTGGCCGCCGCTTCCTTCAGATCGCCCGACGGACTTAGGTTCATCGTTTCCGTTGCTCCGGGCAGGCCATCCGGCCCGAAGGCCAGCAGGGCCTCGCCGGGCCGCACCTCGCTGGCCTGCAGGCGCAGCGGCAGCGCAGGCGCATAGTGACTGCTGAGCTGGCCGGGCGCACGCCGCGCCGTCTCGTCGTGGGCGGCCTCTTCGGCCTCTCCGATCGGGCCGAGCGCGGCTTCCAGATCTTCGCGGGTGACGGCGCCGGGCCGCAGCAACAGCGGATCGTCCTGTGAGAGGTCCAGCACGGTCGATTCCAGGCCGAGCGGGCAGGGGCCGCCGTCCAGGATCATGTCCACTTCGCTGCCCAAGGAGTCCTGGACGTGCGCCGCCGTGGTCGGGCTCACCGCGCCGGAGCGGTTGGCGCTCGGCGCCGCGATCGGCCGGCCCACCGCGCGCAGAAGCTCCAGGGCCAGCGGGTGGCCCGGCACCCGCAGGGCCAGGGTGTCGAGCCCGGCACTGCACAGCAAGGAAACGCGGCAATCGTTGCGCCGCGGGAGCACGAGGGTGAGAGGGCCCGGCCAGAATTGCGCAGCCACGGCCCTCGCGCGGGCGTCGAACGCGGCCTGGGCTTCCGCCGCGTCCAGGTCGGGCAGGTGGACGATCAGCGGGTTGAAGCGCGGCCGCCCCTTGGCCTCGAAGATCGCGGCGACGGCTTCGTCGCGGGTGGCGTCGGCGCCGAGGCCATAGACCGTCTCGGTCGGAAAGGCGACCAGGCCGCCGCACCGCAGGATCTCGGCGGCGTCGGCGATGGCGGTCCGGTCGGCCGGTCGAACGGTGGGGCGCGGCGAAGGCATGGCCGTCTATAGCCTCCGCGGCCGATAATCGGAAAGAAATAGATGGTTCCCGGAGTCGGCAAAGAGCCGCCCGATTTTTCGGACGGCCCTTGCATTTCGCTCTCTAGATCCCTTGGGTCCGACCCCACCCGCGGTTGTGACGTCGCCCGGGAGTCACCGCATAGGCATTGCGGCGGCTAAGTCGTCGTCGGTTTACCGACCACGTGAAGAGAGGGTGCGCCTGTCTCGTTCGGGGGTCAAGCCCCTAGCCGTGCGCTGCAATATATGCGGCGCAGCATTAAGGCGCGGCATTGCAGGGCCTTCAAGCGTCCTGTTATGTTGCAGGTGCACAAACAGGGACGGCGCCCGGTCAATATTGATTGCGCCAGGGCGTGCGACAGCGTGGGGCAGGGAGGGCGACATGGCGGCCAAGGTATTCACCGTTGCACAGCAGAAGGGCGGGGCCGGCAAGACGACCCTGGCGGCGCACTTGGCCGTCGCCTTCACCGATGCGAAGAAGTCGGTCGCCGTGGTCGACATCGACCCGCAGCAGTCGCTCACCATGTGGTACCGGCTGCGCGAGAGCCGCTTCGGCGATGCCGGCGCCGGCCTGCTGGTCAGCCAGATCAAGGGCTGGCGCGTGCAGAGCGAGGTCGAGAGCTTGGCGCGCGAACACGACATCGTGGTGATCGACAGCCCGCCGCACGCCGAGACCGAAGCCAAGGTGGCGATCCGCTGCGCCGATCTGACCCTGGTGCCGGTGCAGCCCTCACCCATGGATGTCTGGGCGACCAAGCCGACCCTGGAGCTGGCGGCGCAGGAGAAGGTGCCGGTGCTGATGGTGCTGAACCGCGTCCCGCCGCGCGCCAACCTGACCGACGAGATGATCGCCGAGATGGGCGGCCTGGTCGACCAGGGGCGCGCCAGGGTCGCCAAGTCCCGCATCGGCAACCGCGTCGTCTTCGCCGGCGCCCTCTCCGAAGGCCGCGCCGTCGGCGAGGTCCAGCCGCGCGGGCGCGCGGCGGCGGAGATCAAGGCGCTGGCTGGGGAGATCCTGCGCCACGCGCGGTGAGGGGTGGTGGGGTGATTAGGGGCGACGAGAAGGGCCGTCTTGCCACGCCACCCTATCGTAAGCTCAAGCGAGAGGTGTCAGGTCGCCAACTAGCTTGGGGACAGCTCGTGATCCCGTGCGGACAAGTATATGTGTAGGGCATAATCCACGGGTCGCGGCTAAGCGGACGTCGCTTGGGGCATTCGGATTTACAAATCTGCTGCAAGGCGCATCGCACAGCAGATGACGGCACTATTCTTTGTTCTGCGACCTCTAGGCGACAGGGAATCTCGCCTGAGTTTGTTTGCGTTGTCGCGAGCGCACATTAGAGAGCTTTGGATCAGTTCATTGGGCTAGAATGGCCGTTTCCCGATGCTTATGCTTTGCCGATTTAACAATTTGAGGGTGTTTGACGCATCATGGTCAAGGCACTGACGCGATCTGCAGCCAGAGTATACGGTGTCTTGTCTGCACTCGGGGACGGGTCGCCCGATGTCCTCGAACGCCTGTTGCCCTTTTTTGATCCGATTTTGCGTCCCAAGCAAGGTACACGCTTCGACCTTGACGCGTTCGCGAAGGAAGTCAGGGAAGCTTACAAGTGGAATTTCAACACTGACATCGTCGAAGTGTTCATCCCAAGGTTGGTCGATGCTGGCTGGCTGGCGCCAGATGATACAGACATCGAGCAGACGACCTATACCATTACGTTGCCTGACCAGATCCTGGAGCCAGAAACAGAAGCTTCCGTGAATCAACAGCTCCGGGAGATAGCGGAGCAGTTTAAGGAGTTCTCGGCCTCTCTCTCACCTCTTACTGCTATTCCGCTGCATATAGAGGAGTTCGAGGACATCCTGATCGAGTGGCTTCTATATGTTGAGGCATTCAGCGAGCAAAACCTCGATTTCAAAACTCAGTCTAGGGTCGATAGCTCGGGTCAAATCCGTCAAATCGTTGAAGTTCCTGAAACCACGTCCCTCAAAGATGAGGAAAAATTCCTATGCGCGAGGTTTGTTCAGCACGCGATAAAAACAGATCCTAAGGCGTCAGAGGTCTTGGCGAGGATCGCATCTATCGGACTGCTGACAGAGGTTGTGCAAGACTTCGTCAAGCCCAATACACCTGTGACGACGTCCAACTTAGTTGTCTATCTCGACGCTCCTGTTGGGCTTGAACTTTTGGGAGTTTCCGGCAAGGCGGCACGCGAGAACACTAAACCGATTATCTCGGAGCTTCAGCGCATCGGGGCGAGCATTCGGATTTTTGGGCAGAGCGTTGATGAAATTAAACACAGCCTGCAGTCGGTCCTCCAAAACCCTCGTCCCACCGGACCAACGGCCCAGGCACTCGCGCGAGGTGAAGCCCTCAGGGACTACGTTGCCGAGGTTTCAAGAAATCCGGAACCATTTCTCGAGAACCTCGGCGTGCGAGTCACATACCGGACGCTCGACCAGACGCCGTCTGAACACACATACTTCACCGAGGAACAGAGCACCCAAATCTACGGTGCCCTTAGCTTTCAGCAAAACGTGCGTGCTAGGGACCATGACACTGACGTCACAACCTTGGTGATGAGACATCGCAGAGGATACGAAGATCGAGATATCTTCAAGTCACGGGCCTTGGTTTTGACGCGGAATGGATTGTTGGCCCAGCTTGTCCGAAGAAGATGTGTAGATATGGGCGTTCTATCTCCGACTGCGGTGCCTCCCGTGGTTCATCGCCGCGTGCTCGCTGCAGCGATGTGGTTAAGGACTGGCCTTGGCGCGCAAGATCTAGAGATCCCCAAACGCATGCTTCTAGCGAACTGCGAAAGCGTTCTCGCAATCCGGCCGGGAGTAGTTGAAGCCGTCAAGAAGCTTACGGATGCTCTCGGGGACGAAGAGAAGGCCCGGCAACTTGACCTGCTCGTTTCGCAAGACCGAAGTGCCCAAATGCTCATGGACAAGACGCTGGGTGCACCGAGTGTTGTGACCGAAGAAAACCTTCCAGAACTCTTCAAAGAGATGTTGCACCCGCACTTGGAAGAAGAGCGAAAGAGAGGTGAAGAGGCGGTCGAGGAGGAAAGGGTCAAAGGAAAAAGGAGACTCAGAAAGGCAGCGAAGGATCTTCAAGCAGCAAAGAAAGCGGAAAGCGACGCAGCCGCAGTGCTCGACGCGAGGCTGCAGGAAGATCGACAGATCGTAGAAGCGCTTTGTCGCGAAGTGCAAAGCAAATTGGAGAGAAGACGGAGACGAAACAAGTTTCTTGGTGTGGTTCTTGCCTTCGCCTTTTGTCTGCCACCGGTTTTGCTGCCGTCGATATGGCAGACATACTTCAGTATCGCTCTCGCATTACCGCTCGCGTTTATGACCATCACTGGAAACAAAGTTCTCGGGACCTTGACGTCAGAGCAGAACGCGTTTTTAGCCCTTGAGACCGCGGCGGAGGCACGTAGCCTACGCAGAAAGGTTTCTAGTTTCAAAATCGAATGGAATGAAAATCATTTTTCCGTCTTAGATCACCATGAAGAAGACAAGGACGATCTATTCTCTATGACAAGCGCGCCTCAAACGTCTGACTAGAAAGTATCGTCGATGATGTTCGTACCTTCAGTGATTTGCCCCTGCTCCCATGGGCAGCCGTTTCAACGCAAGGTTCGATCCTCCGCAGCTGGTACTTCGCGGCCGAGTGCTGTCCCAGGCCGTCGGCAGTGTTGAGGAGGATAACGTAAAAGATCTTTCGCACATTTGGATGGGGTTGGTGGCCCCGAATCCCTTCAGGCTTGAAGTCGCGAAACCTTTGAGCCAGAGGAGGAACCAGGAGCCACCATGGAAGAGGATAGCACCACGGGCTTGTCGAACGTCATTCGGATTGATGACGAGCGGATCCAAGATCATCT
>Ga0209458_1000129_pt1 | contig 41153 bp, 36 predicted proteins | sample WorMetLIZAISLAND_FD_187411 | JGI IMG/M metagenome (GOLD analysis project Ga0209458, IMG submission 187411) | Marine gutless worms symbiont microbial communities from Max Planck institute for Marine Microbiology, Germany - Inanidrilus manae... ...
TCTTCTGCAAACTCAAAGAATTCAAACGCATCGCCCTGCGCGCCGACAAAACCGACCAGAGCTTCGCCGCCTGCATCCATCTCGCCGCCGCCATCATCAATTCAAGATGAATCTCAACAGGCCCTAGCCTGCTGCATCGAACGAGCTCATCAAATCCGCCAGTGCCAACCGCCGAATCGCGGGAAGACTTACAGTCGAACAAGCACAGTTAAGCAACCGACGAACCAGCCTTATGCATGTCCGGGAAGCTCGTCATTGATGTGGCGCAACGTCGCCATCCGACTGCTGACGTGATATGAACATGCTGGAGACGGTGATTCGCTGCTCGGCAAGTTGCACCCACGTCGGCGCTGGGTCGAGCATCACCGCGAGCTTAGGCGGTAGCGTGAGCCGTTCCACAAGGGTTTCAGCCGGGTGTGAAGACAATGTCTCCCGACATCAGGATAGAGGACTTCATCGACGACCTCTGCGAGATCGCGTCCAGCCCCGGCTCGAAAGACGAGCAATTCGCGGCCATCAAGGACCTCATAGAGGAACTCGAAAGCGAGCTAACTGCCTGGGCCGAGGCGAATAGCGCGGACATGTCGGCGGTCGCGGATTGCCGAGACAGGGTCCATCAACGCATTGTCGAGGAAATCAATACCGAGGGTGCCAGCGACCGTTTTCGCGATGCGCTTGACTATGCTCGCGGTTTACTTGTCGGACCCTAGAGCCTGCGTCCCACAGCAAACTCAACCTGCATCTCTGTGCGGCTCCTGGGCAGGGTCCTGAGCAGCGTCCTCGGCAACGGTGCCCAGAATGAAATCATTGAATAGCCGCCAGAACTGATCGCGCAGTTCGTCACGCTCGATCAGGATCTCGTGCCTGGCGCCCTCGATCGTTTCCAGCCGACAATTCGGCATCTCTCGGCGGAGTGCTTTCTGCGCCTTGTTGCTGACGACTCTATCGCCGCTGGCGCTGACCAGCAGGACCGGCGTGCGAATCGCCTGAGCGTAGGCCGGCTCGTTCAGTATGGCGATCGAGCGCCGTGTCGCCCGCAGCCAGGCCGGGGTCGGGCCGCCCAGGGCAAGGCCGGGATTAGCGTCGATCTGGTCGTGCATCAGATCGAAACGCTCTTTGTCCGAGGTTAGCTTATTGCTGTCGAAGCGGCGGGCGTCTGGGCCGTAGTCGCCCGTGCCGGGGATGTAGGCACGGGCCAGAGCCGGCCAGGCGCCAAACCAGGCCAGTATCTTGACAATTGTTTTGACGAAAAAGTTGTCTCCATAGAGATCGATCAGTGGTGAAGTAAGAACCGCCCGCTCGAATCGGTTGGGGTCATCGTGCAGCAGGCGTAGTGCGATGTGGCCACCCATGGAGTGGGCAAGCAGAAACAAGCTGCCGCGTCTCTTCGTCTCCACGTAGTCGCGGAAGAACAGCTTCAGATCGCCAAGATACTGGCTATAGTCCTCGATATGACCCTTGTGATGGTTGTTCAGGGCGCGGTGCGAAAGACCCTGACCGCGCCAATCCAGCGTCCAGACGTCGAAGCCCCGCGCGCGAAGCTCCTGGATCGTCTCCAAATTTTTCTCGATGAACTCGGTGCGGCCGTTGAAGTAGACCACGGTGCCCGCGTGCGGGCTGTTCTCGGTACGCCACCAGGCATAGCGGATCACGGCTCCGTCTTTGGCTCTGAACTTGCCTTCGCGCCCGCCACTGCTCTCGATCGTCGGGAGGTTGCTTTCCTGTGACTCGCGTGCGTCCAAATGGGCCTGCTGTTCGTTCACGATCCCGACCTAACAGTTTGCTGTTTTAATACTTTGCCTCGGCAAATACCTTCTGGGCGCCTGTCACGGCGGCCTGAAATACCGCTACCCATCGTAACGCTCCCCGTTGCAAGCCTACCATCGCAGGGGGGCATTGCCAGCTATTCTAGGGCGGTCGTCACTCCAGAGCGGCCTGCGCCTCGAGCCAGGCTTGCTCGGCCTTGTCGATCGCTTGCTTGATCTTGCTGTGGCGCACCTGCAGGTCCATCAGCTTGGCGGTCGGACCGTTGTAGACTTCCGGGTCGGCGAGCTTGGCTTCCAGCGTTGCCTTCTCGCGGGTTAGGGACTCGATACGCTGCTCCGCCGTGCGCGCCGCCTTGCGCTGGTCGGCAACGGCGGCGCGGGCTTCGGCGGCGGCGCGGCGCCGATCCTTCTTGCTCACCTGCTCGCTCGATCCCGCTTTGGCCTCACGGTTTGCGCCCCGGGTAGCCGCCCGTTCCGCCCGGCGTTGCTCCAGGAGATGTCGGCGGTAGTCTTCCATGTCGCCCTCGAAGGGCGCGACGCCGCCGTCGCTGACCAGCCACAGGCGGTCGGCGACCAGCTCGATTAGGTGCGGGTCGTGGCTCACCAGGATCACCGCGCCCTCGTAGTCGTTGAGCGCCTGGATCAATGCCTGACGGGAATCCACGTCCAGGTGGTTGGTCGGCTCGTCGAGCAGCAGGATGTGCGGCGCATCGCGGCTCATCAGGGCAAACAGCAGCCGCGCCTTCTCGCCGCCGGAGAGCTTGCCGACCCGCACTTCCACCTTGTCCTGGCCAAAGCCGAAACCGCCCAGGTGGGTGCGCAGCTTCTGCTCTGTCGTCATCGGCATATGGCGCTGCAAGAGGGCGAGGGGAGTGGCCTCCAGGTCGAGCTCCTCGGCCTGGTCCTGGGCGAAGTAACCGACCGCCAGCTTGCTCGACTTGACCAGCTTGCCCTCCTGCGGCGTCAGGCGCCCGGCCAGCAGCTTGACGAAGGTCGACTTGCCGTTGCCGTTGGCGCCGAGCAGGGCGATGCGGTCGTCCATGTCGATCCGCAGGTCGAGGTTCCGCAGCACCGGCTTGTCCGGCTCGTAGCCGACCTCAGCCCGGTCGAGGGTGATCAGCGGCGGCGACAGCGGCGCCGGATCGGGGAAGCGGAAGGTGACCGTGCGCTCCTCGATGACGCTGGCGATCGGCTCCATGCGCTCGAGCGCCTTGATGCGCGACTGGGCCTGGCGCGCCTTGCTGGCCTTGTAGCGGAAACGGTCGATGAACTTCTGGATATGCCGCCGCTCGGCGAGCTGCTTGGCCTGCATCGCGGCCTGACGCTCCATCTGCTCGCGGCGGGTGCGCTCGAAGCGGTCGTAGTTACCGGCGTAGGCGGTCAGGCGCTTGCCCTGCAGATGGATGATGCGGGTCGGCACCCGGTTCAGCAGATCGCGATCATGCGAGACCAGCAGTAGGGTGCCGCGGTAGGCCTTGAGGTAGCCCTCCAGCCAGAGCGTGGCTTCCAGGTCCAGGTGGTTGGTCGGCTCATCGAGCAGCAGCAGGTCCGGCTCGGAGAACAGCAGAGCCGCCAGGGCGACGCGCATACGCCAGCCGCCGGAGAACTCGGCACAGGGCCGCCCCTGCGCCGCCTCGTCGAAGCCGAGCCCGGCCAGAATGCGGGCCGCGCGCGACGGCGCGCTCTCGGCGCCGATGGTCGCCAGCCGCTCGTGGATCTCGGCGAGGCGCGCGGCGTCTTGGCTGGTCTCCGCCTCGGCCAGCAGCGCCGTGCGCTCGGTATCGGCCGCCAGTACCGTCTCCAGCAGGCTCTCCGGGCCGGAGGGCGCCTCCTGCGCCACGGTGCCGACGCGCACCCCGCGCGGCAGCGAGATCTCGCCGAGGTCGGGCGCCTGCTCGCCGCCGATCAGCCGCAGCAGGCTGGTCTTCCCAGTCCCGTTGCGCCCGACCAGCCCGGCCCGCTCGCCCTTGTTCACGGCCACGGTGGCGCGCTCCAGCAGCGGGCGTCCGGCAACCCGATAGGTGACATCGTTGATGTGCAGCATGGCGGGCCGGGTGATAGCACGCTGGCCCGGCAGTCCGAAAGGGCATCCAGCAGCGGGTTCTGCCGAGCTGGCGACCGGCGTTGCCCAGCCCCCCCAAAGCGTCTATAAGGCCGCCGCCTCTGGCGGAATCCCGCCGACAACCCGACAACAAGGAGAGCCCGGACGATGGCCATCGAGAGGACGCTGTCGATCATCAAGCCCGATGCCACGCGCCGCAATATCACCGGCAAGATCATCGACCGCTTCGAGCAGGCCGGCCTGCGCATCGTGGCGCAGCGCCGCATCCACCTGAGCCGCGAGCAGGCGGAGTCCTTCTACGATGTCCACAAGGAGCGGCCCTTCTACGGCAGCCTTTGCGATTTCATGACCTCCGGCCCTGTGGTGGTGCAGGTCCTGGAGGGCGAGGACGCGGTCGCCAAGAACCGCGAGGTCATGGGCGCGACCAATCCGGCCGACGCGGCGCCGGGCACCATCCGGGCGGATTTCGCAGAATCGCTGGAGGCCAACTCGGTGCACGGCTCCGACGCGCCGGAGACGGCCGCACGCGAAATCGCCTTCTTCTTCTCGGATGACCAGATCGTTGGCTGAAGCTGTCAGCCAGCCAAGGTAATTGGCCTAGCAGCAGGCGTCAGAGCAGGAAGATCGCCATTAGGATCAGGACTATGACGACGAAGACTGTCGACCAGGTCGCCAGCCTGACGAAGCCCTGCCAGCTTTGCCTGTGTTCTTCGAGCAATCGATCGTCCGACATCCCTGACCCCCGCGACATTGGCTACTCGGGCCCGCCTCCGCGGGCCCGTTTCTAATACTGATTCCGCGGTCTTGCTGCAAGACGCTAGGGGCCGCGGGCGAGCTAAGGCGTCGGATTGACGATCATGGCCGGCGCTGGGCCGCCGCCGTCGATGGTCACGCTGTTGCCCTGGATGGCGGTGCGGCCCTCGGCGATCAGGCGCAGGCAGAGCGGGTAGAGCCGGTGCTCGGCCTCCAGCACCCGAGCGGCCAGGTCATCCGGCGTGTCGTCGGTCAGCACCGGCACCGCCGCCTGGCCGATGATCGGGCCGCTGTCCATCTCGGGCCGGACGTAGTGCACCGTACAGCCGTGCAGCTTGACCCCGGCGGCCAGAGCCCGGGCGTGGGTATCGAGGCCGGGGAAGAGCGGCAGCAGCGATGGGTGGATGTTGATCATGCGGTCGTGCCAGTGGGCCACGAAGCCGTCGGTCAGCAGGCGCATGAAGCCGGCCAGGCAGACCAACTCAACGCCGGCCGCCTCCAGCGCTGCGGTCAGGGCAACGTCGAAGGCCCTGCGGCCGTCGAAGGCGCGGTGATCGATGGTCTCGGTCGGTAGGCCGGCGCTTTCCGCCCGGGCCAGGCCCTGGGCATCCGGCTGGTTGCAGATCACCGTGACGATCTCGGCCGGGTAGCCAGGCTCCGCGGCCGCGTCGATCAGCGCCTGCAGGTTGCTGCCGCGGCCCGAGATCAGGACGCCGACCTTCAGACGCCCCATGCCGCCTCCAGATTGGCGATCGCCACGACCGGCCGGCTACCCTCCAGCGACACGATCTCACCGATGCGATAGACCGTTTCGCCGTGGTCTTCCAGAACCTGGGTCAGGCGCTCGCCGTCCTCCGGGGCGACCACCGCGATCATGCCGATGCCGCAGTTGAAGGTGCGCAACATCTCCGCCGCCGGGATGCCGCCTTCTTTGGCCAGCCAGGCGAAGAGCGGAGGCAGGGGCCAGGCCGCGGCGTCGAGCGCGACACCCAGGCCCTGCGGCAGCACGCGCGGCAGGTTTTCCGGGAAGCCACCACCGGTGATATGGGCCAGCGCCTTTGCTTCGCCGCCATCCGTGACCGGCTCGGCGAGCGCGGCCAGGCAGCTCTTGACGTAGATGCGGGTCGGCGTCAGCAGGGCTTCGGCCAGGCTCGCCTCTGGGGCGAAGGGGGCCGGCGCCTGATAGTCCAGGCCCAGGGCCTCGACCAGCTTCCGGATCAGTGAGAAGCCATTGGCGTGCGGGCCGCTGGAGGCCAGTCCTAGCACGAGGTCGCCGGTCGCGACGCGCTCCCCGGTTACCAGGCGGTCGCGTTCCACCGCGCCGACGGCGAAACCGGCCAGGTCGTAGTCGCCGGCCTGATAGAGCCCTGGCATCTCGGCCGTCTCGCCGCCGATCAGGGCGCAGCCTGCGTCCTGGCAGCCGGCGGCGATTCCGGCGACGATCTCGCGTGCGGCCTCGACCTCCAGCTTCCCGGTGGCGAAGTAGTCGAGGAAGAAGAGCGGCTCCGCGCCCTGCACCACCAGGTCGTTGACGCACATGGCGACCAGATCGATGCCGACGCTGTTGTGCTTCTGCGCGGCGATGGCGACCTTCAGCTTGGTGCCGACGCCGTCGGTGGCGGAAATCAGCAGCGGGTCCCGATAACCGGCCGCCTTGGGATCGAACACCGCGCCGAAGCCGCCCAGGTCGGCTCGGGAGCCCGGCCGCGCGGTCGCGCGGGCCAGCGGCTTGATCGCCTCGACCAGCGCGTTGCCCGCGTCGATGTCGACGCCGGCGGCCTTGTAGCTCAGAGGATTGCGGCTTGTTATGGCGAGCGTCCCCGACTAGGAATAGGCCTTGGCCCTACCGTGGGCCCTTTGGATGACCGCTGTGGCGAGGCGAAAATACTGGTTCCGAGGCGCAATTCAATGCGGTTTCGCCCTCCGATCGATCGAGTCTTCGCCTGTTTGATCGGGATCGGCACGGGCGTTCTGATGGCCGCCGGCCCAGGCGCAGCGCCGGCCGCGGCGCAGCAAAGCGTCTATCAGGTGAGCGGGATTTTCGTAGACGCAACCGCCGAAACGGCGGCGCAGGCCCGTGAAACGGCAATCGGCGATGCCCATATAGCAGCCATGCAAGCGCTCTATCGCCGTATGGTCATGGCCCCGGACGTGCCGCGGCTGCCGATCCTGACGGCCGACCAGATCGCCAGCTACGTGCAGGACTTTTCCGTCGCGGACGAGCGCAGCGCGGCCGGGCGCTATCTCGCCGACTTCACCTTCCGCTTTAAGCGCGACGCCATGAGAAACCTCTTTCAACAGTACGGCGTGCGCTTCGCCGAGACCCAGAGTAAGCCGCTGGTGGTGCTGCCGATCCTGGGCGAGGGCGAGGCGGCACAGCTTTGGCAGGAAGGCAATCCCTGGCTACGGAGTTGGGCCGAGGGTCGTTTCGACGAAGGCTTGGTGCCGATCGTCACGCCGCTCGGCGACCTGAGCGACGTGGCCACGATCACGGCCCTTCAGGCGTTGTCGGGCGACGACGACCGGCTGCGCAAGATGGCCGGCCGGTACAATACCGCCGGGGTTCTGGTGGCGCAGGCCTCGCTGAGCGGCGACGCCGAGCAGGGCACGGCGGCGCTCAGTGTGACCGCGAGCCGCTTCGCCGAGGGCCGGCTCGAGGCCACCGGCGTGGTCAATGCTCGGCAGCTGCCCGGAGAGGATCTGGCCGCGTTGCTGGCGCGCGCCGCCACCGATGTCTCGGCGGTCGAGCAGAACCGCTGGAAACAGGCCAATCTGCTGAACTTCGGTACGCGCGAGACGATTTTCGTCATGGTGCCGATCGCCGGCCTCGGCACTTGGCTCGAAATCAAGCGCCGGTTGGAGAACATCCCCAGCGTGGTTGCCGCCGACGTGCGCAAGCTGAAGCGAACGCGGGTCGAGCTGGCGCTCACCTATCTTGGCGACTCGGAGCAGTTGGAGCGGGCGCTCGCCCAGCAGGATCTGCAGCTGACCTCGCAGCTCAACCCTGCTGGAGTCGCTCAGGGCATTTCCCGTCCCATCACGGCCGGCGGGGACGTCTATGGCGCCGTCTACACGCCGGACCAGACAGTCTACGAGCTGCGGCTGAGGAGCGCAGCGTCGAGCAGTGCCGGGCAGACGGGCGTGCAGGAGCGCAATACCGCGCCGGCCGAAGGCCAGCCGACCGTCCAATAGGAGCGACCGGTTCCCCGTCCGGCCCAATTGGCCGCGGCCTTAACGGAATGTTGAATGACCTGTCATAGCTTTGGCGAATAGACCGATTTACTTTTCGATGCCAAAAATCTAAAAGCGGTTCGGTACAAAGACAGTCCGAGAATATGGTCAGCAAATCTTTGCCTTCCTTCGACATCGCGACTTACAACATTCATAGCTGCATCGGCACCGACCGCAGGTTCAACCCGCCACGCATCGTCGAGATCCTCAATCGCCTGGATGCCGACGTGCTGGCCCTGCAGGAGGTCGGCTGGCATCAGCGCGGCCATCCGGTCTTCGATCAGTTCGACTATCTGCGGCAGACGACCGGCTACGCCGTCTATTCGGGGCTGACGCGCGATCACAGCCGCGCCCACTTCGGCAACGCGATTCTGTCGCGCCTGCCGGTGCGCGCGGTGCGGCATATCGACCTGACGGTGCCTTGCCGCGCGCCTCGCTGCGCGGTCGATGCGGACATCGATGTGACGGGAACGCTGGTCCGGGTCATCAATCTGCATCTCGGGCTCGATCCCTGGGAGCGCCAGGTTCAGTTCAAACGCATTCTCCGCGCTATCGAGGCGCGGCCCACGCAACCCCTGGTGATGCTCGGCGACTTCAACGAATGGCGCCTGGACTTCCCGCCTTTCAAGGACCTGGCGCCGCATTTCCCGCACTGCCTGGCGCCGCGGACCTTCCATACCCGGCGGCCGATGTTCCGCTATGACCGGATCTATGCGTCGGGCGACTTCGCACTGACTGAAAGCTATGTGAAGCGAACGGCTCTAACCCGGCGCGCCTCCGACCACCTGCCGGTCTTCGGGCGCCTCGCCCTGGAGGCCGCGACGGCCGATCAGGTCATGGCTGCCTAGTGATGGGGCTTAAAGATAGGGCGTAAAGAGGCGGGCCAGCCCATCGCGCAGCCGCAGGGCTAAGCTGCGGCCTTCGATATCCTCCAGGGTGAGCGCGCGCGAGGCGCGGATCTTTTCGTCGACGATGCGATCTAGCTGTGCCGCCAGCGTCCTGTCGTAGCACTCCACATTGAGTTCGAAATTGAGCCGCAGGCTGCGCGGGTCCCAGTTTGTCGAGCCGAGCAGCAGCCAGGCATCGTCGACCAGCATAAGTTTGGAGTGGTCGAAGGGCGGCGGCGAGACCCAGATCCGCGCTCCGGCGCGCAGCACCTCCTCCAGCTTGGGCACGGCGGCCCAGTCGATGAAGACCAGGTTGCTGCGCGCCGGGATCACGATGTCGACGGCAATTCCCGCCATGGCGCAAACCCCGAGCGCGCTCATGAGCGGCTGGTCGGGCAGGAAGTAGGGCGTCACGATCTTGATCGACTGGCGCGCCACGCCGAGCGCGCCGAGCAGGGTCCAGCGCAGCTTCTCCTGATCTTCGTCGGGCCCGCCGGCGATGCTGCGGGCGACCACGGGGCCGGTCTCGGCGATCTCCGGGAACCAGCGCTCGCCGTCCAGCATCTCATCTGTGGTGAAGGCCCAGTCGTCGGCGAAGGCTTCCATCAGGTGGCCGACCACCGGGCCGTCGAGGCGGAAGTGCACGTCCTGCACCGGCGAGGAGGGCGCCTGCTCGAGCTGGTGACCCTGCTTGATGTTCATGCCGCCGGTGAAGCCGCTGCGCCCGTCGATCACCAGGATCTTCTGGTGGTTGCGTAGGTTGAGGAGCGGCATGCGCCAGGGCTGGAAGGAATGAAGGAAGCGCGCCACGGTGACGCCTTGCGCGCGCAGCGCGCCGACGACGGGCGGAAGCGAGTAGTAGGACCCGAGGCCGTCGACCAGCACGCGCACGGCGACTCCGCGCGCCGCCGCCCGTCCCAAGGCCTCGACGAAGAGCCGGCCCGCGGGATCGTTGTTGAAGATGTAGCTGGCCAGCGCCACGCTCGTCTCGGCCTGGTCGATGGCGCGGATCATCTCCGGATAGGCCTGGTCGCCGTTGACCAGAGGGATTACCGAATTGCCGCTCGTCAGCCGCGTATGGGTCAGCCGGTCGACGAGGCTGGCCAGCAGAGACAAGTGCTGTAGTTCCTCCGGGAGGGCATCGAGCGGACTGCGCGCATCCTCATGGGGCGGTTCGCCGGCCCGGCGCAAGTCGCGCTCCGGGCGCAGGCGACTGGCGCGGCGGCGGATGCGGTTGATACCGAGCAGCCAGTAGGCGAGGGGTCCGACAAAGGGGGCCAACCATATGACGCCGACCCAACCGACCGCGGCACGCTCGTCGCGTTTGTAGAGCACGATATGCACGGTAAGCGCGGCCGCGGCGGCGAAGGCGGCGATGCCGAACAGGCCCAGAAGGCTTGGCCAGAAGTTCCCTGCGGTCTCGGTCATGGCAGGGCAAGGCGCCGCCACGGTCGGGCACGGAACGGCCTACGACGCGAGGAGCGACGTGACGGTCGTGGTGGCGGTCGGGAGCCCGGCCGGCTCGGCATCGAAACAGCCCGCGGCGAATTCATTGGCATTCCGGCCTCAAAACTGCACTCTCCGCTTGCCGCTGAGCTGGACCGTCCGCGCGACGACGGCAATCGAACCGGCTGGCGGCGCAACGCAAGAGCTAACGACACAAGCGTCGGAATCACAATGGCAGATCATTCCTCCAAGAAAGTCATCTTCGCCGCTCTCGCCGGCAACACCCTAATCGCCATCACAAAATACTTCGCGGCCTGGCTCACGGGATCCTCGGCCATGTTTAGCGAGGCGATCCACTCGACAGTCGACACGGGCAATCAAGCGCTGCTGCTCTATGGCCTAAAGCGGGCGGCGCGCAAGCCCGATGCGCGCCATCCTTTCGGCTATGCGCAGGAAATCTACTTCTGGGCCTTCGTCGTGGCGATCCTGATCTTTGCCATTGGCGCCGGCGTCTCCCTCTACGAGGGGATCGAGAAGGTGCGCCATCCGCATGAGATCACCGACGTCCACATCAACTACATCGTGCTGGGGCTGGCGCTGATCTTCGAGGGCGTTGCCTGGCTGATCGCCCTCAAGGAGTTCAACACCACGCGCGGCAAGCGGGGCTTGCTGGAGGCCGTTCAGGCCAGCAAGGACCCCTCCATCTTCACGGTGCTGCTGGAGGATTCCGCCGCCATGTTGGGCCTGCTGGCGGCCCTGCTCGGCATCGCCTTGTCGCAGCTCCTGGAAATGCCCCAGCTCGATGGCGTCGCCTCCATCATCATCGCCGGCATCCTGGCGGCCGCCGCGGTCCTGCTGGCTTACGAAACGAAGGCGCTGTTGATCGGCGAGGCGGCCGACCCGGAAGTGGTGGCGCGTCTGAAGCGTATCCTCGCCGGCCAGCAGGGCATCCTTCGCACCAACGAAATACTCACCATGCATCTCGGTCCGCGCGACGTGCTGGTCAACATCAGTCTCGACTTCCATGACGGGCTTACATCGATGCAGGTAGAAGGGGTGATCGCTGAGCTCGAGAAGAGAATCAAGATCGCGCATCCGGAAGTGAAGCGCGTCTTCATCGAAGCACAGTCGTGGCAGAGTCATCGCCTCAGCATGCAACGATCGAGCAGCGATTAATCGACGGTGATGTTGCGATAACGTCCAACGGTTGTCGTTTCTGAGATGAGAAAACAATTTGGTCGTTGTTGTTTCTGACTCGCGTCGCGGACAGAATCGCATTATTCGTTAGTGCCATTAGTCAAGCAATGAATGGGGAGCAAACCATGGCGCAAGGTACAAAGGCGAAGGTAGCCAAGCGCAAGAGTGCCAAACGAACGGTGAAGAAGAAGGCTGCCGCGAAGCGGACAGCCAAGAAGACAACGAAGAGAGCGGCGGCAAAGCGCACTGCCAAGAAAGCGGCAGCGAAGCGGACGACGAAGAAGAAGGTCGCAAAGCGGGCGACGAAAAAGAAAGCTGCGACGAAGCGCACGACGAAGAAGGCTGCCGCGAAGCGGACGGCCAAGAAGACTGCGAAGAAGAAGGTTGCAAAGCGGACAGCCAAGAAGACCGCGAAGAAGAAGGTCGCCAAGAAGCGGACGGCCAAGAAGACGACCAGAAAGGCTGCGCCCAGAAGGACCAAGAAGGTTGCAAAGCGGGCCGCGGCGAGGAAGACGAGGAGGAAGGTGGCCAAGCGCGTCACCAAGAAGTCTTAAGCCGGGTAGACGGAGTTGGCAGGTCGGCGGCGCCGCCAAGAAACCGGTGGCGCCGACCCGCGACAGGTCTCACGGATAAGCCGTACCAACCGGCGTTCCCGGAGAGAACGAGAAGCCTGGGAAGGGCTCGATGAAGTCCCGCCGCAATGGCATCGCGCTCCGCTTCTCGTGAGGTGAGGGGTTGTGGAGCGCGGATGCGGCGCGGAAGCCAAGTGGAGATGACATCTCGCCTCTAGCGATATAGCTGGCGGGGAAGGTTAGGGGCGAGATACCATTTCGGCGTCTTGTCCGGAACCAGGGCGGCGCAGGACCGCTTCGGACCTTGCGCGGGGGGCTCGACCTGCGTAAGCGTTAACGCCTGCGGCGTGCCCGGCTGGGAAATGGTCCCCAGCGGCGGCCGCCGACAACCGGAGAAGGAGCGTCACTCGTGACCTTTGGCCTGAGGCGGGAGATCCTCTTCTGGCTGATCAGCTTCGCGGTCTTCTTCTTCCTGCTCTTCCTCTTTCGCAGCATCCTCCTGCCGTTCGTGGCGGGCATGGCGACGGCCTACTTCCTGGACCCGGTCTGCGACCGCCTGGAGCAATGGAAGCTGTCGCGTACCTGGGCGACGACGCTCGTCACGCTCGTCTTTCTGGTCGTCGTCGTCGTCGCGCTCCTGCTGCTGGTGCCGGCTATCGTCGGCCAGGTCACCGGTTTGATCGAGCGGGCACCGCGCTATATCGAGCTGCTGCGTGAGCAGCTCGTCGCCTTCGCCGCCACGCTCGAGGCGCGCGTCGACGCCGATCTGATGGAACGGGCGCGCGGTCTGCTAACCGGCTTCACCGACAAGCTGGTTGCCTGGGTCACCTCGGCGCTGGCGGGATTGGTCAGCGGCGGCGTGGCCTTGGCGAACCTTATCTCGCTGCTGGTGATCACGCCGGTCGTGGCCTTCTACCTGCTGCGCGATTGGGACCGCATCGTCGAGGCCGTCGACGGTTGGCTACCGCGCGCGCAGGCCGAAACGATCCGCGAGCAGGCGCTCGAGGTCGATCGCATCCTGGCCGGCTTTGTGCGCGGCCAGTCGACGGTCTGCCTGATCCTCGGCATCTTCTATGCCGTCGGCCTGACCCTGGTGGGGCTCGAGTTCGGCCTGATCATCGGCATGCTGGCCGGTCTGCTGTCCTTCATTCCCTTCGTCGGTGCCTTGGTCGGCGGCGCCGCGTCGATCGGCCTCGCGCTGGTGCAGTTCGATGACTGGATCAGCATCGGGATCGTCGCCGCCATATTTGCCTTGGGGCAGGCGATCGAAGGCAACTTCCTGACGCCGAAGCTGGTCGGCGACCGTGTCGGCCTGCATCCCGTCTGGGTCATCTTCGCCTTGCTGGCCGGCGGAGCGCTCTTCGGCTTCGTCGGTGTATTACTGGCCGTTCCGGTCGCGGCAGTGATTGGCGTCCTGATCCGGTTCAGCCTGCAGCGCTATCTGGAGAGCGAGATCTACCGGGGCGGCGAGCCGCCAGCCGGGACGCCTAGCCCGGAGCCGGGAAGCGATGCAGCGTGAGCCCGGCGCGTCGATGCAGCTGACCTTGGACTTGGGCCATCGGCCGGCGCTCGGACGCGAGGATTTCCTGGTCGCCCCGAGCAATGAGCTGGCGGTCGCCTGGATCGACCGCTGGCCCGATTGGCCGGGTCCCGCGTTGGCCCTCTACGGGCCGCCGGGTTGCGGCAAGTCCCATCTGGCACAGGTCTGGCGCGCGGCCAGCGACGCCGCCGGAATCGAGGCGGCGGCGCTGACGACGGGCGAGCTGCCCGATCTGCTGGGGCCGTCGGTCAACTGCGCCGTGGAGGGCGCGGAAGCGATCGCCGGCTTGGCCGAAGCCGAACGGGCGTTGTTCCATCTCTACAATCTGGTGAAGGAGCGCGGCGGGTCCCTTTTGCTGACCGGGCGCTCGGCACCGGCGCGTTGGCCGGTCGAACTGAAGGATCTGCGTTCGCGTCTCGCCGCCGCCTCGGCCGTGGAGCTGAATGCGCCGGACGATGCGCTGATCGAGGCCGTTCTGGTCAAGCTCTTCGCCGACCGGCAGGTGCGCGTGGGCGGCGATGTAGTCCGCTATCTGCTACCGCGCATGGAACGCTCCTTCGAAGCTGCGCGCGAGCTGGTTGCGGCGATCGACCTGGCGGCGATGGCGCAGCATCGGCAAGTCTCGGTTGTTCTGGCGCGGGCTGTGCTGGCGGCGCGGCTGGCCGATGCCGACAAGGCTCAAGAGGGATAAGGGAGAAGGGCTGCATGGATCTGGGGATCAAGGGTAAGAGTGCCATCGTTTGCGCTGCGAGCAAGGGGCTCGGCCGGGCCTGCGCGTTTTCCTTGGCGCGCGAGGGCGTGGACGTAACCTTGGTCGCCCGCACGCCCGGGCCTCTGGAGGAGACAGCCGGCGAGATCCGGCGCGAAACCGGCGTGACGGTGACGGCGGTGGCGGCCGACATCACGACCGACGAAGGCCGCCGCCTGGCTCTCGCGGCCTGCCCGCAGCCCGATATCCTGGTTAATAATGCCGGCGGGCCGCCGCCAGGCGACTTCCGCGACTGGACGCGCGACGACTGGATCAAGGCGGTCGACGCCAACATGCTGACGCCGATCGAGCTGATCAAGGCGACGGTCGACGGCATGATCGAGCGGCGCTTCGGCCGCATCGTCAACATCACCTCCTCGGCGGTGAAGGCGCCGATCGACATCCTTGGCCTGTCGAATGGCGCGCGCGCTGGCCTCACCGGCTTTGTCGCCGGCATTGCCCGCAAGACGGTGCGGCACAACGTGACGATCAACAATCTGCTGCCCGGTCCCTTCGATACCGATCGCCTGCGCTCGAACCTGCGGACCGTAGCGGAGAGCAGCGGCCGCTCCTACGAAGAGGTGCGCACCGAACGCAGCCAGGGCAATCCCGCCGGCCGCTTCGGCGATCCGGCGGAGTTCGGCGAGGCCTGTGCCTTTCTGTGCGGTCAGCGGGCCGGCTACATCACCGGGCAGAACCTGCTGATCGATGGCGGCGGTTTCCCAGGCACACTCTGAGCTGGGTCAACGCAAATTCCTGAGCTAGGTCAACGCCCGGGCTGTAATATTCTTGTAACTTGACCGTTCTCACAGCGGAAACAAGGCTCTGCTGCCGTCAGGGACTCAGAGATGCGGTCACCAATTAATGAACGAAGAATACGAGCTTAAGCTTTCCCTATCGCCGGAGAACCTGGAGCGCTTGGGCCGCAGCGGCCTGATCCGCGCGCTGGCCAGCCGACGGTCGAGCCGGAAGCAGCTGGTCAGCACCTACTTCGATACGCCGCACCACAGCCTGCGCCGGCAGGGGATGGCGCTACGCGTGCGGCACGTCGGCAAGAAACGGATTCAAACCCTGAAGGCGGCCGCCGGCCGAGCCAGCGGCCTGCAGCACTACCGCGAGTTCGAGGCTGAGATCCGGCAGGACGAGCCTGACCTCAGTTTGATCGAGGACGCGGAGATTCAGGCGATCTTCGAGCGTGAGGACCTGGCCCATAACCTAGAGCCTGTGTTCACCACGCGTTTTGCGCGACGCACCATTCCCCTCAAGTTCGAGGACAGTGAAGTCGAGTTGGCGCTCGACGTGGGAGAGATCGAGGCCGGTGCGCAGCGAATGCCGATTTCCGAGGCAGAGTTCGAGCTGATCGAGGGGCAACCGATCAGGCTCTACGAGCTGGCGCTGGCGGTGAACGAGAAGCTGCCCTTCCATCTGGAACGACGCACCAAGGCTGCGCGCGGTTACGGTCTCAATCGGGGCTCAGTGCCGCAGCACGTCAAGGCCAGTGCCATCCAACTTGATCCCACCATGACCGCGGCACAGGCCTTCGTCGCCGCGGCAGGTTCTTGCCTAGCGCAGATTCGTGCCAACGAACCGGTCGTGCTGAATAGCGACAACCCGGAAGGGGTGCATCAGCTGCGGGTTGGCGTGCGGCGCTTGCGAGCAGTGATCGGAGCCTTCCACAAGGTGCTGGACAAGGCCGTCTTGGAATTCTTGCGCGAAGAGCTGCGCTGGCTGCAGCAACGGCTCGGTCCGGCGCGCGAGTGGGATGTCTTTATCCAGGAAACGATCGATCCGTTGCAGCTGCGCATGCCGGATCAGTCGTCCCTCACAGCGCTCCGCGAGGCGGCGCGAGCGGCGCAGGACAGGGGCTATCGCGAGGCCCGCGAGACCCTCATGGGCGGGCGTTACACGGCGCTGATGCTGCAGCTGGCGCTGTGGCTCGATGAGGGGAGCTGGATGCCACCAGCCGATGGAGGCGAGAGCGATCCCCGCGCCAGGAGCGCGCCGGACTTCGCCGCGTATGTGCTGGAGAAGCGAGACCGAAAGCTACGCAAGCTCGCGGGCAAGCGCCGCAAGCTGCGCGAGGAGGAGCTACACAAGGTGCGCATCCTGGCCAAGCAGATGCGTTACTCCGCAGAATTTTTCCGTTCGCTGTTTCCGGCTCGGGCGGTCAAGCGGCAGCTTGAGGCCCTGGAGGCGATTCAGGACACCCTCGGCTCGCTCAACGATGCCGTCGTCGGCCGCCAGCTGCTGAAGGATCTGCATGACAGCGCCGGCAGCGCGGCGGCGGCCAGACGGATCAGCGCCGGGGCGGCCCTGGTCGAAGGCTGGCAGGCGGCCTGTATTGATCGCGACCTCAGGCATTTCGACGAAAGCTGGACGCGCTACCGCAAGGCCAAGCGCTACTGGCGCGGGTGAGCCGTTGCACGCGGCGTGCTACACGCAGCAAAGATGATTCAGTATCATCGATTTGCTCTCTTTTATGCATTTGAAACATGATTGACTTGCTGCTTACCTGACCTTGGCAGAGGCCGGGTGAGCGGTGCGATCCTTGCGCCCCATTCTCGTCGCGCGCCGCCTCGCGCCCTGCCACGATCCGGTGGGCGTGGGAGGTGCGACATGAACGGACGCAGCGAAGCCTTGCAGGCCTCGGCCGTAGTAGCAGGCCCCGAGCGGTTCGTCGACACGGTGCGCTTTCCGCTGACCCAGCTTGCGTCCGATGAAGGCCAAGCCCTGGTCGCACGCTGCCGGGTGCAGCTCGCCGCCGAAGGCGCCTGCGTGCTGGAGAGTTTTCTCCTGCCTGACGCGGCAGCCGCGGCACGGGCCGAGCTGGAAGGGCGCTTGGCGGAGGCCTTCTACTGCACCAAGTCGCATAATCCCTATCTGGCGGAGGACGACCCGCTTCGTCCGGCCGATCATCCACGCAATCGACCGCAGGTGAGCGATCTCGGCGCCTTGGCCGACGATCTCATCCCGGATGGTGTGTTGCGCCAGCTCTATCGCTGGGACGCGCTGCAGGCCTTCATCGCCGCGCTTCTCGAGGTGCCGCGGCTCTATCCCTACGCCGATCCGCTCGGCTCGCTCAACCTAAACATCTTCCAGCCGGGGCAGCAGCTCGGCTGGCACTACGACAACGCGGACTGGGCGATCACCCTCATGCTGCAGCCGGCCGAGGCGGGCGGCGTCTACGAGTACGTCCCCTGGATCCGCAAGCCGGATGACGAGAACTATGGTGCGGTCGCGGCGATCCTCGATGGCGATGACAATGGTGTCCGCCGCCTGGCCATGGGCGAGGGGGCTCTGGTGCTGTTTCGCGGGCGCTATTCTCTGCATAGGGTGACTCCGGTCGAGGGGAGCCGTCCGCGGCTGGTCGCCGTATTCAGCTACGATACCGAGCCCGGCGTCATGCTGACGGAGCACAACCGCGAGCTTTTCTACGGGCGTACCCGCTAGGGTCGTTATCAGGAGGTCATGCGATGGGCGGGTTAGCAGTCGAGAGCATCACCGACGAGGCCGTGGCGGCCTATCACCGCGACGGCGCTATCTGTCTGCGCGGACTGTTTCGCGACTGGCTGGAGACGCTCAGCAGGGGCGTTGAACGCAACATGCAGGAGCCGAGCGCGATCGCCACCGAGCATGCCCTGGATGGCGGCGGCGGCCGCTTCTTCGAGGACTACTGCAGCTGGGAGCGTATCCCCGAATACCGAGACTTCGTACTCCACTCGCCGGCAGCCGCACTGGCCGGCCGCTTGATGGGGTCGACGAGCGTTCAGATCTTTCACGAGCACGTGCTGATCAAGGAACCCGGCACCGCGAAGGTGACGCCCTGGCATCACGACATGCCCTACTACTGCGTCGATGGCCAGCAGGTGATCAGCTTCTGGACAGCGCTCGACCCGGTGCCCAAGGCGGTCTGTCCGCAGTTCGTCGCCGGCTCGCACCGCTGTGGCAAGCTCTACTACCCGCGTCTGTTCGACGACGGCTCGAACTACTCCTATGCGGGCGCCGGCTACGAGACGGTACCCGACATCGACGCCGCGCCGGAGGACTACGAAATCCTCTCCTGGGACATGGAGCCAGGCGATAGCCTGGCCTTCCACTTCCTCACCCTGCACGGGGCGCCGGGCAACACGGCGCCCTCGCGCCGCCGCGGCTTTTCGACCCGTTGGCTGGGCGACGACGCGCGCTACTTGAAGCGGCCCGGCGTTACCTCGCCGTCCTATCCGGACATCGGCCTGATGGACGGCCAGCGCATGCGCGAGGACTGGTTCCCCGTGGTCTGGCGCGCGGAGCCCGGGAGCGGGGCCGCAGAAACGAAGATCGCCGAAGGCGCCCGCTGACGGGCGTCGCGCGATTCTGAAGGAGAAGGCCGTCGGCAAGAGGTGCTCGCCTCTGCGACGCAAATGCCGGCAGAGGCGAAGCCGCGATGATCGCGTTCATCGCAAGCTTTGCTATCCTCTGCCAGGGGCGATGACTGACTCCTCGGCTGGAGCTCATCACGGCGTTTTCGTAGTCGCCAGGGCATAGGAGCCTTGGCCAAAAACAGGAGAGGCATCATGTCCATGGATCGGGAAAACTCGCATGTTTCCAAGCTGAAGGCTTGGCTTGCGGAGGGGCGGGTCAGCCGGCGCGACTTTCTGCGCCAATCGACGTTGCTCGGCCTGTCGACGGCGGCGGCCTATGGCTTTGTCGGCAAGGTGACCGGCCAGCGTATCGTCGCGCCGGCCCAGGCCGCCAAGCCCAAGGGCGGCAAAATCAGGATCGGCCATCGCATTCTGGACCTATCCAGCCCGCATACCTACTCGTGGTACGAAAGCGAGGTCACACGCCAGGTTTGCGAGCACCTGACCAAGACCGGCACGGACAACATCACGCGGCCGGCCCTGCTCGAATCCTGGGAGGTTACAGACGATCTCCAGACCTGGACCCTACGGGTCCGCAAGGGCGTCAAATGGCGCAAGGGCCGCGACTTCACGGCCGACGACGTGGTCTGGAACCTGAAGCGCGTCCTCGACCCTGCCGTCGGCTCTTCGGTCGTCGGTCTCATGGGCGCCTACATGATGAACGACGACGCCAGCGCGATCTGGGATGCCAACGCGATCGAGAAGGTTGACGACTTCACGGTTCGCATGAACACCCGTAACCCTCAGATCGCGGTGCCCGAGCATCTGTTTCACTATCCGCTGCACATGCTCGATCCGGAGGAAAACGGCGTCTTCGAACTGGGCGCCAATGGAACCGGCGCCTTCGAGCCGGTCGAGATCGCGGTCGGCGAAAAGGCGCTTCTCAAGGCGCAGCCTAACTATTGGGGCGAGGGACCCTATCTGGACGAGGTCGTCTACATTGACTTGGGCGATGATCCGTCTGCGAACTTGAGCGCGCTGGCGTCGAAACAGGTGGATGGGGTCTATCGCCTTGACCTCAAGCATATCGAGACCATCGAGGGCATGTCGCACCTCCAGATCTATTCGGAGACGACCGCCAACACCGGCGTCGCCCGCGTGCGGGTGACCGAGGCACCCTTCGACAATCCGGCCGTGCGCAAGGCGCTGCGGCTCGCGATCGATCCTCAGGTCGTCTTCGAAAAGGCGCACAGGAGCCTCGGCGCCGTCGCCGAGCACCATCACGTCTGCCCGGTCCATCCGGAATACGCGGCCCTGGAGCCGATGAAACGCGATGTCGAGCAGGCCAAGAAGCTGCTGGCCGAGGCCGGCCATCCCGACGGCCTGACCGTCCAGCTTGATTGCAAGCCCGATCCCGCCTGGGAGTTGGCGGCAGTTCAGGTGATGGCCGAGCAATGGGCCGATGCCGGTATCAAGGTCGATATCAACGTCATGCCGTCGGCCCAGTATTGGGACGTCTGGGACAAGACGCCCTTCGGTTTCACCGGATGGGCGCATCGTCCGCTCGGCATAATGGTGCTCGCCCTGGCCTATCGCAGCGGCGTGCCGTGGAACGAGTCAGCCTATTCGAGCAAGGAGTTCGACAGCCTGCTTAGCGAGGCCGAGGGCTTGCTCGATGTCGAGGAGCGACGTGCGGCCATGGCCAAGATCGAGAAGCACATGCAGGAAGACGGTCCGATCGTGCAGCCGATCTGGCGCGCGGAGTTCACCGCCTACGACAAGCGGGTTATGGGCTACAGTCTCCACCCCTCGCTCTACATCTTCGCCAACGAGCTGGCTGTGGCGTCGTAGAACATTATTCTGCATGGGTTGTACGGGGCGCGGGACGGCCCGCGCCCCTACTTTTTGACTGCGGGGTCGTCGAGACATGGAGCAATTGGGGCAATCAGCGTCCCAAACCCTTGGAGTAGCCGCTGTCGAGCGCGGCGCTCGAAACCTGTTGGTCGACTGCGTGGGTGTCGAAGCCGGCCAGGACATCCTGATCGTCAGCGAGGCCGACGACGACTACTTCGATCCCGCCGTCGGCCAGACCGTAACCAGCATGGCCCGTGCGCTGGGCGCCGAGGTGCGCTGCATCCGTAGCCCGCTGCTCAAGGGGCCGGCGGCCTTTCCCGACGCGCTGGTCACAGCCATGGAACAGGCCGATCACACGATCTTCCTCAGCCGGATTGGCGATCAGATGCGCTTTCGCGATCTGCCCGGCCCCGGCAGCAAGACGATGGTCTATGCGCTGGATGCGGGGCTCTTGGGCGGGGAATTCGCCACAACGCCGCATGGCTTGATGTGCGATCTCCTTGTCCGCTTGGAAGCCGAGCTGGAAACGGCCGAGGAATGGCACATGACCTGTCCTCTCGGCACCGACGTCCGAGGCCGTTTTGCACGGGGGCAGCAGGAAGCCGTCGAAGACCTCGACTTTGCGGTCAACCTCTTTCCCGTCACGATCCACCGCCCGGTTGCCTGCCGGGCTGTGCAAGGGCGCGTCGTCCTGGAGCATCCCCTCGTTCCGACCGGCACGCATATCTACGAGCCCTTCGCCCTCATGCTTGACTCGCCCGTTACCGTCATCGTCGAGGACGGGCGCATCGTAGGCTTCGACGGCGATGTCGAAGTTACCGCAAGAGTCCGGGAGCATTACCAGAAGGTGGCCGGCGAGTTTGGCCTAGACCCCTACGTCGTGCACTCCTGGCACAGCGGCATCAATCCCAAGACCTTCTACGGTGATAGACGGCACGACGACTTGGAGCGCTGGAGCAACGTCGCCTACGCGAGCCCACGCTACACCCACTTCCACACCTGCGGCGATGTCTGCCCCGGTGAGATCGCCTGGACGCTGATCGACGCCTCGATCACGGTCGACGGCGTTCCCTATTGGCAGGATGGAGAGTTCGTTTTCCTGCGTCGCCCCGAGATCCGGGCCCTGTTGGCCGCATATCCCGGCACCGAAGGCGCCTTCGATATGCGCTGGGATATCGGCGTCTGAGGCCTGATCGCCCCGTCACAGCTATCGCCGCACGCCCAGCCCGTTAATCACGCGCGCATAGTAGTTGAAGCTCGCGCAGACCTGATTGACCTCGACGATCTCCCCGTCGCTGGCTCCAGCTTTCCTGAGTGCCTCGACGTCGCTCTCCAGCATCTCCTGGGGCGTGAGCGTCAGTTTCCGCGCATAGCGGAGCAGCGCCAATTCCTTGCCTTCGCAGGCCTGCTCGGGACGGTCGTCCTTGATCGCCTGCAGGCGGTCTGAAGCGCGCGCGTCGTCACCGGCGAGACGCCGGAAGTTCTCGCCGTGGTGAAAGGCGGCATAGTCGCAAGCCAACAAGGCGGCCGTATAGGCGCCCACCAGTTCGAGGAACCAGGGCGGCAGGAGATTGTCGTCGCCGTGCAAGGTGCTTTTGTAGAGCATGTCGGAGGCCAGCACGGTGTACGGCCGCAGGCTGTGCGACAGGTAAAGCGGATCGACCTGGCCGTCCGGGCTCCTGACCGCGTCAAAAATTTCGCGGGCTTCGGCCGTGGCGCTTTCGTAGGGAAGGGTTTCGACCCAGCAGCCATTTGGGCCGTCGATCTGTCGGTCAGGGGACATGGCGAGGGTCTCCAAACAAGGGCCGAACAGCCTTACGGAAAGGCGGCTCCATACACCGTAGAAGGGCATGGGGAAATCGATCAAGAGCGGCACGGCACCACCTCGCCGCCCTATCCGGATGTCGGGCCGGAGGACGGCCAGCACATACGCGAGGACTGGCTCCCAGTGGTCCGGCACGCCGAGCCGCAACGCGAGCCGGCCGTTTCTGGTTAAGGCTGACTAGCTGTACCCGACGCTATAACCCGAAGATGCGAACGTCGAACTGGCGCCAAGATGGCGGCGAACGGTGCAGCAGACAGGGAAATCCTACTCCTCCAGGGAGATCTCCAGGGACATTCGGCCAGTGTTGTTCTTCTCGTAGTAGTCCGGATGATCGTTGGCGAAAAAATATAGTTCGCCACTTGCCGGTGATGCAAAGGACTGGTCTGGCGTTTCCAGGCGAACCGGATCGCTATCGGCCCCCCTGGCGTCGCGGATCACGAAGAAAACCTGAAACCAATCGGCATCCGGGACTCGCCGTGAGCGGGCTCCGCACCAGACGAAGGGGCCCTTCACCAAATGCTCCCACCATTCTGTGCCCGGTATGTCTGAGAGCGATCCCCATCCCTTGAGGGCTTCTTCCGCCGTCGCGGCTTTCCAACTACCGTCGGCCCATGCTCCGGTTCGCCAACGATGCGGATTCGGTACCGCCTCCCTGCTTCGAGGAGCACCCCCGTCCAGCACTCCTTGCATATGCTGCAAAAGTAGAAAGGCTGCGGCGCTTCGACCGAAACCTTGCGTAAAGCGCCGCCGGGTTGCGGACACGATCTTTCGCTTGCCATCTGTGTCCGGTCCAGGGGGCACTCTTTCATCGTCGCCTCCGCCGCACATTCTAAAGAAAGAACGAATAGGCTCGCCGTCAACAGCGGGCCGCAAATCGCAGTTCATATATTCATATCAAAGCATTAACCGATTTGTTCGTAGTCCCAGACACGGCCACCTTGATCTTGCTTCCATATGGGCAAGCCGGCTTTGAGCGCTTGATCGAGGTTCTGCGAATTGTACTTTTCGGCCGATCCTTTTCTGAAGTCGATGGGATGCCCGGCATCAAGCGCCTCAATGGCCGTCCAGTGAACCCATTCGTTCACCCCTGGCTTCTTCTTTTCCTCGCCGAGCTGTTTCTCCCCTATCTCTCGATCGTAAGGGGGCACGTTGGCCAGGCGCAGTGCCTGGTAACCGAGCGAGAACGAGTTTTCCACACGACCCCTGGCGATGGATAAGGGATTGAGCTCGCGAAGGTGTTGTCTGAATTCAAGCCCGCACTCTTCGGCGCGCTGCACCATCCATTTCAGCGTAATGTTGGATAGCACTGTGTTCTTGTAGCTACCGCCGACATTAGAATGAACGCCAGCGAACCATACCTGCTCGACGATCTGTTCTTCATCTCCCATCGTGGTCCACAGATCTGGTTTGAAGGGTCGTCGACGCTCGTCAGCGGCGAGCGCATGGTAGGCGTGCTTCACATCCTTTCCGAGGCCGGTGTCGTGGAATCCGACCCACCTTTTAGAGAGTCGGTTCAAAAGCGGCGTGGGCGACCCGAGGGCTCCAACGGTGTCCCACACGCCGACAAAATGGATGGGAATGTCCGTCAAACGCTCTAATTTGCGTTCTTCAAGCGTTCTTCGGTACTTCGAGTTTCGGCGTTGATCGGGGGGCGTACGATAAACCTTGTAGGCCTCGGGTAGCCATGCCAGACGCTTCTTGTCCAGCAAGCCGACAGCGCCGATGAACCCGACTAGGGACCGAGCTGCAACAGCGCCCCGACTAAACCCGAAGATATAGAGCCGGTCTCCAGGGACGTAGTTGTTGGCAACGAATCGGTAGGCTTCCTGAATATCGTTTGACAGTCCCCAGCCCAACGCACCCCCAATCCACTTGTCGTAGAAACCAGCATCCGTTCCGACACCGGTATGATAATAGGCAACTTGGGCGACGCCGTTCGTGTCCCGGGGTTTGACGCCCCTGACCACTTTCAGGACGTTGGTCGGTTCCTCCTTATCCTTGGAACTCTCCGAGGCCTCTTCTGGCTCATTTCAAGTCCCGTCCAGGCAGATCACCAGTTTCTTGTAAGGTGTTCTCAGTTCCGATCTTGTCTGGCCCACAGCGGCAGAGTCCGACATCTCACCATCTCCCCTCGTTGCAGCCGGCATTGCTATGCTAGTGCTATCAATAATAGATGGATAGAAATGTTTGCACGAAATGCGAGAGTGTGCGGTATCGATGGCCTTAGAGTCTCGATTGCATACTGAGGGGCGTGACGCTTCCTTTGGTGCATCAGTGAACTATCCGCCACTGATCAAGGTTTCTACTGCCGCGGTCTTGAGCGCGGCTGCATCTGGGCTCAGATTGTGCCCGACCATGAATTGACGCCCGCCAACTTTGCCGTTTCCTTTTGATACACTTCCGACTCATTCCGGTGTTTTCGCCGCTGGTGTCTACCGGTCTCCGGCGCGTCGACCGCGTAATAGTTTTGGCCCGGCAAGTGTCAAACTGACCAGTGGCAGTAAGGCAAGGTGTCCACGGTGCAGTGGCGCCCTGGCGGCAAGGGGGATAGGGAACGAGAAGCCATGAAGGGGGCTTACCGCTCCATTGCGACCTTGCTCGTCGGCTCCGGCGTGCTGTTTCTCGGCAACGGCCTGCTGGTCACCCTGCTGCCGGTCCGCGCGCAGCTCGAAGGCTTTTCGACCACCGCCATCGGGCTGATGGGCACGCTTTTCTTCGCGGGCTTCGCCATCGGCTGCGTGATTGGCCCTCGGGCCGTGATGCGGGTCGGCCATATCCGCTGCTTCGCTGCCTTCGCCGCACTCGCCGCAGCGGCCGTGCTGGCCCACCCCCTGATGTTGGACCCGGTTTCCTGGTGGATCCTGCGCTTTCTTGTCGGGCTCTGCTTCGCGGTGCTCTACATGGTGGTCGAGTCCTGGCTCAACGAAGAAGTCAGCAACGAGATTCGCGGCCGCGTGCTGTCGCTCTACATCATCGTAGCCAATGTGGTGACGATCTGCGGCCAGCTCATGCTCAACCTCTATGAGCCGATCGGGCCGGCGCTCTTTTCGATCGCCGCCATGCTGGTGGCATTGTCGCTGGTGCCCCTGTCTCTCACCACGGCCGCCGCGCCCAAGCCGGTGGCCGTGGCCCGGCTCGACTTGCTGGCGCTCTATCGCGTCTCGCCGTCCGGCTTTATCGGCTGCTTGCTGATTGGCCTGGCGGAGGGCGCCTTCTGGTCGCTCGGGCCGGTCTTCGCCCAGGGCCGCGGCATGGCGGTCTCCGAGATCACGCTCTTCATGGCCATATTCGTCGTGGGCGGCACGCTCTCGCAGTGGCCGCTCGGCCGGCTCTCGGATCACCTGGACCGGCGGCTGGTGATCGCCACCTGCTGTCTGGGCGGCACCGGAACGGCGGTTGCCATAAGCCTCGTGACTCTGGACGGGTTCACTGCGCAGCTTGCGCTGGGCGCGCTGCATGGCGCCTTGATGCTGCCGCTTTATGCGCTCTGCCTGGCGCACGCCAACGACTTCGCGCCGAGCGACAAGCTGGTCGAGACCAGCAGCGGTCTGCTGCTGGTCTATGGCGCCGGTGCGGTGATCGGGCCGTTGTTCGCTGCGCCCTTCATGGACCTCTACGGCATTCAGATGCTGTTCCTGGCGATCGCCGGCGTACTGGCGCTGCTGGCGGCCTACAGCCTCTACCGCGCCCTGCGTCGGCCGCTGCTCGCCGCCCTGGAGCGGGTCGTCTTCATGCCGATGCCGAAGACAACACCCTCTGTCTACGCCCTGGAGACCGACGACGAGCTCGAGACGGAAGCCGGCGCCGAGGAGCAATCAAGCGGCGGTCGCTGAGCGCCGGCGTTTTGCCGCGGCATTCGCCTTCCGTTGTTTTGTGGGCTGCTGAAAGCGGGCCGGGTCGCCTTCGCACCAAGCTGCCAGCGCGCGGGCGAGGCGGCTGGCCGCCGCCTTCTCGCCATCGGCGCGCCGGACCACCGCCTGCCAGTCGATCGGCAGCCCGGCCTGGCTCACGCGCGCCGAGGCGATACGTCCTTCGGCCACATGACCCGCGACCGCCCAGCGCGACAGGACGCTGATGCCGAGGCCGGCGCCCACCATTGCGGCGATCCCCTCGGTCAGGTCGACCTTGACCAGCTTGCGCGGCCAGACGTTGGCGGGTCGCAGCACCCGGTCGGTCTCGTAGCCCTTTTCGTAGGTGGGGCCGTAGGTGATGAAGACGTCGTCGGCGAAGTCCTCCGCCAACAAGGTGTCGCGGCGGGCCAGGTGGTGGGACGGCGGCAGGATCGCCACCAGCTCGTCCTCAAACAGAGTGACGCTGCGCAGGCCGCGGCCATCGAGCGGGCCGGCGGCGATGGCCATGTCGATCTCGTCGTGGCGCAGTGCCTCGACCGGGCGGTGGCCAGTGAACTTGACCACCTCGATGTCGATGCCGTCGATCTCCGTCTTGGCGGCCTGCAGGAAGGCAGGCAGCCAATGCTGCCAGGGGTAGGCGCCAATGCCGATCCGCACCAGCGCCTGCGGTGTGGCCGGAAATTCCATGGCATCGGATTCCGCCCGGTGCAGGTCGCCGAGGATGCGTCGCGCGCTTTGCAGTAGGCAATCACCGGCCGGGGTCAGGCGGAGCCGCTTGTTGACCCGCTCGTAGAGATGCGTGCCGAGGCGTCGCTCGGCCTCGCGGATTTGGCGGCTCAAGGCTGGCTGCGTCAGGCCAAGCAGTTCCGCCGCCCGGGTCACGCTGCCGGTCTCCTCGATCGCCAGCATCAGGTGTAGGTGTCGAATGTCCAGCCGTGCCCGCAGCATCAAGCAACCATGAAATCGGGTAATGATTCTTCGAAGTTAATGTACTTCGCACATGAAGTGAAGCGTGCGCGGTCCTTTGCCGTATAACTCTCCGTTGCGTCACAACTGAAACCAAATACCGCCGTTCCGGAAATCGAGCAGAAATGCTCGCGTCGTATATCGCTGACTAACGCAGACGGCCGGCATATGGCCGTGCCGCTCTCTACGCAGAGGAATGAAGAGGAGATCGCCATGAATTCGGAGAAAATGGTCGACACGCGGTTTCGGACCTACAACCCCGTTTCGGCCTCGGTCGCACGGATGATCGAACGAGTGGGCAAGACGGTGTTGGCCTGGCAGCAGCGTGCCAATGACCGTGCCGTGTTAGGATCGCTCGATGACCGCATGCTTCGCGACATAGGCTGTTCGCGCGCCGACGTGGATCGGGAGTGCGCCAAGCCCTTCTGGATGGCCTGAGTGCCGTGCCGGTCTACATCGTCACCAGAAACGAGCAGCCCTACTGCGCGACCTTCAGCGAGTGCGAAGCCTGCGCGATCTTCGACAGCATCGTGTATTCCGGCCAGTTTCGCCCCGCCGCGGTGCTGTCGATCTCGGCCTCAGAAGGCCACCGCTGCCCCATTCATGGAAGCCGGCCGCGAGCTCTGATTCGCGTGGGGCGGGCCAGCACCGACGTTCGAATTTGGTAGGCGGGTTAGCCTTGGTGCTGCCCGCCCCTCGTGAGTCGGTCAGTCGAGCTCGCGTGGCTTGACCAGACGGACCAGCTGGCCGCCGCCTTCGGTCAGGTCCGACCAATCAGCGATATCGCAGTCGAAGACCGCCAGCGTGCCGGTCGGGAACTTCTCGCGCAGGCTGGCCAGGGCCTTCTTCTTGGAGCCCGGGCCGGCCAGGCGGGCCGAGAGGTTCTCCATACCCGGATTGTGCCCGACCAGCATGAGCGTCTCGATTTCAGGCGGCTGGCGGCGGATCGCGGCCAGCAGCCGGCTCGGCGTCGCTAGGTATAGGCTGCGCTGGATCTTGATCGGGATCTCTCGGCCGAGTTCCCGCGCCACCAGGTCCCAGGTCTCCTGCGCCCGGCGTGCCGCCGAACAAAGTACCAGTTCGGGCAACAGCCCACGCTCGCGCAGGTAGTAGCCCATCTTGGGCGCCGCCTCCTGGCCGCGTCGGTTCAACGGGCGCTCGAAATCGGCCAGACCGGGATCCGCCCAACTCGACTTGGCGTGCCTTAGAAGATAAAGCCTTCGCATTGACTCGCCTCCGCCCGACCCGCATAACCCGGGGCCATGGGCCATCGTAAGTCTTGGCTGGTGAGACTATACTGTCGTTTGATCCCCGAGCGAAGCCGCAAGAGACCGTGTTGTAATCGCTTTGTAACGGTTTTCGCCGATCTTTGTCCGCAGTATCAAACCTTTCGATGAATACGGGTGATATGAGTGAGTGAAACCAGCCAGGCCGCTGTCGCGGAACAGCCGGTCCCGCCGCCACAGGCATCGGTCAGCCCCGAAGTCGTTCCAGCGCCCGACATGGCCTCGCCACAGCGCTTCATCAATCGCGAGCTCTCCTGGCTCGGCTTCAACGAGCGGGTGCTGAGCGAGGCGGAGAACAGCCGCAACCCCTTGTTGGAGCGGGTGCGCTTTCTTTCGATTTCGGCCAGCAACCTGGACGAGTTCTACATGGTTCGCGTCGCCGGCCTGAAGGGCCAAGTCGAGGCGGGCGTCGCGACGCCGAGCGACGAGGGCCATACGCCGGCGCAGCAGCTGGCGGCAATCAACAGCAGCGCAGCTCAACTGATGCGCAATCAGCGTGCCTGCTGGCGGCAGCTGCGGGAGGAGCTGCGCGGCGCCGGGATTGCGGTTCTCTCCTCGGAGGAGCTCACCAAGGACGAGCTGGCCTGGGTCGACAGCTACTTCACCGAGGAAGTCTTCCCGGTTCTGACGCCGATCGCGATCGATCCGACCCATCCCTTTCCCTTCGTGCCGAACCTCGGCTTCGCCATGGTGCTGGAGCTGTTCCGGCCGGACGACGGGGAGGCGCTGAACGGGCTGATCCTGCTGCCGCATCAGGTGGAGCGCTTCATCCGACTGCCCGGGCCGGAGATCCGCTTTATCCGCGTCGAGCAGGCGGTCCGGCTGCATCTCGATCGCCTGTTCCCCGGATTCGAAGTCAGCGATGTCGGTTATTTCCGGGTGATCCGTGACAGTGACATCGAGATCGAGGAGGAGGCCGAGGACCTGGTCCGGGTCTTCGAAAGCGCTCTCAAGCGCCGCCGCCGCGGCTCGGTGATCCGCCTGACGGTGGACGATTCCATGAACGCGGGCCTGCGCGATTTCTTACAGCGCGAGCTCAATGTCTCGTCGGACGACGTCTTCGAACTGGGCGGCCTGCTGGGCCTCGTGGACACCAAGCAGCTTATCGTCGACGACAATCCGGAGCTGCTTTATCCGCCCTACAACCCGCGCTTTCCGGAGCGCATTCGCGACTATGGCGGCGACTGCTTCGCGGCGATCCGCGCCAAGGACATCGTGGTGCACCATCCCTATGAGAGCTTCGACGTGGTGGTGCAGTTCGTGCGCCAGGCCGCGAACGATCCGGCCGTGGTGGCGATCAAGCAGACGCTCTACCGTACTTCGGAGGGCTCCCCGATCTTGCGCGCTCTGACCGAGGCGGCCGAGGCCGGCAAGTCGGTCACCGCCCTGGTCGAGCTCAAGGCGCGCTTCGACGAGGAGCGGAACATCCGCTGGGCCCGTAACCTGGAGCGTGCCGGCGTGCAGGTGGTCTACGGCTTCATCAAGCTGAAGACCCACGCCAAGGTGGCCCTGGTGGTGCGGCGCGAGGGAAGGACGCTGCGCTCTTACTGCCACTACGGCACGGGCAACTATCACCCGATCACCGCCAAGATCTACACCGATCTCTCCTATTTCACCTGCGATCCGGCGCTCTGCCGCGACGCCGCACGGCTTTTCAACTACATGACCGGCTATGCCCGGCCGGAAAAGCTGGAGAAGGTCTCGGTCTCGCCGATCGGCCTGCGGCCGAAGCTGATCGAGTTGATCGAGGACGAGATCGCCCACGCGAAAGCCGGCAGGCCCGCGGCGATCTGGGGCAAGCTCAACTCGTTGGTCGACGGCAAGATCATCGACATGCTCTACAAGGCCTCCCAGGCCGGCGTGAAGGTCGAGCTGGTCATCCGCGGCATCTGCTGCCTGAAGGCCGGTGTGCCCGGCCTGTCGGAGAACATCCGGGTCAAGAGTGTCATTGGCCGTTTCCTGGAGCACAGCCGGATCGTCTGCTTCGGTGCCGGCAAGGGCCTGCCGTCGCCCCAGGCCAAGCTGTTCATATCCTCGGCCGACTGGATGCCGCGCAACCTCGACCGTCGGGTCGAGACGCTGGTGCCGATCGAGAACGCCACGGTGCATCAGCAGATCATGGAGCAGATCATGATCACCACGCTCAAGGACAAGGCGCAGAGTTGGACCATGAATCCGGATGGCAGCTATACGCGGGAGCCGGCCGATGAGGAGTCGCTCTCCGCGCATGTCTATTTCATGACCAACCCAAGCCTTTCCGGCCGAGGCTCCGCGCGCAAGAACGGCAAGACCGGCAAGCGACAGGCGCGCGCCGTCTCCTGATCGCATGACGCAAACCGCAGTAATGCCTGAGGCGCGGCCGTCGCGTTCCTCGCCACGGCTCAGGGGCAGGAAGAAGCGGATCGCCGTCATCGACATCGGCTCGAACTCGATCCGCCTGGTCGTGTTCGAGGGCCTGCGCCGGGTTCCGACGCCGCTGTTCAACGAAAAGGTGATCTGCGGCCTCGGCCGCGGCCTGAACGAAAGCGGCCGCCTGTCGGAAGATGGCGTCGCACTTGCTTTGCCGAACCTCGCGCGCTTCGCCCGCATGGCACGGAGCATGCCGGTCGACAGGCTGGAGTTGCTGGCCACGGCGGCGGTCCGCGAAGCCGAGAACGGGCCCGAGTTCATGGCCGAGGTCGAGCGACTCTGCGGACAGCCGGTAACGGTCCTAAGCGGGGAGGAGGAGGCGCGGATTTCCTCCCTCGGCGTGGTGGCCGGCACGCCGGACGCGGACGGCGTGATGGGCGATCTCGGTGGCGGCAGCCTGGAGCTGGTGGCCCTGAACGACGGCGAGTTGGGCAGCTCGGTCACCTTGCCGCTCGGGCCGCTGCGACTGATCGATGCCGCCAAGGGCGATCTCGCGCGTGCCGAAAAGGTGATCGACGAGCAGTTGGCGACGGTCGACTGGCTGCCCGAAATACGGGGGCGCAGCTTCTATGCGGTTGGCGGTGCTTGGCGGGCGCTAGCGCGTATCCATATGAGTCAGAACAACTATCCGCTGCGAGTGATCCACGGTTATGCGTTGCAGCGGCGCGATGGCGAGCAGATGCTGGATCTCTTGAGCCACCTCGGCCGCCGCTCGTTGGCACGCATTCCGGACGTCACCCGGCGGCGGCTGGAGACCATTCCCTACGCCGCTTTGCTGCTCGGGAGGGTGATGGCGATCTGCAAGCCGGAGCAGCTGGTCTGGTCGTCCTTCGGCCTGCGCGAAGGCTTTCTTTTCGACCAACTACCGCGCAGAGAGCGCGCCAAGGACCCTCTGCTCGAGGCCGTGTCCGAGTTCGCCATACGGGAAGGTCGCTTCGGCGACATCGGCGAGGATCTGACCAGCTGGACCGACGCGCTCTTTCCCGATGAGAAGCCGCACTGGCGCCGCCTGCGCAACGCCGCCTGCCACCTCTCGGATTTTGCCTGGCGCGAGCATCCCGACTACCGCGCGGCACATGCCTTCACGCGGATCCTGCACCATCCCTTCAGCGGCCTCGATCACCCCGGACGGGCCTTCCTGGCCTACGCGGTCTTCACCCGCTACGGCGGCCGCCTGGAGGACGAGGCCGGCGACCAGGTGTTGGCACTGCTCGGTGCCAAGGGCCGGCGCCGGGCGCGTATCCTCGGGCTGGCCGTGCGGCTCGCCTTCACCTTGTCCGCCGGAACGCGCGACCTGTTGCACAAAACCGGGCTGACCTACAACGATGGCCGGCTGCAGCTGGTGTTGCCGGACGACGGTTCGGTGCCGCACGGCGAGGCGGTCGACCGCCGTTTCAATGCCCTGGTCGAGGCCGCCGAAGCCAGGGGCGGCCTGATCCAAGGCCCCTGATCCAAGACGTGATCCGGGGCTCCTCCTAGCGGCGGAGCATGGTAACGACGTCCGCGTAGGTATCGAGGGCCCGGCTGCCGACCGGCGTGAGCGCGTAGGTGCCGCGCGCGACGCGCTGGAACCAGCCGTAAACGTCACGTTGCAGGATCCGGGGGGCCCGGCCGACGCCGGTTTCGGATTTTATACTGGCCGCCTTTGCAGGCCCGCTTTCCTGCAGGAAGCTGGCGCAGCGCAGGGCGTCCTGGCGGTAGGCTGTGACGATGGCGCGTCCGGCGGTCCCACCCCGATTGGGATCGCCGACCCGGCGTGCGAACTCCCGCAGCAGCAGGCCGCGCCGCCGCTTGTCCTTGCGCGGCCGGTAGGGCACCGGGTCGAGCAACACCTCGACCAGCGGGGCCTTGCCCGGACGGGCTGTGATCAGCCCGAGCCCGAGCCTGCGGCATAGCTTGAGGATGTCGCGGCGGTGCCGCCGCCAGAGCGCGCTGGCGGCTTCGGGCGCGGCGACCGCCAGATAGACGCTGTCCGTGATGCCCTGCCGGCGGATGCCCTGGAAGACCAACGGCAGAGTGAAGCCGGTCTTCAGCTCGACGACAACGGGCTCTTCCGCGTCGCGCCGCGCCACCACGTCGCAGTCGCCGACCTCGCCCTTGACCTCGTAATCCTGGCCTTCCAGGAAGTCCTTGACCGGCTCGTAGAGGTCGCTCTCGCGCAGTTTCGGCTTGGCCATGGCGTGTGCTCCTGTCGGCGCTATAGCACGATTCGCCGGATCGGGAGCAAGGCGGTCCCCGCTAGCCGGGCCTAGCGCACCACTAGGCTGCGCTCGATCTCGATCACCTTGGTCTCTCCGCCATCGCGCGTCACCCGGTAGAGGCCGCGGTACTCGCCGGTCGGCCAGGGTCCGCCGCGCCGCTTGCGCCCGATGAAGCGGAACCACTGGGCCTTGTTGCGCGGAATGGCTTCCGTCGACTCGGCGACTACCTCGCCATTCGGTGCGATCAGCTGGATTGTCTCCTGATCGTTGCCCTGCAGACCCCAGGCCACCGCCCAGAAGACCAGCGCCGAGGCGTCCGGCGAGAGCACCGTCTCGCGATGGCCACCGTCGAGCAGGGCATCCTTGTCCGGCGCCTGCTCCGCGAAGCCGGCGACCAGCAGGCCGCCGGCGCGATAGGCCAGCTGCTCGGCCGCATCATCCCGCCAAAGGCTGTTGGCCTCCTTGCCGCATCCCCCCGCGACCTCAAGCCCGCTAAAGGGGTCCAAGGTCTTGCCGTCGCGCCGAACCGAGAAGTGGAGGTGCGGGAACTCGGTGTTGCCGGACAGGCCGATCAGGCCGAGCTTTTCGCCGGCCTCCACCTGTTGGCCGACCGCCACCGCAACGCTGCCCTTGCGCAGGTGGCTGTACTGGCTTTCCCAACCGTCGCCGTGGTCGATCACCACGCCGTTGCCGGCGTCGCGGCCCTGCAGCGCCTCGCGGCCGATCTCTCGCACGGAGACGTCTTCCATGTCGTTGCGCAGGGCCTTGACCGTGCCCGGCGCGGCGGCCAACACGGCCACACCCGCGCGCATTTCCACGTAGGTCGGGACTCGGATATCGACCCCTTTGTGGCCGTCATAGGTGAGCGGCCCGCAGGTCTGGTCGCGCGCCTCGGGCCCTGGGTCCATGTCGACATAGTTCTGCACCACGCAGACTCGGCCCATGTCGCAGTCCACCGGCAGGGCGAAGCGCGGCCCTTCCGGAGACGGCGGCAGCAAGACCCAGAGCGCAGCAGTCACCGCCGCCATAAGGACGATCAGTGCCAGGACGCGGCCGAGACGATGCTGGAAGGCTGTCACGCGTCGACCTCCTTAGGGCCTGTTGACACTCATTTCGCCGCCGTGGCGGGAGCTGATTTTCACCAGGGTTAGGAGCGGACGGTGCCGTGGTGTGGGCCACCACAAGGCATCCGCGACGCGGCCCTGGTGAAAATCTGCCCCGTCCTGCAAGGATCCGGCGGCTCTGACCCGCGGCCGCGTCGCTTCTCGTCGAATATGCTTGGGCATGTCCTTCCTCGTCGCTCCTAGCCGCGGGTCAGATCCACCCGGACCACGACGGTGAAATGAGTGTCAACAGGCCCTAGTCCAGCGGTACGACCTTCACCCGCTTGCCGTTCACCCCGAGGGCCAGCTGTCCGTGCTTCAGGGCCAGCGCATCGGCGCCGAAGATCTCATGGCGCCAGCCTTGCAGGGCGCGGACCGGCGCCTTGTCGTCGGCCGCGATCATCTCCAGTTCGGCCGAGCTCGCGACCAGCTTCTGGGCCACGTTGTGCTGTTCGCATCGCATCTTGAGCAGCACCTTCAGCAGGTCGGTCATGGGGCCCAGGCCGCCGGGCAGGCGTCGGCTCGGCTTCGCCTCCGGGCGCTCCTTTTCCGGCACGGCGAGGCCGGCGTCCACCGCCTCGAGGACGGCGCGGCCGAGCCGGCCCTTGGCGAAGTCCTTGCTGAGACCGCGGGTGCGGGACAGGGCCTCTTCCGTGGTCGGCCGATGGGCGGCGATGTCGAGCACCTGCTCGTCGCGCATCACCCGGTTGCGTGGTACGTCGCGGCGCTGGGCCTCGCTTTCGCGCCAGGCGGCCACCTCGCGCAGCACGGCCAGATAGCGCCGGTCCGTCGAGCGGGTCTTGAAGCGGCGCCAGGCAGCGCGCGGGTCCAAGTCGTAGGTCTCGGGCGCGGTCAGCACCGCCATCTCCTCGGTCAGCCAGTCGGCGCGGCCGCTTTTCTCCAGGCGCCGCCGCAGCTCTTTGAAGATGCGCCGCAGGTGCGTGACGTCGGAGAGCGCGTAGTCAAGCTGCCGATCAGTCAGCGGGCGCTTCGACCAATCGGCGAAGCGCGAGGTCTTGTCGATCTTGGCGCCGGCCAGCTTGCGGGCCAGCACCTCATAGCTGGCCGAATCGCCGAAACCGCAGACCATGGCCGCGACCTGGCTGTCGAAGATCGATTCCGGAACCGCGCCGGTCAGGTGATAGAAGATCTCCAGGTCCTGCCGGGCCGAATGGAAGACCTTGAGCAGGCGGAAGTCGGCCATCAGATCGAACAACGGCTGCAGATCGATCCCGGGTGCCAGTGGGTCCACCGCCGCCACTTCCCGGGGCCCGCCGACCTGCACCAGGCAGAGCTTGGGCCAATAGGTGCTGTCGCGCATGAACTCAGTGTCCACGGCGATGAACTCGGCCTTTGACTGCCGCTCGCAGAAGGCGGCGAGGGCCTCGCTATCGGCGATCAGCGTCATGAGCGCGGGCCGCTTGGGCGGCCGGTGAAGGGAGGCGGGAGGGTCACTCGACGGACAGCCGGAAGTTATCGAAGCGGTAGGCGCCGCGGTCGAAGGCAATGATCCCGACGTCGCCCGCCAGCGTGGCGCCGGTGGAGTGCCCGACGATCCGAGTGTCGTTGACGTAGAGTTCCGCCTCGCCGCCCTGCAGGCGCGCCAGGAGGCTGTTCACGCTGCCCGGCTTGATGGCCGCGTTGCTGCCGCCGGCAAGGCGGCGCAGGCCATCCGCGGACCGCTGCCAAAGACTGTAGGCTCCGTCCTTCATGACGACAAAGGCGTAATAGGTCCGAGCCTCGCGATCAAACCGATAGAGCAAGCCGGCCCCCGCGGCCTGGCCCTCGAACTGGCCTGCGACATCGACTGCGACTTCGGTCCTCTCCGCGGCATCCGTGCCGTTCCGTTTCGCAAAGTCGACATGGAAGTAGCGGACCGCACCCGCCTTGCCGGAGTTGCTGAGGCTGTAGGCCCCGTCCTCCAAGGCGCCGATCCAGGTGCCGTCGTTGCCGATCAGCAGGGTTCCGGCCATGATCCGGGCCGGGTCCCGACTCTCGTCGAAGGACTCCCTGTACTCCGCGGCCAGCGCCGGCCAGATGGCCAGGGGGGCGGCCAGCGCGACGGTGACCAGCAGTGAGCGGAAGGTACGCATGGGGTCCAGTTGTCCCGGTTTCCTGCGGCGTGGGGCGAATGTCTATCAACTATTGTGTCGCGGCGCGATTGCAAGCGACAGGAGGCCGCGCATGGCATGCCGTCGGCCCAAGCCGGGCTCCGCCGAACGCGACCGTGCGCAGCCGGTATAGCACCCCGCAATGGCTTGACAAAGCGAGGCGCTTCGGGTGCCTTCTCCGCCGCACTCCGCAGCGCCGTTTTCGATTCATTCGTCCAGCCTCTCTCCGTTCGGGGTCGGGCCCAATAGGGTCGGGGAGGGGCTTTCTTGGGAAGTCCGCCGATGCATCCCTATCGCTCTCACACCTGCGGCGAGCTGCGCCAGTCACATGCCGGCGAGGAGGTCCGCCTGTCGGGTTGGGTCCATCGCAAGCGCGACCATGGCCAGCTGCTCTTCGTCGACCTGCGCGACCATCACGGCATCACCCAGTGCGTGATCGACGTGTCGAGCGAGATCTTCGCGGCGCTTGAGGCGGTGCGCTTGGAAAGCGTGATCACGGTGACCGGCCCGGTGGTCGAGCGCTCCGACGAGACCGTCAACCCGGCGATTCCGACCGGCCATGTCGAGGTCGTGGTGATGCAGTTCACCCTGCAGTCCGCCGCCGATATGCTGCCCCTGCAGGTCAATGCCGAGGAAGACACCGGCGAGGACATCCGGCTGCGCTACCGCTACCTCGATCTGCGCCGGCCCAAGATGCAGGACAAAATCGTGCTGCGCTCGCGGGTCATTTCCTCGATCCGGCGGCGCATGATAGAGCAAGGCTTTACCGAGTTCCAAACGCCGATCCTGACCGCAAGCAGCCCGGAGGGTGCGCGCGACTACCTGGTGCCGAGCCGTATCCATCCCGGCAAGTTCTATGCCTTGCCGCAGGCGCCGCAGATGTTCAAGCAGCTGCTGATGATCGCCGGCTTCGACCGCTACTTCCAAATCGCGCCCTGCTTCCGCGACGAGGATAGCCGCGCCGATCGCTCGCCAGGGGAGTTCTATCAGCTCGATCTGGAAATGAGCTTCGTTACGCAAGATGATGTTTTTGCTGCGATCGAGCCGGTGATGAACGGCGTCTTCGAGGAGTTTGCGCGGAGCGCCAGCGTGACCGCGCCGCCGTTTCCGCGGATCCCCTACGCCGAGGCCATGCTGAAGTACGGCAGCGACAAGCCTGATCTGCGCAACCCCATCGAGATAGCCGAGGCGACCGAGGCTTTCCGCGGCGGCGGCTTCGGGATCTTCGCCAAGGCGATCAACGGCGGCGCCGTGGTGCGTGCGATCCCGGGACCGGGGGCCGCCGGGCAGCCGCGCAGCTTCTTCGACAAGCTGAACGACTGGGCGCGCGCCGAAGGGGCCGCGGGGCTCGGCTATATCGTCTACGACCAGGGCGAGGCCAAGGGCCCGATCGCCCGCAATCTGGAGGCCGATCGGGTTCAGGCGATCAAGGAGCAAGCCGGCCTAAACGACGGAGACGCCGTCTTTTTTGCCTGCGATAAGCAGGCCGCGGCGGAACGTTTCGCCGGTGTGGTGCGGGACAAGCTCGGGCGCGATCTCGACCTGCTGGAAAAGAACGCCTTCCGCTTCTGTTGGATCGTCGACTACCCGATGTTCGAGCAAGACGAAGAGACCGGCGCCATCGAGTTCTCGCACAACCCCTTCTCCATGCCGCAGGGCGGCCTGGAGGCGCTGGAGACGCAGGATCCGCTGACTATCAAGGCTTATCAGTACGACATCGTTTGCAATGGTGTGGAGCTCTCCTCCGGCGCCATCCGGAACCATCTGCCGGAGATCATGTACAAGGCCTTCGCCATCGCCGGCTACGACAAGGCCGAGGTCGAGGCGCGTTTCGCCGGCCTAATTTCGGCGCTCAAGTTTGGCGCGCCGCCGCATGGCGGCTCGGCGCCGGGCATCGATCGCATCGTCATGTTGCTGGCCGAGGAGCCCAACATTCGTGAGGTTGTCGCCTTCCCGATGAACCAGCGAGCCGAGGACTTGATGATGAAGGCGCCCGCCGAAGTTCCGGTCGAGCGGCTGAAGGAGCTGCATCTCAAGCTCAATCTGCCGCCCGATTAGGACATCCTTAATCTCTCCCATTTAGGATAAATCAGCGTCTAATTGTATGTTTTTATTGTCGCTTTCCGGCGGCAAGGCGGGTCCTCTATGCGCTGGTTTCTGATCGCCCTTCTGCCCTTCACGCTGTCCGGTTGCCTCCTTCCGACGCCGCTTTCCTTGGCGACGCTCGGGCTCGATGCCGTCAGCTATGCGGTCAGCGGCAAGACCGTCACCGATCACGGGATTTCCATGGCGATGGGGCAGGACTGTGCCCTGATCGGGCTCCTCGAGGGCGAGGTTTGCGACGACCAGCCCGGCTATCAGGTCGCCGAGGCGAGCGCCATCCTCGAGCCGCTGCCGACCAGCGAGCAGATCGCGCTTGCCGGCGGTGGTGATCCCCAGGTCTATGCCAGCGCGCGGCGCGCTGCTGCGGCGCTCGGCGAGGCTTGGTCGACAGGAACCGAAGACAGCGTTCTGATCGCCGATCTGGGCGCCATCTCCCCGGCGGCGGGCCAGACGGCACCGGCGATGATCTTGACCGTTACCGAGCAGCCGCCGCTGCCGCGCAGCAAGCCGGATCGCGAGGTTTCAGCCAGCTTCGAGGTGATCCGGACTGCCGTCGACGAGAGTGTCATCGAGGCAACGCCGGCGACCGCGGAAGGCGGCAGCCTGGCCGACCTGGCCGGCATCGCCCTGCGCGCATTCGGGAGCGACGGCGATTTGCTGCTGGCCGCGGTGCCCGAGGACCTGACCGACGTCGAGCGGCGCGAGAGGATGCTCGGCCGGCCGTCCTGGTCGGAAGTCGGTGAAGCGCCGCGGGTTACTGCCCGCATCGAGGGGGGCAAGCGGCGCGCCACCGTTGCCAGGCGCTTTACCCGGCCGATGGAAGTGGGCGGCTGACGCCCCTCAAGGGTCGCCCGTTTCACGCCCTTCTTCTTCGCTGACGATCTCCCAGATGCGAGCGTGATCCGCCCCGCGCTTCGGCACGATCACGCGAAAGCGCTCGACGAGCGCCTGCTCTGTCCCGCCTTGAGGCTCCAGTTCCCGTTCGAGCGCGAGCAGGCTGTTTAGCTTGTGGTCGCAGAGCCCGGCGGCATAGTCGGCCTCCTCGCGGGCGGCCGGCAGCGCCGCGGCCAAGTCCGGGGCGCCCAGGCAGTCGACGAAGTGCCGTGCCAAGCGCTCGACCACGGCGAAGAAGGCTGCCTCCTCGATCTCCGCGATCTCGACCAGCGAGGCATGGCCAAAGCTCTCCGTGCCGAGCCATCCGCTGCGGAAGGCGATCCTGTCTTTGCCATCGAGCTCTGCCGGGTCGCGGCCGTGAAAGACAAAGCTGCCCGGAACGGCCCACTCACCGGGCTCGGCCGCCCGTCGGAAGACTTGCAGATCGGAGCTGTCGAGCCGGGTCGTGCGCGGAAACCTCATAACTGGCGAGTTTAGCGCGGCGCGGCCCTTAAACCAGCCCGGCGACTATCGATCCTTAGGACCGGTCAGGCAGCCTTGTCGTTGCCCGGCGAGCTTCCAAGCTGGACAGCTTCGGGGTCGCCTCGCGCTTGCTGCGGTAGAGCGCCCGATCTGCCAGGAAGGTTACCTCGTCGGCCTGGGAGGTGTGGTCGTAGGGTTCCCAGCCGAAGCTGACGGACACCGGGATCTCGCCGCCGCGCTAGGGCAGGGCCAGGCCATTGACCAGATGCGCCAGCTTGGCGGCCATGGTCTCGCCCTTGGCACGGCAGGTGCCGGTCATGAGGATCGCGAACTCGTCGCCGCCGATGCGCGCCACATAGTCGCTGCGCCGGGTGCCAGAGTGCAGCAAGTGGCTGACAGCGATCAGCACGGCGTCGCCGGCCGGATGGCCGTAGCTGTCGTTGATCGCCTTGAAATGATCGAGGTCGCCCAGCACAAGGAGACCGGTTTCGTTCCGTCGCCTAGCCCGTGCCAGGGCCCGCTCCAGCTCGAGCTTGAAGCCGCGCCGGTTGAGCAAACCGGTCAGTTCGTCTGTGAAGGAGAGGTTCTCGAGATGGCGAATGCGGGCCTGCTGCTCAGCGATCTGCTGCTCAGCCGCGGCGGCCGCGTTGAGCAGGTCCTGCATGACCTCAAGGCTCGCGTCGCCGAGTTTCCAACCCTCGGACTTGGCCAGATGGTGCAGCCGCTCGGCCGCGCTCCAAAGTTCCAGGCCATTTTCTTCGTGCAGAGCGCTCAGATCGTCGTAAGCGAGGGAGGAGGGTATCATGGTCCGGCTGGCTCCTTGTCGCCTCTTGCTCCAGGCCCCAAGACCGGCACCCTGGCCGTAGGGACACTTAGGATGCATGAAGCAAGGCCCATGCCAGCGCTTGGCGCGGCGGAAGCCGGCCCGCTTGGCGTTCTCTATGCAACTTGTTAGCAGGAAAACAGTTTCCGCTAGGCAGATTGTGCCGGTTCGCGACGGCGGCCCTTGCGATCTCCGGCCGAAGCGGCTATGCGACGGGCCGCGATGCGACGGCGTTCACACGCTCGTTGCCAGGAATGGAAAGGAGACCAGGATGAATCCGAGCGGGCTCGCGAGAGCTCTCGCCCCGCTTGGCTGCGGGCTGGTCTTCCTCGCTGGTTCGGAGCTGCTGGTCGCGTAGGCAGCCCGAGCCGAAGCCGATCTGGTCGAGCACCATGCGGTTTATGCGCTCAGCTTGGCAAAGACCGAAGCCGGCGGCACGGCGGTGACCAGCGCGCGGGGCAAGCTGGATTTCGAATGGAGCGACGTCTGCGACGGCTGGGCCATTCGCCAGCGTACCCGGATCTTCGTTACCCACGCCGATGGCAGCGAGGTCGACTTCGGCTGGAGTCTGAACACCTGGGAATCCAAAGATGGCCTAGGGCCTGTTGAGATTCAGGATTCCCTTTTGGGTTTGTTTGTGATTCAAGCTCGGGATGGAACGCTTTGTGCTGACAGACGCCCAATGGGCGAAGATTGAGCCGCACTGCCTGGGCAAACCGACGG
>Ga0209458_1000130_pt1 | contig 40955 bp, 39 predicted proteins | sample WorMetLIZAISLAND_FD_187411 | JGI IMG/M metagenome (GOLD analysis project Ga0209458, IMG submission 187411) | Marine gutless worms symbiont microbial communities from Max Planck institute for Marine Microbiology, Germany - Inanidrilus manae... ...
GCAAATTGCAAGGTTTTTACGCTCCCGAGGTCGTTTCCTTGCAAACAAAACAATCGGGTTCTACGGAAAACTCAAATCTAATCAATTCGTTGAAGATTCTTCACGGTCGACTATTTATCCGTTCGATGGCCCTTTCTTGTTGTCCCGTCTGGTGGGCGATCACGCCGAGCAGATGCCATGCGTCGGCGTTCTCGGAATTTGATGCCAGGACCTGATCATAGAGTTGAGCGGCTTGCGGAATCTGCCCCCTCCTGTGAAGCGCCATTGCGCGCTCGAGCGTTGCCCGTTCGCTTTGGGATGGATTTGAGACACCGGGACCGCGGCCGTTTCTAGAATCGGGATCCATCATCGTCCTTCCGTGCGGGCTGGAGCGTAACCTAACCCCGTGCAATGGGAACGGGCAAGACGGTTGGTGTCACCGCTGGCCTCGCCTTCACACGCACGTTCCGCGGCGTCACCGAACGCCACATCATCGACGCCACGCTGATCCGCTCTTCGGAAGCCCGATGCGTCAACGAGAAGGCGAGGCGACTGCAGAGACCCTATGCGCGCCATGGCACCCTCGTCCTTAAGGACAGGGAACACGCGGTGACCGGCCAGGTGTCGATCCTGCGCCTTGTCGTATTGCTACCGGCGCCTGAAAAGTGAGCCTTGCATTACGGATGGATTGCCGATTCTGGCGACGACCGCGTCGAATGACCGCGATCCGGCCGCGGCCGTCAAGCGGCTTATGACCGTGATCACAGTAATCCGGCGGCGGTTCCATTAGGCTGGCAGGAATGGACAAGAAGGTCCGCGGCAACTCCAGAACGGGGACGAGCATGCCGATCACACGACACCAACCCGAATGCTACTCGTCCTGGCTGCAGAGGCACTGCGCCGGCGAACGGGACATGAGGATCGACCGTCCGCACCCGGAAGGCGAAACGGTCACCTATTGCTTTCAACGGACCGATGACTACGAGAATTTCAAGACCATACTGCTTGAGGACACGCTGACCTGAAGCAGGGGGTGGAGGCATCCCGGTCCGGATGGAGACCGGCCGTATCCGGCCGCCGCCGGGGTGCCTCCCTCCAACTGCCACCATTTGGGGGCGGGTTGGCTTTAGGGCGGTTTTTCGAAGACCCAGACGTTGATGGTCTGGGTCGCCCTCTCGCCATCGTCGGACAGGGGAAGCGTCATGCATTGAATGGGAATGTGGTTCCTGTCCTTCCAATACCACATCGTGCCGGTAAACCAGACCGGTCCGGGCCACAGCGCCGACAGCCTGTGGAAAAGATAGAACTGGTCGAACAGATGCGGCGGCGTAAAGGACTCATCGCGGATCGATTGCCCGGTCGGGTCGTTGCCGAAAAACTCGACCGCGCCGACACCGGCCATGCGGACCCGGAAGTCATAAGCATCTCCGACCACGTCCCAGAGCACCAGATTGCGCCACAGATGATGGAAATCAACTGGATCAAAGTCCCGCCATGACGGTGCCCAACGGGCGCCGCGCACGCGGTCCCAGTGACCCTTGAATTCTGAGAAGACAGGTGAGGGGGCCGCGCGGTCGATGCTGGCATCGAGAATGGATATCTCGGCGGCCATTGTTTCGGCGGCGTCGCGATCGAGAAATCGGGTCATCGGCGTCAAGGCCCCGCCGTATCCGAGCAATCTGGGGCGAAACGGACGTTGCGCGCCTCGTGCCAATTGTCCATGGCCGGGCAAAATACGAGGGTTCGATTGTCCGCCCCCTCCATTTCGATACGATTGTATCTGCCTTCGATCAATGCCGGTGTCCGCTCAGAGTTGTACCGCAATCGCCAGACGCTACATCTGAACGGTCGACGCGGGCAAGGTCCGACCCAAGCCAAGCCGTAACGCAAAAGCTAGGTCCCCGACGAACCAATGACGAATCCGCCGCCCGATATGTCCACAAATGCACCGGTCACGAACGAAGCCTCGTCGGACAATAGCCAGACAATGGGCGCCGCAACCTCGTCGGCTTCGGCCGTGCGACCCATGGGGATCGTCACGGCAACGGCGGCCGCCGTCTTGGGGTCATCCAGTTGTGGCGTCATCGGACTCCTCGTGAAGCCCGGCCTGACTGTGTTGACGCGCACGCCGTCTCGCGCCAGTTCACGGGCCAGCCCTTTGGTCATACTGTCGACGCCGCCCTTGGTTGCGGCATAGACGATACTCCCCGGCCGTCCACCGGTAGTGGCGGCCATGGACGAGACGTTTACGATGACGCCGCCGCCTGACACCGACATGTGCCTTGCCGCTTCACGACAGCAATAGAGCGTGCCGAGGAGGTTGGTGACGACCAGTTGCTCCATGTCGGCGGGGTCGTAATCGGCCAATGCGCCCTTTGGCTGGGAAATACCGGCACTGTTGACTAACGCCCAGGGTGTCCCAAGACGGGCCTCGACATCGCCGAACAGATTTGTCACCTCGTCGGCGCGCGTGACGTTGGCGCGGAAGGCATCGGCTTTGCCGCCGCCAGACTCGATTTCCCTCACCAGTTCGAACGTTTCGTCCTTGCGGGAACGGTAATTGACCGCTACCCAGTAGCCGGCGGCGGCCGCCCGGCGTGCCGTCGCGGCGCCGATGCCGCTGGCGCCGCCGGTGATGAGAAGAATTTTCGGCATGAGTTAATCCTTCTTGTCGGCAACCATGATAACCAACAAATCAGGGCTGGCGCGTTAACGCAATGCTAAGGCCCGAAAAGAGATAAGGGGCTGGATAAGAAAAATATGACGGACACCGGTTCCAGGAAAAGCCGCAAAAACGGGCGTTCGCCCGGAATGCGCATCCTTGTGGCGGCGCTCAAATGGGGCGCCACCTTCTTCACCTGGGCCGTCATCATCTTCACCCTGCTGGCCGGCTGGTATTATCTCGACCTGCCGGATGTTGACGAGGCCCTAGAAGCGACGCGGCGCCCGACGGTGACCCTGGTTTCGGCCGATGGCCAAGTGCTGGCCGCGCGCGGTGATCTTTACGGTATTCCGATCAATCTCCGCGACCTTCCTGTAGTGTTACCCAACGCCGTGATGGCCACCGAAGACAGGCGGTTCCGGGATCATATCGGCATCGATCCAATCGGTGTTCTGCGGGCCACCGTGGCCAACGTCCGCGCCGGAAGGATCGTCCAGGGTGGCAGCACCATCACCCAGCAGGTCGCCAAGAACCTCTTTTTGACACCGGAACAATCCCTCAAGCGCAAGTTCCAGGAACTGATGCTGGCTTTTTGGCTGGAGCATCGGTTTTCCAAAGATCAGATCCTGACCATCTACCTCAATCGGGTCTATCTGGGCGCCGGTACCTATGGTGTCGACGCCGCAGCCCGGCGTTATTTTGCCAAGCCGGCGGCCCAGCTCTCGACATATGAAGCCGCCATGCTGGCCGGACTGTTGAAGGCGCCGAGCCGCTATAACCCGGCGGCCAATGCAGATGCCGCTCACAAACGCACCCGGCAGGTGCTCGTCAACATGGTCGACGCCGGTTATCTGACCCAAGCCCAGGCCAAAGCCGCCGATAAGAACCGCCAGCGGCGTATTGCCGCCGGGACCCGGCGAATAGGCCGTCATTTCGCCGACTGGGTTCTGGACCAAGTTCCCAGTTTTGTCTCGCCGGGCGATCGTGACGTTACCGTCATCACAACGCTTGATGCCGAACTGCAACGCTCGGCCGAGCGGCGGCTAGAGCGTCTCATCGCTGCAAAGGGCGTCAAGCGGGGTGCCGACCAGGCAGCCCTTGTGGTGCTCGGTGCTGATGGTGCGGTCATCGCCATGGTTGGCGGGCGCGACTACACCAAAAGCCAATTCAACCGGGTCACCCAGGCCAGGCGCCAACCGGGTTCCGCCTTCAAGCCCTTTGTTTACACGGCCGGACTCGAGGTCGGATTAACGCCGGACACGGTCATGGAGGATGCGCCCGTCGACATCGGCGGCTGGAAGCCAAAGAACTTCGACGGCGGCTATGCCGGTCCGCTGACACTGTCGCAGGCACTGGCCAACTCGGTTAATACGATCGCGGTCAAGGTGGCGAGAAAAGCCGGTGCAGAGAAAGTCGTCGAAACGGCCCGGCGCTTCGGTATTACCAGTGAATTGAAGGCCGACCTTAGCCTAGCACTGGGCACGGGAGAGGTGACCCTGATGGAACTAACGATCGCCTACGTGCCTTTCGCCAACGGCGGTTTCGCCGTCTGGCCCTACGGAATTCGGGAGATCCGAGACGGTTCCGGCGGTACGCTGTATAAGCGGGAGGGATCCGGCCTCGGCCGCGCCGCCCACCCCGGCCGCATCGCCGCCATGAACGCCATGCTCGCTCGCGTCATCACCGAGGGTACCGGCAAGCGAGCCAAACTGGGCCGGCCAGCCGCCGGCAAGACTGGGACCAGCCAGGACTTCCGGGACGCCTGGTTCATCGGCTACACGTCCGATCGTGTCGCTGGCGTCTGGTTTGGTAACGACGCTGCGAAGCCGACCAAGGGTCTGACCGGCGGTGGCCTACCGGCCCTTTTGTGGCGCGACGTCATGACGGAATCGCACCGCGGCCTCGCCGTCCGCGCCCTGCCCGCAGAGACCACCTTCCAGCCGGGCGTCCGTCCCGCGGGGGCTCCGCCGCCGGCCGAAAAGAAAGGGTTTTTCGAAAGTCTCTTCGAGGCATTTTCCGGAAACGACTGAACGGCCTCGCAGACCGTGGTTGACCTTACGGCATCGACCTTATCGGTCATCCGACAAGGTCGACAAGACTCCCTCGCGGCAGACTCGAAGCACCGAATCCACTCCCCACACGGGACGCGAACTGCGCTGATACGGAGACATTCGTGATAACTCGCTGCAGACTCTCGATCCGATCGAACCGTTGTTCGGCGTTGACGAGAGCCCGTTCGATTCGGGCCAGGGCGTCGTTCGTGCCGCCGTTACGAATCAAATTCAGGTCTTCAAGGTCGAGGCCAGCAGCGTCGAGCGGCTGCGGGGCGACGGAAATATGGCCGCCGAACTGGGTTGTCTGCAGGCGCAAGGGCGAACGGCGGCTCGACAGCAGGTTGGCGTTGCCAATCGCCGAAGCTTCGACCAGCTTGTCGATCCTTTTCAGCAAGATCCGCGCCTGGGCCTGAATGTTCAGTGCGGAAACGCGGGTTTCCTTGCCGCCCGTCAATAGATTGGTTTCGGTCCGTACGAGGGCTGTGTTGCTGGCGACAACGACGGCGGATTTGAGGTGAGCCAGGGCCTCGACGATGCCGGTTGCGGCATTTAGGGCATCGCGGACCAAACTTCTGGAATCCTCATGGTTGAGGGAAACCAGATGGTCGGTTCCCGCGGCCGGCGATATGCCAAGCGGTTTTGCCGGTTCGCGCTGGCGTAGGTTCGAGATGCCGGGGCGCGATCGGAACACCGATTCCAGAGTTTGCCTGCCACTGATGGCAATGGACGCTGACGACACAGCGGCGAGCGAGTCAACACAGCGGCGAGCGAGTCAACCATGATCGATCAACCGGTGCTTTTGCATCCAATCAGGATAACCCGGAATCGTCGGTCACGACAAATCCTGCGGCGGTCAACCAGCAGGACAATCCGGTTTCCTGGCCTACAGCCTCGCCGTCACGTCTTTGAACGGGCCGTTAGCAACCCCTGGCGCAGTTTCCAGATCCGTCGAATTCCATAGTTCGGCCGCTCAGCGGCACGTGCACCGGAACCTTGCTGGCCTTCTGGAATACAGCCGTACGGGTGCCGGGTATGACGTTGCCGCCCTTGGTCGCTTCTTCGTTGGCGTGGGACGCGATCACGGAGTTTGGCTTGACCAATTCGTTGATCACGTAGGCTGCTTCCGTCGGGCCGGTGGTGAACGTATCACCGATGTTCATGACCACCAGTTTCGCGCCGTAATGACCGCGGACGACCGTGTCCTGTTCGGCGGTAATGCCCGTATCGCCGGACAAGTAAGCAACGAGGCCGTTCGTGAACGTCAGTACGTAGCCAGTCGGCGGGCCGACGTAGGCAGTGATACCCGCCGTATTCATGTTATCGCCCAACGTGCCGCCGATGAAAGCCGGTGACAGGCCATTGGAATGGGCAGCTGGTACCGTCGTCAACGTGACCCCACCGATCTTTCGAGAGGCGCCAAACCTGACCAACTGGGAATCCTTAGGATTGCCGCCCAATGCCTTCAGTTTGCCGGCGAAGAAACGGGGCATCTCGCTGCCGGTGACAATCTTGGCCTTCTTGGCCAGCGCGATGTTGACGGTGTTGGTGTTGGGCGCGGCGTTTACCGAGAAATCCGGCTTGCCACAGGTTCCAGCATTGACCGCCTTGGTATGCTTGTCGCCGATATGATCGCCATGAACATGACTCACCAGCAGCGCGTCGATCTTGCCGAGTCGCGGGTCTTCGGGGCCGGCGACGGTTCGTCCAGCGTCGTACAGGATGCGTGTCCCGTCCGGGTCCTCGAAAATCATGGCCCGATCAAGGCGGCAGAATTCGCCATCCTGGCCGCCCAAGGGCGTCACTTTAACATTGGCGGCATCGGCAGGCACCGGCGCCGAAACGATCGTCGCGGCGACCAAGGCGGTTGCCGCCAGATAGGCGTGTTTCATGGAATCCTCCCCTTATTGTTGCGCGCCGACGGGCATTCATAGGTGATACCCATTGACGGGCGGCGCTCCATCATCCTTCAACATGGTCAGGATGAAACACCCGTACACCGTTTGATAAGTGAATTCGTGAGGATGCACTTGTGCCTGATAGGCAGAAAAGCGCTGCACCTTTGATCAGCATGGGGGGATTGAATATCGCGTCGCCGCCGACCGGAACGGTCAAGCCCGGTCGGCGGTCAGTCAGCTAGGTATTCTGCAGAATTTGGATTCCAGCAACCAATCCGATCGCCAACACACTCAGTACGACTGCGATGACTTTTTCTCTGGTTGACATTCTTCCCTCCTGGTTCGCCGGTGAAAGAACGGCGGTTAATCACGTTGCGGCCGACCGAACGTTTTTGCCTAAGACGCATGGGCGAATCCGTCGCGGTCAATCGCCTGAATATTGGCTCAGCCGGATCTCCGGCGGGCCGGTCGGGAACGGCCTCGGCCCTGAAGGTTTGAAGAGAAGATCGTTTTCGCGCACGGCACGAGAACTCGGCGCGACCGCGAAGTCCGCGATCACGTATTTCGATTCGAGAAAGTGCGGCCCGTCAAAGGTCCGTTCATCGGAAAAGGTCCGGTTTTCCTCCTTTTCGCTGACAACCAGCGCCTGCTCGGGAAGTGAAGCCGTCTGATGACCGCCGGCGTAAACCAGGGCAGCAAGAAAAACGACGGCAATTCGGACGGAAAAATTAGCTAGCACGGGCATCGTCTCTCGAGGTGATCGTGTCTCCAAAGGATCGGTCAACTGGCCCATCACCGACGATCACCAAGCCTAACGGAAAGGCCTGAGACCGCCAACGGGGGTTAGAGCCGAGTTATCCCAAACTTATCCACAGCGAGTTATCCCAAACTTATCCACAGATCGAGGATTGGATGGGATCGGTTTCCCGCCCGGCAGCCCGGAATCCTAGATGACTCCAGTGATTACCGACCGCCGATCACCGTCGGTGCGTTAGGTAAGCGCCGACAGCCAACGCCTTGTAATATGGATACGGGGGTTCGAAGCCGGTGATGTCGAGGAGTTCGCGAAAACGAACCTCGGTCACGAAGGGCAGATCATGCTCAATGGCGCGGTGACCCTTTTCTTCGTCCAAGGGGTCCATGCCGGCATGCAGTTTCCAGCGCCGCCAGGCGGCCATGATACGTTCCAGATCGTCGGATCCCCGTTCGCCCAGAATGTCGGCGATGGCCAGAGGGGCTCCCGGCTTCAGACGCGTCATCAGGGCCTCAAGAAAATCTCGTTTGCCGCCGGGATCAACCGTATCCGGCAGGAAGTGCATAACCAGAAGAGATAGTGCACCGTCAAACCGGAGGTCGTCAGCGACCGAGTCGACGGTGCCTTCGACCAGGGTCACGCGGTCTTCGAGACCCGACCGGGAGACGCGTATCTCGGCCTCGCCCAACATCTCTGCTGAAGGATCAAAGCCGGTAAAACGCCAGCCCGGATGCTGGCCGGCCAGGACTTCGATTTCCCGTTCCAGGCCGGCGCCGGCGACGAGGATCGATGCCTCGTCGCCAAGGAATGCGCCCAATACCACGCCGGTCAATTCGTGAAGGGTGTCATAACCGGGGCAAATAGCGCGCACATTCGTTTCGTAATTGACCAGGCGGCGGCCCGAATAGGCGGAGAGCGGCTTGGCGTTCACAGGGCCCGGCCTTTCCAAGGGATCAGGGCTGGCACCCGTTCCCGGTAGTCCCGGTAGGCATCGCCGTACAGTGCGATCAGGCGCCGCTCCTCGAAGCGCGTCCCGATATCCAGATAAAGCGATGCCCAAATGGCCATGGCCAACCCCAACTCATCGTGCACTCCGTCCCACAGGATCAGATGGGCACCGGCGTACAGGGGATGGCGGACGAAAGCATGGAACCCCCTCGTGTGGAGCGGCTCGTGTGGCACCGGATCGAAGGGCAGTTCGCCCTCGCGGATTTGGGTGACGCCGAGCAGCCGGCCGAGGTCGTATTCGCGAAGGGCCAAAAGAAACACCGCCCAACCGATCATCGAACAAACGAGTTGAAACGTTACCAATGAGGCCGGACGGTCAAAGGGGGTGCGGGCGTCGAACAGCCAGAAACCGAAGCCGATGACCAGGCCAATCTGCAGTGCGGCAACGATGTTATAGGTTATCCGGTAGTAGGGACCGGTCCAGGTGCCGAGGGTTCGCTTGACGTCGCCGTCGGAAAGGCGGCTATGGGTCCAGCCGAAGGCAGCCCAAGCCAGCAAATAGAGAAGATGCAGTTGCCAGCCGGGAGTCTCGTCAACGACCACCATCGTTCATCCGCCGGATGGTATCCGATGTTGAAAACCCGTCCGCCAACTTGGCCAGCACCACCTTACCACCACCTTTCTGCACGACGTCGGCGCCGACAACGGTGTCCACTGTATAGTCCGCGCCCTTGACCAGGACATCCGGTTTTAGCATTTCGATCAATTCGAGCGGCGTATCGTCGCCGAAGATGACCACCGCATCGACCGTCGCCAGCGAGGCGAGAACGGTGGCCCTTGCCGCCTCCGATTGGATAGGGCGGTCGTCACCCTTCAGGCGCTTGACCGAATCGTCACTGTTGAGTCCGACGATCAGCTTGTCGCAGGCCGATTTGGCCTGGTCGAGCAGAGACACGTGGCCTGGATGCAGGAGATCGAAGCAGCCGTTGGTAAAGCCGACCTTGAGCTGCTGGCGGCGCCAAATTTCTATCCGCTCCCGCATCTCAGGCTCGGTCATCACCTTGGCTTCGGCCTTGGAAATGTCCTGATGGTGAAGGGTCGCGATCAGTTCCGCCATATAAACCTTGGCCGTACCCAATTTGCCGACGACAATGCCGGCCGCCGTGTTGGCCAGTTCGGCGGCCTCGGCGAGCGAAGCGCCGGCAGCTAGCGCCGAGGCCATGGCCGCGACCACGGTGTCGCCAGCGCCCGAGACGTCGAACACCTCGCGGCCCTCGGCGCGAAGATGTTTAACTTCGTCCTCGGCGGTCACCAGGGTCATGCCGTCGGCACTGCGCGTTGCCAGGACGGCACCAATGCCGTGGCCTTCGATCAGTTTTCGGGCGGCGACGACGACCCCGTCGTCATCGATAGCGGCCTCGCCAGAAGCGTTCCGAAGTTCGTTCAGGTTGGGCGTCACCAATGTGGCGCCGCGGTAGCAGGAGTAGTCGCTGCCCTTGGGATCGACGACGGCCGGGATTTTGGCGGCGGCGGCGAGCGCGATCAGGCGGGCCAGGACGGCGTTGGTCAGGACACCCTTGCCGTAGTCAGAGAGGACCATGGCGCCGCAATGGGCCAGTGCTTTCCTGGCGTTGTCGATCACAGCGTCGGCGACGTCGTCGGAAACATCGGTAACTGTTTCACGGTCGGCCCTCAGCATTTGTTGGTTTTCCGCGAGGTAACGGGTCTTGATCGATGTTTCCCGCTCGTCGTCCGCAACGATGTGGTTGCCGACCCGGGATATGGCGGCGAGCATTTCCCTGACTTCGCCGGCGGCGCTGTCGTTTCCCATCACCGAGACGAATTCAGCCTGGGCTCCCATCGATGCGATGTTGTTTACGACGTTTCCGGCGCCGCCCAGCATCGCGGCCTCTTCGGTGACACGCAGCACCGGTATGGGCGCTTCCGGCGAGATCCGCTCGACACGGCCCGACACGAAGCGGTCCAGCATCACATCACCGACGCACAGCACGCCAGCGCCGGACAGTCGTTCGACGAGGGGAATCAGGGAGCCGCCATCGTTCATACCAGTTCGAGCTCCTTCTCGAGGCCCCCGCACAACATGTGCCCCAAGGTGATATGCATTTCCTGGATCCGCGACGTGGTTGAAGAAGGCACGACCAGATAGGGTTCCGCGTAATCGTTCATGCGTCCGCCGCCCTTGCCGCCGAAGCCGGCCGGCGCGATGCCTAAGTCGCGGGCCTTGGTTAGCGCCCGGATAACGTTTTCCGACTGACCCGAAGTGGAGATGCCGATGGCCACGTCGCCGGCGCGGCCCAGGGCCGCCACCTGGCGAGCAAAGATCTCGTCAAATCCGAGATCGTTACCCCCGGCGGTCAGGGCCGACGTATCCGTTGTCAATGCGATGGCCGGGATCGGCGCCCGGTCCGAGACATATCGGATGGTCATCTCAGTAGCCAGGTGCTGGGCGTCGGCGGCGCTGCCACCATTGCCGAAAAACAGGATCTTGCCGCCGCCGCGCACGCTGTCCGCGGCCAGTTCAACCAACCGGGAGAAAGGTTCGAACAGTTGTGCCCGCGTGGCGGCCAGGGCTTCGTTATGTTCGTCGAGTTCGTTTTCGAAAAATGAGCTGATGTCCATCGGTTTTGTCCCTGTCCCGGCCATCGTTAGCCGTCGTCGATGAGGATGCGCTGGCCGTGGCGCAGCGACTCCATGATGGCCAGCGTCGCGGCACTGGTTTCAATCAATTCCGCCTCGTCGATCGGCGTGGTGCCACCTGTCGTGACGGCGTCGACAAAGGCTTTGATGGCACTCCGGAATCCCTTGTCCTGGACCTTTTTTTCGGTAACCGATGGGCCGTTGCCTTCGGCGTTGAGGCGGCGGAAATCCTCGATCACCCAGTTGCGGCCCTGGCAGAACACCTCATAGCGCTCCTTGCCGGCGGAAGAATCGCCCGAGGCCGTGTAAAGGATGGTCGCCAGGGATCCATCCGAGAATCCGATCGAAATGCTGACATCGTCGCAGACGTTGCCTGGAGTCAACGCGGCCTCCGCCTGTACGGCATGAATGGACTGGCCAGTCAGGAAACGGGCAAAATCGACGAAATGGCACACCTCGCCCAAAATGCGCCCGCCGCCCTCTTCGGCCTGATGGACCCAATGATCGCCGGCAATAGCGCCGGCGTTGACGCGAACCGAGATCACCTTGCGCCCGCTTCGAGCTGAGAGATCATTACGGACCTTTTCGGCCATCGGCGCGAACCGCCGGTTGAAACCAACCTGGAAGAAAACGCTGGACGCGGCCGCCGCGCCATTACGCGCGTCGATCACCCGGTTCAGTCCGTCCCAATCAAGGCTTAGCGGCTTTTCGACCCACACGGCCTTACCGGCGGCCATGGCCCGGGCGGTAAGGTCCGCATGGCTATCGTGGCGCGTGGCGATGACCACGGCGTTGATTTCCTTTGATTCGAGAACGGCATCAGCGTCGGTGGCGGCATTGAGAAAACCGAAGGTCTTCTGTCCGTGTTCCGCGGTCTCGCTGCGGGTCGTTGCCAGGGTGTGCAGGGTCACCTGGTCGATCCTCTTCAGTTCCGGCAACAGGACCGCCTTGGCGAAACTGCCGGCGCCGATGACACCGAGAACACAGCCGCGAATGCCGTCGTCCGCGGTCTCGGGGAAGGACACCCGCGCCTTTTCCTGGCGTTCAGCAACGTCATCACCATAGGTGAGGACGACGCCCATGTGCGGCTCGCTTCTCTCGGCGATCATTGCGTAGGCGGTTTCCGCGTCCTCGAAAGACAGGCGGTGCGTGATCAACGACCCCACGTCGAGGCGGGAACGGTCGGCGGCGCCGATGAGGCGGAGCGTCTCGGACAGGTTCTCGGTCTCTGTACAGCGCACCCATCCTTCCGGATACTTGACGTTACGCCGCTCGAAGTCCTCGTCATAACGGCCGGGCCCGTAAGAGCGCGACACGACGATGGTCAGTTCCTTCTTCATGAAGTCGGCGTAGGGAAACTCGGTTCCGGTAAGCCCGACGAGAGCGACCCGGGCCCGGTCGCGGGCGACGGCGGCGGCGGTCAGGAACGGTTCGTTCGACGGCGTGGCGGCGGCGATGACCACCCCGTCGCAACCGTGCTCGCCGGTCAACGCGGCGATTGCTGTATCCGGCGATCCGCTGCTGAGGTCGTGGGTCGCTTCGGCGCCGAGCCTCCGGGCCAGGGCTAGTCGGTCACGGTCGTAGTCGAGGGCGATGACGCGCGCTCCCGAAAGGCTCAAGAATTGGCTCGCCAATTGGCCGACGAGACCGAGGCCGATGACGGCGACAACGTCGCCGAGCTTGGGCTCGACGTTGCGTACGGCGTGGAGCGCGATGGCGCCGAGTGTACCGAAGCAAGCGTCCTCGTCACAGACGCCATCCGGTACGGCGGCGGCCAGACTCGCCGGGACGACGTTGAGTTCGGCGTGGTTGGCAAGGCCGGCACCGGCGACCTTCTGGCCGGGCTTGAAGGCGCCCTCGAGACCGGCGCCGACGGCGACGACGTCACCAGCCGCCGAATAGCCGAGAGGCAGCGGTTCGTCGAGCCGGGCCATGACCGTCTGGAAGGTCGCCTGCAGGCCGTCGCGCTTGGCCTTGTCGATTACCTTGCGCACCAGGTCCGGCCGCGCCTTGGCCTTTCCGGCCAGAGATTTCTTGGCGAAGTCGATGACCATCCGCTCGGTACCGGCCGAGATCAGCGAGGCGCGGGTGCGGACCAGCAGATGGCCGCGCCGGACCTTCGGTTCGGGAACTTCCTTGAGGGCCAGTTTCCCCGTACGGCGGCTCTGGATCACCTGTTTCATGCGCTCTTTTACCCACATTTGCGCCGCGATTGCAAAAACCTGAACCGATTGAATAATTTGTGCCCGACGCGGTGTCGCGCTATGAAGCTGGCATGTGCGGGATCGCGGCTCTATTCGCCTACCATTCCGACGCGCCGCCGGTCGCGCCGAGAGAGCTAAAGGCCATCAACGATGCCATGCGCCGCCGGGGACCGGACGGCGAAGGTATATGGGTCGATGACGCCGAACGCGTCGGCCTGGCGCATCGCCGCCTCGCCATCATCGATCTATCGGACGCCGGCGCTCAGCCGATGCAATTGGCCTCGAATGCGGGCGACGCGCGGTTCTGGATCACCTACAACGGCGAGATCTATAACTTTCGTGAGTTGCGTGACGAACTTGAGGCCGCCGGCGCCGAATTCACGACCCAGTCGGATACCGAGGTGATCCTCAAGCTGTTCGAACGGCATGGACCGGCGACGCTGACGAAGCTGCGCGGAATGTTCGCAATGGCGATTTGGGATGCCGCCGAGCGAACATTGTTCCTGGCTCGCGATCCGTTCGGCATCAAACCGCTTTATTATGCCGACGATGGTCGCGTTTTCCGCTGCGCGTCGCAGGTGAAGGCGCTTCTCGCTGGCGGTGCCGTCGCGACGGATCCGGACCCAGCCGGACGCGTCGGCTTCTTTCTGTTCGGCAGTGTGCCGGAGCCGCATACCCTGTTCAGCACCGTCCGCGCGCTTCCCGCCGGCCACTGGATGGCGGTCGGACCGGAAGGCGCTCGGCGGACGCAACGGTATTACGATCTTGCCGACGACCTGACCGCCACGCCCGATCATGACGGCGGTGTGGGTACGTTTCGCGAGGCCCTCGTCGACAGCGTGCGGCACCATTTCGTATCCGATGTGCCGGTCGGGGTCTTCCTTTCGGCCGGCATCGATTCGACCGCGATCGCGGGCCTTGCTGCGGAATGTCAAGGTCAGGGTCTCGACACCGTGACGCTCGGGTTCGAGGAATTCCGGGGAAGCGACCGAGACGAAACCGTATTGGCCGAGGAGGTATCGCGACTTTACAGCACCCGCCACCAGACCGTGGCCATATCGCGTGACGATTTCGAGGCCGCCTACGACGACATCCTCGACGTCATGGATCAACCGAGCATCGACGGTATCAATACCTACTTCGTTGCCAAGGCGGCCGCTGGCGCCGGCCTTAAGGTGGCGCTCTCTAGCCTAGGCGGAGATGAACTGCTCGGAGGATACGACACCTTTGAAAAGGTGCCGGCGTGGATATCCAAGGCCTCGGCGATCCCGGCCCGCGGATTGATCGGGCCAATTGTGCGGGCCGTCGCCGGACCGTTCGTTCCGGGCTCGACGAGCCCCAAGGCGGCGGGATTCATCGAATACGCCGGTTCGCTTGCCGGTGCCTATATGCTGAAACGGTGCCTGTTCATGCCCTGGGAGCTGGCCGGTCTCATGGACCGGGAAGCCGCCCGCGAGGGGATGGCCGCGCTTGGGCCGTTGCGGCGGCTCAAAGACTTGGCGGCCGGACCGGAAACGCTCGAACGCCGGATCGCCCTTCTCGAGACCGGATGGTATATGAAGAACCAGCTTCTGCGCGACGCCGATTGGGCTGGCATGGCGCACTCCCTGGAGATTCGCGTGCCGCTGGTCGATGCGGTCCTGCGGTCACAGCTGGGGCCGTCGTTGTTGCGACCCGGCGGGCCGACCAAAAGGGATTTGGCCCTGGCGCCGTCACCCGGGTTGCCGGCAAGCGTGCGCGACCGGCCGAAGACCGGGTTTTTCATTCCCGTGGAGCGTTGGGTTGCTGAAAAGTCAAAAATCGGAGCCAGGCCCGCCACCCAGGGGTTGCGAGCTTGGGCGCGGACGGTCTACGAGGCGGCGGCGACACCTTTGAAATAAGCGACGGTTTCTTTGAGCCCTTCCTCGAGCGGGATCTTCGGCTCCCAGCCGAGGAGCTCGCGGGCCAGCGCGATGTCCGGTTGGCGTTGTTGTGGATCGTCTTCCGGTAACGGCTCCTCTACCAAAGTCGAGGTCGAAGCGGTCAAGGCGATGGTCTTTTCCGCCAGGTCCCGAATGGTGAATTTCCCCGGGTTGCCGAGATTGACCGGTCCGGTGGTGCCGTCCGGCGCTTCCATCAAGCGGACAAGGACGTCAACAAGTTCATCGACATAACAGAAAGACCGGGTCTGCGAACCGTCACCGTAGATGGTGAGCGGTTCACCCCGCAACGCCTGGACGATGAAATTCGATACAACCCGCCCGTCGTTGGGGTGCATGCGCGGTCCGTAGGTGTTGAAGATGCGGGCGACGCGGATTTCCGTGTCGTTCTGGCGGCGATAATCGAAGAACAAGGTCTTGGCGCAGCGTTTGCCCTCGTCATAGCAGGACCGGGCCCCGATCGGGTTGACGTTGCCCCGGTAGGTTTCGGGTTGCGGGTGGACCTCCGGGTCGCCGTAGACCTCGCTGGTCGAGGCCTGCAAGATCTTTGCACCTGTTCGTTTGGCCAGACCCAACATGTTGATGGCGCCGTGAACACAGGTTTTTGTCGTCTGAACCGGGTCGTGTTGGTAATGCACCGGCGAGGCGGGGCAGGCCAAGTTGTAAATCTCGTCGACTTCCACATAGAGCGGAAAAGTGACGTCGTGACGCATGAATTCGAATCGGGGTTTATCGAACAGGCCAAGGATGTTGTCGCGTGTTCCCGTGTAGAAATTGTCGACGCAAAGGACGTCATGGCCGTCGTCGACGAGACGGTCGCAAAGGTGTGAGCCGAGAAATCCAGCGCCGCCGGTGACCAGGATTTTCTTTCTCGAGTGCATGCGTATTGCCAATTGGCCGGCCTCCAATCAACCGGGCACCGCCGACCGGCGCCCGAAAGCGCCGCCGAGACTATCACCCTGTCCGGTCTCTGACAAAGGCCAAAGCCACTCAGGTCTGGAGGAAGAAGTGATCCGGACCGTCGAGGACGAGGCAGGTCAGGCACCCCCAATAGACGGCACCGGTGTCGATGCCGATACGATTGGTGCGAATTTCCGGTTCCGGCACCGGCGTGTGCCCATGAACCACGGTGAAGCCGAAATCTTCGTCGGAAAGAACGAACTCGCTGCGAATCCACATCAAGTCGAATGGATTTTGGTCATCGAGCCCAATACCGGGTCTGATTCCGGCATGAACGAACAGATAATCGCCTTCGCGGTGGGTTAGTGCCAGACCATCGAAAAAACGTGCGTGCTCCGGCGGCATGGCCAGAATCAGCGCCTGGCGGGTGTCGTTGATCTCTTCCGGGCCGGCGAAAAAACCAGGCGGCGCGACACCATAACTCATCAGAGTTTCGCCGCCACCGTTGACGAGCCATGAGTGGGTCTGCGTTTCGCCCGTGAGAAACTCCTCCATGAAGTCCTCGTGATTGCCTTTCAGCCAGATTTTCTCAAAGCCGGGCAGGGGGTCGTCCAGAAACATGTCGATGACGCCCGCCGGATCGGGGCCGCAGTCCATGTAGTCGCCGAGGTGAACTACGACCCGGCGTTTCGATAGGTGACGTGCGCCGTCGGCTTCGATCTGATCGTAGATGTCACGCAACAGCGCTGTCTCGCCATGGATGTCTCCGATGGCGTAGATACGGGTTCCCGGCGGCACGCGTGGCCCCGCCTTGACCATGCCGTCGGTACCGGGATCGGGGGTTCCCAGGTCGCTCATTTCTCACTCTTACAACCCCATAGATGAGTACAATAATACACGGGTCAACAGTAATCTGATTTTAATGGTTCACCGGATACCTTCGTGCCATGTTAGGGAAACTCTGCATTACAGCGTGACGAGGCGAATGCGTAATGGCTGAATGGGGAACGGTCGTACCGGGCGCCATGGACTCCTCCAATACGGAAGAGGGCTTATTGCTGGCGCGCCTGAAGCGAATCGAAAACAGCCCGTCCGGCTATTATTTGGTCCATCTGCACTTATCGGACCTGCGCAAGAACAACAGGCAATCGCACTTCGTACAGATCGCCGCTCGAACCTTCGACGGCGTCGTCGAAAACCATGACGCGACCCTGTTCCCGTTGACCAATGCGGACCTCGTGCTGATCTGCCGCGATGTCCCCGTAGACGACGTCGACAACGCCGTTGACAAAGTCCGCTCGCTGTTCAGCGAGGACCCGTTGACCGCCGTCGACGATACCGGTTTCGAAGACCGTTTCGCCACTTGGTACGACCTGACCAATTCGGAGGACTTCGCGGCCTTTTTCGGTATTGCCGCCGATCTGTCGCTGGAGGCTGAGCGACGCCAGGAGGAGGCGGCCCGCCTCAAGGACCGCGAGGCCGCTCTCGGCACGCCGTTGGAACCGAAAAACCTGTCTGACATCAACAACAAGCTGATCCGCGCCCGTGTCGCCGACCTGATGGGAAACCAGACCTGCCTGCTGGTCCGTTCCGGCGGTGGTGGCGAGGTCGTATTCCGCGAGCAGTACATTTCTCTCTCCAAGGTAAAGGAGCGAATCGCGCCAGACGTCAACTTCTTTGCCAGCCCATGGCTGTTTCAGTTCCTCACCGAGGCATTGGACCGTCGGCTGCTATCGATCCTGTCTCAGCAGGAATTCGAAGACGTGGAAGACTCGATCAGCATCAACCTCAATATCGCCACCGTGCTTTCCCGCGATTTCCAGAAGTTCCACCAGGCGGTTGGCGAAAAGACCGACAAGGTGGTCGTCGAACTGCAGATGATTGATGTCTTCGCCGATACCAAGAACTACGGCTACGCCCGCGATTCGTTGCAGGAGCGCGGCTATCGCATCCTCATCGACGGCCTCACCGCGTCATCGCTCTATTATTTTGATCCAGCCATGCTGCGCTCCGATTTCCTGAAGGTGACCTGGAACCAGGACCTTGAGGGCGATAACGCCGAGGAACAGATGATCGAGATGAAAGAAACCATCGCCCGTGTCGGCAAGGAGAGCCTCATTCTCGCGCGCGTCGACACGGAAAAGGCGGTAAAATGGGGCCTTTCCATCGGCATCAGCCGTTTCCAGGGTTTCTTCATCGATCGCCTGGCCCAGGTCATCGGCAGCGGCAAGAGCCTCTGAGAGGGGTGGCTAACAGGACATGGCCGACGTAAAGGAAACCCAAAAGAACCTGCCGAGCCAGGAGAACCTGCTCCTGGAATACATCCGGCGCCTCGAGCAACACAAGGAAGGTCGCGGTGTCGTCCATCTGCACCTGTCGAAATTGAGACCGTTCAACCGACGCGATCAGCATATTCGGGCGGCGGCCAGCAATTTCGACCCGATGGTTTCAGATATGCAGGGACAGGTGTTCACGCTGCGGAACGCCGACATCTTTTTCGTTTTCAAGAACGAGGTGAAGGCCCAGGCCGAAACCGTATCGCAGAGGATTCGCTTCTTGTTCAGCGACGATCCGCTGGTCACCGAAGGCGAGGCGAAGGGCGAGGTGTTCGCCACTTGGTACGATGCGGCGCACGACTTCGAGGCCATCCTGCAGGCGGTCGAAAATCTAGCACAGGCCGAGAAGCAGCGCCAAACCGTGGTCCGCGCCCGTATGGATGCGCGTGCCGTCCTCAAAGCCCGCCAGGAGCAAGGCGAACCCCTGTCACCGGACGTCCTGGCGCGGCTCGAAACGGCACTGGCCCGTGCCGATCTCTCGAACCTCGTGCGCCGACAGTTCGTGTGCCGGGTCGACGCGAAAATGGTACCCGAACTGCAGTTCAGCGAGCTCTTCATCTCAATCAAGGACCTGCGCGAAACCATGTTGCCTGGTGTCAATGTGACGGCCAACCGCTGGCTCTTTCAGCACCTGACCGAGACCCTGGACAAACGGATGCTGTCGATGCTGACCAAGACGGACGCCATATCCATCTCCGGCGACATCAGCTTCAACGTCAACATCGCGACCCTGCTCTCGCAGGATTTTCAGATATTCGACGACAACATCGCCGCCGGACGTCGCGGCGCCATGATCATCGAGCTGCAGAAGGAAGACATCTTCCAGAACCTGAGCTCCTACCTGTTCGCCCGCGAGTTCGTCCAGGAGAAAGGCTAACGCGTCTGCCTTGACGGGCTGGCGCTTGACACCCTTACCATGATCGACCGCAGCCGACTCGGTGTCGACCTGACAAAGCTCTTTTGGCATCCGGAACTGGTCGACGGTGGCGACGAAGTTCACGAACGGCTCAAGGCCCTCGTCAAGGAGGCGGGCGAAGACCGGATTATCATGTGCCGCTGCGACAACCGCGAAGCCATCGATTTCGGCAAGTCGGTCGGCATCAACATGTTCCAGGGGCGCTATGTCGAGACGTTGATCGCCGAAGACGGACGGCGGCGAGAACTATTGCGCCTAAAAAGGCGCATCGAGCGGGGGTGAGAAGGCGGCGACAGTCCTTTGCCTGCCACCCTAGACACGCGCCGTCATTGGGTCCACTTTTCTGCCATGCCCGACACAATCCAAAACGTGGTCGTCAGGGCCGACGGCCTGAAGAAGCAATACGGCGACGTCACCGCCGTCGCCGGCATCGACTTCGCGGTTGAGGCCGGTGAGACGGTGGCGCTGTTGGGCGGCAACGGCGCCGGCAAGACGACGACGCTCAGCATGCTGCTGGGGCTCCTCAATTCGAGCGCCGGGTGGGTCCAGGTGTTCGGCGAGGATATGGTCCGCCATAGGCATCGGGTGCTGCCGCGCATGAATTTCTCGTCGCCTTACGTCAACCTGCCGAAACGGTTGAGTCCGCGCGAGAACCTGTCTGTCTACGGGCGTCTCTATGGCCTTGGTGAAACGAGGTCACGAATCGAGGACTTGGTGTCAGAGCTGAGAATGGAAGACTTCATCGACCGTCCGACCAAGACCTTATCGGCCGGCCAGTTGACCCGGGTCGCCATCGCCAAAGCGCTGCTCAACGAACCCGATCTCCTGTTGCTAGACGAGCCGACGGCGTCGCTCGATCCCGACACCGGCGACTGGGTGCGCGGCTACCTCGAGTCCTATCGGGCTCAGACGGGCGCCACCATCCTGCTCGCCTCCCACAACATGGGCGAGGTCGAGCGGCTTTGCCATCGGGTCCTGATGATGCGCGGCGGCCTCATTGTTGACGAAGGCGCGCCCGGCGACCTGATCGAACGCTACGGTCGCGACAATCTCGAGCAGGTGTTCCTCGACATTGCCCGCAGCGAGGGTGCTGCCGGCCAGGAGGCGGCTCAATGAGTGTCGCCGAACAGGTCACCCGCACTGTCCACGCACCCGCTGCTCTGTTCTCAGGACACCGCATCGGCGCCATGATCCTGCGTCACCTCTACACGCTCAGGCGTTCCAAGCTCAGAGTTGTCGAGCTCATGTACTGGCCGACCATGCAGCTCTTCCTATGGGGCTTCATTTCGACCTTCTTCGTCGAGCATTCCTCGTGGTTGGCGCGGGCCGGCGGTGTATTGATCAGCGCCGTCCTCCTGTGGGACGTGCTCTTTCGCGCCAACCTGGGCGTGGCGCTCTCGTTCATCGAGGAGATGTGGTCGCGCAACCTGGGCTCCCTTTTCGTCACGCCGCTCAGGCCAGTCGAGCTGATTGCTGCCTTGATCATCATGTCCCTGGTCCGCACCACGATCGCCGTGTTACCGGCCGCCGTCCTGGCCTTGCCGTTGTTCGGAACCTGGGCCTTCAGCCTCGGCCTGCCGTTAGCCGCCTTCTACTTCAATCTCTTATTTATGGGTTGCTCCGTCGGCCTTCTCGCATCGGCCCTGGTTCTGCGATTCGGGCTCGCTGCCGAGAGCATCTGTTGGCTTGGTATCTTCCTGATGGCGCCCGTTGCCTGCATCTACTACCCGGTGGAAACGCTGCCGGTTTGGCTGCGGTGGGTCGCCTGGTCGCTGCCGGCGGCCCATGTTTTCGAGGGCATGCGTGCCGTGCTCTTCGAAGGGGCGTTCCGCTGGGACCTTTTCGCCTCGTCGAGCGGGCTCAACCTGTTCTATCTGGGTATCAGCGCCGGCTTTTTCCTAAGGATGTTCCGGGTCGCCCGCGAACGCGGCCTGCTACTGCAACAGGGAGAGTGACGCCCCAGGCCTTAGCTCGCGACCGGGGTCGGTTGATCAGTCCTTCTCCGAAACGCCGGCCTCGGCGAATGTCGCCATGCCGACGTGGCAGGCGGCTGCGGCCTTGAGGACGCCAACGGCAAGCACCGCTCCCGAAGCCTCGCCCAAGCGCATGCCGAGATCGAAAATGGGCTGCTTGCCAAGGGCCTCGCTCAGCAGCTTATGCCCTGGTTCGGCCGACAGATGGGCGATCTGGCAGTGATCGAGTGCGCCCTCGCTGGTTGCCTCCAAGGTCGCGGCGGCGGCCGTCGAGATGAAGCCGTCGAGCATCACCGGGATTCGGTTGAGTCTTGCCGCGACGATGGCGCCGGCGATGGCGGCCAGTTCGCGCCCGCCCAAGCGGCGCAGGAAGTCGATGCCATCGGTGGCCAGGTGATGATGCAGGACCACAGCTTCACTAACCACCTCGACCTTACCGGTGAGTGCCGCTCCGGTGACTCCGGTGCCGGCACCGGTCCAATCGCCGGCCGCGCCGCCGTAGAGCGCGTGGCAGATGGCGGCGGCGGCCGTCGTATTGCCGATGCCCATTTCGCCCAAGCAAAGCAAGTCCGCTTCATTCGGGACCGCGTCCATGCCGGCTTGGAGCGCCGCTAAGCACTCGTCCTCGTCCATGGCCGCTCCCTCGGTGAAGTCATTTGTCGGGTTATCGAGATCGAGGGCCGTAACCGCGAGCTCGACGTCGAAGGCCCGGCACAGCTGGTTGACCGCCGCACCACCGGCCTCGAAGTTGAGCACCATCTGCGCCGTGACCTCGCTCGGATAGGCAGACACGCCTTTCTCGGTGATGCCGTGGTTACCGGCGAAAACACGTGCCGTGGGCTTGTCCATGCTCGGTGGATGGCGTCCCTGCCAGGCGGCCAGCCACTCGCTTAACGCCTCGAGCCTGCCGAGCGATACCGGCGGTTTGGTCAGTTGCGGTTCACGGGCCCGGGCCCGCTCGGTGGCCGCCTCGTCGGCGCCGGGAAGGGAATCAATAAGGGCCCGGAAATCGTCCAGGCTGGCAGGTCTCGTTCGATCGGTCATGGTTCCGCTCCCCACCCTATAGGAGTTTGATTTTCATTGTCGGCGACCTCACCTATAACCGAATCCCCGGACGGCGCACGCGAATTCTTCGAGGCTATGGAACCGATTATGGTTAACGGATCGGACAGCAAGGAAAGGCACCCGGGCGGGACCGCTCGTTTGATCCGGGACCCGTTGATCGCCGCCGCTTTCCTGACCCGCCTGCCGGTGCGCCTCAAGGGCGACATTCAGATGTATGACCTAGCTCCTGCGGCTTGGTCGTTTCCGTTGGTTGGCTTATTCGTCGGCATATTGGCCGGCTCGGCGCTCTACAGCTTTTCCGAACTCAACCTGCACCCGTTGGCCTGTGCCGTCGCCGGGCTGGCAACGGCGGCGCTGGTCACCGGCGCGATCCACGAAGACGGCCTTGCCGACGTTGCCGACGGCTTCGGCGGTGGCGCCTCGGCCGAGGCCAAGCGCCGCATTATGCGCGACAGCCGCATCGGTGCCTTCGGTGTTATCGCACTGATCGTAAGCTTCGGCTTCCGTCTGGGCGTGCTGGCCGGTTTTCCCGGTCCCGGTACCGCAGCCGCCGCCCTTGTCGCCGCCGCCGTCCTGTCGCGCGCCGTGGTGCCCGTGGTGATGGCCCTGTCGCGGCCCGCCGCCAGCGACGGTCTCGGGTATTCCGCCGGTCGGCCATCGTTGCCGGTTGCCGGAGGCGCGTTCCTTATCGGCGCCGCTATCGCCGTGCCTCTCTCCGGCATCGAAACGGCCCTGCTGTCAATGGCCGCCGTATCGGTCGCCGCTTTCGCCGTCGCCCGGCTTGCCCGGCGCCAGATCGGCGGTTATACGGGCGATGTCCTGGGCGCCGTTCAGCAGGTGGCGGAGATGGCCGTCCTGGCAGCGATAGGAGCGCTGATCATATGAGCCAAACAACCCGATGGTGGTGGGTGCGCCATGCGCCGGTGGTCGGCGTCGACGGGGTGCTCTACGGTTCCGACGATGTCGAATGCGACACCTCGGACCGCCGTTCCTTCGAGGGCCTGACACGGTTGCTGCCGGCCGACGCCCATTGGATGACCAGCCACCTGAGCCGGGCCCGCAAAACGGCTGCGGCGATTCGCCAGGCCGGCCTCGATTATCCGGAACCGGTCGTCGAGGAACATTTGGGCGAACAGAGCTTCGGCCATTGGCAGGGCCGTCGATGGGATGAAATGGAGACGATCGACCCCGAGGCTTATGCCGATTTCTGGGAAAAGCCGGCGCGCAAGCGGCCGCCGGGCGGCGAGAGTTTCGCCGACCAGATCGAGCGCACGGCCGGCGTCATCGAGCGGGTAACAGCTGAGAACCCGGGCCGCGACATCGTCGCCGTCGCCCACGGCGGCACCATTCGCGCCGCCATTGCCCACGTCCTCGGTCTGGAGCCGGAGGGGGGCATGTCGTTTACGGTCGATACACTTTCCGTGACGCGGCTCGAACACGTCTCGGGCGGGCTCCTGCGCGGCCGCGGCACCGCCTGGCGCGTCGTCTCCATAAACCGGCCGGCAAGGTAGAGGCGCCATGAGCGAGTACCCGCCGCTGACCGGTGTCTCCCTGGTTCTGGGTGGCGCACGATCCGGCAAAAGCCGATACGCCGAGGAGTGGGCTATGAGTCAAGGTGACGGCCTCTACCTGGCAACGGCGACGGCCGGTGACGCCGAAATGGCGGATCGTATCCGCCAGCACCAGGAACGGCGCGGCGAGTGCTGGATCACCAAGGAGGAACCCATCGATATCGCTGTCACCATCGCTTGGGACGCACGGCCGGAGCGTGTCATTCTGGTCGATTGCCTGACTCTTTGGCTGAGCAACCTGATGGAAGCCGATCAGAACATCGATCATGCGACCCTCGCCCTGGTGCAGGCACTGGCGAGCGCGCGAGGCCCGGTGATACTGGTTTCCAACGAGGTCGGCCTCGGCATCGTCCCAGATAATGAGCTGGCAAGGCGATTCATGGATTGCGCCGGCCGGCTCAATCAAGTAGTTGCTGGGGTTGCTGACCAAGTGGTGTTCATGGCGGCGGGGCTGCCGATGTTTTTGAAAGGCGACGGGCGATGAAAATTCCGACCACGGTGATCACCGGGTTCCTCGGAGCCGGCAAGACGACGCTGATCCGACACATACTGGAGAACGCCAACGGACGGCGTATCGCGCTGATCATCAATGAGTTCGGCGACCTCGGCATCGACCGCGAAATGGTCACCGGTTGCGGCATCGAGGGCTGTGATGACGACACGGTTATGGAACTCGCCAACGGCTGCATCTGTTGTACTGTCGCCGATGATTTCCTGCCAACCATGGAGACCCTGCTGGATCATCCCGAACCACCGGAGCACATCGTCATCGAGACCTCCGGGCTGGCCTTGCCGAAACCGTTGGTCAAGGCCTTCAATTGGCCGGAGATCCGCTCGCGGGTCACCGTCGACGGGGTTGTCGCCGTCGTCGATGCGCCGGCCGTCGAGGAGGGACGTTTCGCCGACGATCCCGACGCCGTGCAGTCGATCCGCGAGCTCGACGAGGCCTTCGACCACGAATCGCCCCTGGAAGAGGTGTTCGAGGACCAGCTGCTGTCGGCCGATCTGGTTCTGCTCAACAAGTGCGACCTTTTGGACGATTTTGCCGTCGAACGGGTCCGCAACGTGGTTGCCAAAGAAGCCGACCCGGCGACCAAAATGCTGTCGACGACCCACGGCCGGGTCGATACGAAAATCCTGCTCGGTATCGGAGCAGCGGTCGAGGACGTCATCGACGGGCGCCGCTCGCATCACGATGGTGAGGACGATCACGACCACGACGATTTCGAGAGCTTCATCGTCGAAATTAAACGCCTCGATCAGCCGCACGAGTTGACCGAACGCATCAAGCGGGTCAGCACCGAACAAGACATCCTGCGCGTCAAGGGATTCGCCGACGTCACCGGCAAGGACATGCGCCTTGTTGTTCAGGGCGTCGGATCACGGGTGCAGCACTACTTCGACCGCCCGTGGCAGGCGGACGAACCGCGCCAAAGTCGCCTCGTCGTCATCGGTGAAACCGGGCTCGATCGCGAAGCCATACGCTCGGCCTTCATCACGCCACTTTGACATGCACCTGCTCGCGGCCCAACCCGGCGGCATCGCCGACGGATCGGAAGCCGTCGACCTCGGGCAAACGCCCGGCGATATCGTTTTCCTCTCAGCCGCCGATACGGAGTTGGCGGCGCTCGCCAAAGCGCGTTCCGGAATTGCGGCGGCGGAAGACGGCTTTCCGACCCTGCGCCTCGCCAACCTCATGCATCTCGGCCATAACATGTCGGTCGATCTCTACGTCGAGGCGGTCGTCGAAAAGGCAAGGCTGGTCGTTGTCCGCATTCTTGGAGGCTGCGGGTACTGGCCCTACGGATGCGATGAGGTCGCGGCCGCCTGCGAGCGCAACGGCGTTGCCGTCGCCTTCTTGCCAGGCGACGATCAGCCGGATGCCGAACTGGCCCGGTTGTCCACATTGTCACCCGACGCTCAGCACCGTCTATGGCAGTACATAGTGCATGGCGGCCCGGACAACGCCCGCGATTTCCTGAACTTCTCGGCCGACCTCATTGGCCACGAGACGCCATGGCGCGAACCCCGGCCCCTGGTCAAAGCCGGACTTTACTGGCCGGGAACTTCGATCGAAACCGTGGCCGATCTCGCCGGTCGTTGGACCGAAGGGGCGCCGGTGGCAGCGCTGGTTTTCTACCGGGCCCTGGTCCAGGCAGGCAATACGGATGCCGTCGACGCTATGATCTCGGCGCTCGCCGGGGCCGGGCTCAACCCGCTGCCGGTATTCGTCGCCAGCCTCAAGGAACCGGTTTCGGCGGGGATCCTCGAAACACTATTCGCCGAAACAGAGCCCGACATTATCCTCAACGCCACCGGCTTCGCCGTCTCGGCGCCGGGACAGATACGAACGAAGACAGCTTTCGAAACCGGCCGAAATAACGACGCGCCGGTCGTCCTGCAAGTCGTCTTTTCCGGTTCCAATCGGGAGGCTTGGGCCGACGGCACCCGTGGGCTTGGCGCCAAGGACATCGCCATGAACGTGGCGCTCCCAGAGGTCGACGGCCGGCTGTTTACACGGGCCGTGTCGTTCAAGGGCCTGGCCCGGCGAGACGACGCTTGTGAGACTGACATCGTACGTTATGAACCGGAGCCGGAGCGCATGCGTTTCGTCGCCGAATTGGCGCAGGCCTGGGCGGTGCTGAGGCGTACGCCGGCCGAAGAACGCCGTATCGCCATTGTGCTCGCCAACTATCCGAACCGCGACGGGCGGCTCGGCAACGGCGTTGGCCTCGATACGCCGGCCGGCACCGTCAATGTGCTCAGAGCCCTGAAGGACGCTGGTTACGGCGTCGATGGCATGCCCCAAGACGGCGACGACCTAATCGACCGCCTCATGGACGGGCCGACCAACGCCTTCCAGGACCTGGCCAAGCGTACCGTCAGCGAATCGCTGTCCCTGGCCGACTACCATCTCTTCTTCGCAAGCCTTCCCGGTTCCGTGCAGGACGAGGTGACGGCGCGTTGGGGCACGCCGGATAGCGATCCCTTTTATATGCCGGGCGAAATCGATTGCGGGCGCTTCGCCGTATCCGTCTTTCGCCTCGGCAACATTGTCATCGGCCTGCAGCCGGCGCGCGGTTACAACATCGATCCGGAGAAGACCTACCACGACCCGGACCTGGTGCCGCCGCACGGTTACCTTGCCTTTTATGCGTGGCTGCGCCGCGAGTTCGGCGCCCAGGCCATTGTCCATATCGGCAAGCACGGCAATCTCGAGTGGCTTCCCGGCAAGGCCCTGGCGTTGTCCGAGGGCTGTTACCCGGAAGCAGCCTTCGGGCCGGTCCCGCACCTCTACCCCTTCATCGTCAATGACCCCGGCGAGGGCACGCAGGCCAAACGCCGCGCCCAGGCGGTCATCGTCGATCATCTGACGCCGCCCCTGACCCGGGCCGAGAGCTATGGGCCGCTGCGCGATCTCGAGCAGCTGGTCGATGAATACTACGAGGCCGCCGGTGTCGATCCGCGCCGCCTCAAGGTCCTGAAGACCGATATCCTGACGCTGTGCCGGGCCACCGGTTTGGATGCCGATTGCGGCATGGAGGTCGACGAGGACGAGGACCAGGCGCTCGCCAAGCTCGACAATTTCCTTTGCGAACTGAAGGAGATGCAGATCCGCGACGGCCTGCACGTCTTCGGCGAAGCGCCGACGGGCCGTTTGCTTGACGATCTCCTGGTGGCGTTGACCCGGGTGCCCTGGGGAGACGGCGAGGGTGAAGGGGCGTCTCTACACCGGGCCATTGCCGCCGATCTCGGCCTCGGGTTCGATCCGCTTGATTGTCAAATGGGTGAAAACTGGACCGGCCTGCGTCCGGAAGTTCTTGCCGAACTTGCTGACGATCCGTGGCGAACAACCGGCGATACGGTGGAGAGAATCGAGCTTTTCGCCGCCGAACTGGTGTCCAGTGATCGGGTGGTGCCGGCCGAATGGGAACGCACGGCCTTGGTACTGAACACCGTTGACCGCGACCTGCGCCCCGTGGTCGAGCGTTCCGGCCGAACAGAGATCGACGGCCTGTTGACGGGTCTCGACGGAGCTTTCGTCGAACCGGGTCCGTCCGGCGCTCCGACCCGCGGCCGTCTCGACGTGCTGCCGACCGGGCGCAATTTCTATTCGGTGGATACCCGAACCGTGCCAACGCCAGCGGCCTGGACGCTCGGCTGGAAATCAGCGTCGCTGCTGGTCGAACGCCACATCCAGGACCAGGGGGAATGGCCGAAGACGGTGGCGATTAGCGCCTGGGGAACGTCTAACATGCGGACCGGCGGCGACGATATTGCGCAGGCCCTGGCGCTCCTCGGCGTCAAACCGCAGTGGGATTCCGCATCACGCCGGGTCATCGGCTTCGAGGTGATGCCCGAGAGTGTACTCGGCCGACCCCGGGTCGACGTGACGCTGCGGGTTTCGGGTTTCTTCCGTGACGCCTTTCCGGCATTGATCGACTTGTTCGACTCGGCGGTGCGGGCCGTGGCGGTGCTCGACGAACCGGAAACAGCCAATCCGATCGCCGCCCGGGTGAAGCGGGAGACGGACCTCTTGATCGCGGAGGGGGTCGAGGCCGAGCAAGCGGCGCGGCGCGCCGGTTATCGTGTGTTTGGTTCGAAACCGGGGGCCTATGGCGCCGGATTGCAGGCTTTGATTGACGAGCGTGGATGGCAATCGGAAGCGGATCTGGCGCGGGTCTACGTGGCCTGGGGCGGTTACGCCTACGGCGCCGGCTCGCAAGGCCGGGCCGAACATGGGCTTTTCGAACGGCGCCTCGGAGCCGTCGAAGCAGTCATCCACAACCAGGACAACCGTGAACACGACCTCCTCGATTCGGACGACTACTACCAGTTCGAAGGCGGCATCACCGCCGCCGTCCGCCACCTCTCCGGTACCCAACCGAAGACCTACCACAATGATCATTCGCGCCCCGAAACGCCGGTTGTGCGCACGCTCGAGGACGAGATCGCAAGGGTCGTTCGGGCCCGGGTCGTCAATCCGAAATGGATCGAGGGTGTCAAACGCCACGGCTACAAGGGCGCCTTCGAGATGGCGGCGACCGTCGATTACCTCTTCGCGTTCGCAGCTACCGCACACTGTGTGCGCGATCACCATTTCGACGCTGTCTTCGATGCTTACCTCAACGACGATGAAACCCGGGATTTCATCGCCAAACACAACCCGGCCGCCCTCAAGGAAATGGCCGAGCGTCTGATGGAGGCGGAAGAACGGGGGCTATGGCGGTCGCGGCGCAACGACGCGCACCGGGTCTTGGCTTCGTTGGTCGCCTAAGCACCGGATCGCGTTACATGTCCGGCATGTTTTCCGGTGGTGGCATGCCTTCGAAAGTGACCAGGGCCGGATCGATCCAATCCCAAGACGGGTCGCGTTTGGTGTAGATCACCATTTGCGGCTGGAACACCTCCGGGTCGTCGATACTGGAGGCACGGGGAAAGACGACGCCCGGCATGCCGTCATTAGTCGAATAGACGGCCGACCCACAGGTCGGGCAGAAGCCGCGGCTAACCAAGTTACCGCTGTCCGCCGCCTTGTCGAAGAACTGCACTTCGCCGGTCACCGTGAAGGCGCCCTCCGGCACCACGTGGTGCGAACAGTGCCCCGACCCGCTGGATTTACGGCAATCCTCGCATTGGCAATGGGCGGCGGCGACGGGTTTGACTGCACTTTCGTAACGGACGGCGCCGCACAGGCAGCCGCCGGAAAATCCTTCGGTCATGGTCGAGCCTCCTCCATGAATTAGGACTAATAACTTTTATAATGCAAGTTACTGGCAGTTTAATCTTGTCTCTTTTATTCTGCAAGTGACAATGGGTAGGATCCTGAAACCCCGATTTCGAGGCCAATCGTGGACCCAACCAACCGATCTCTCTGTCCCATCGCGACGACCCTCGATCTGGTCGGTGACAAGTGGACCCTGGTCATCGTCCGCGACCTGCTGACCGGCAAGACCCGTTACGGGGAGTTCCTCTCCTCGCCCGAGGGCATCTCGACCAACATCCTGGCCGACCGGTTGAAGCGCCTGGAAGAAGAGGGCTTGATCGAAAAGCAAGCCTATCAAGAGAACCCGGTCCGATACGAGTACCGCCTGACGGAACGCGGACAGGGCTTGCATCCGGTGTTGCAGGAGATCTGCCGCTGGGCTAATCACCACTTTCCCGATACGTGGGTACCGCCCGCGGCATTCATGCGACGTCCGTCCGAATAGTCCCTGGGCACTTCATTCAAAAGGAACGGTAATGGATGAATTAACCCTGGCCCGCGCCGTCCACGTGGTCTCCATCGTTGCCTGGATCGGTGGGGTCTATTTCGTCACCTTCATCTTACTACCGTCGGTTCGTCAAATGGCGGACCCGGAGGATCGTGCCGAGGCCTTCGAGCGTTTCGAGAACCGCTTTGCACTCCATGCCCGTATAGCCACGCTGGCGGCGGGGGCCAGCGGGTTTTACATGGTCTATCTTCTCGATGCCTGGGACCGCTTTGCCGATGCATCTTATTGGTGGATGCACGCGATGACCGTGATCTGGGCCGTGTTCACCCTGGTGCTTTTCGTGCTCGAACCGCTGTTCCTACACGCTTGGTTTTCGAGACGGGCGCGCGAACAGCCGGAAACGACCTTCTCTCTGGTCACTTTGCTGCATAGAATCCTGTTGGCGGTAAGCTTGATTACGGTCGTCGGCGCCGTTCTCGGCGCCCACGGGTGAACGCCGATCCGGTCGGCCTGTTTATTCCGGTCCTCAGCGGTCGTGCGACAGTAGGCGCTCGCGCAGGATTTCGGCCTCGACCTGCAACTCACCGACGCCGAACTTGATGACGTCGTCGATGCTGATGATGCCGATCAGTTCATTGGCCTCGTTGACAACGGGGATGTGCAGGTAGTGCCCGTGCAGCATCATCGCCATCACCTCCTTGAGGAGGTGGTGCGGCCGGCAGACATGTACATGATGGGTCATAATGTCTGAGACAGGCTGCATTATGAACGAGAACTCGTTATCCTTGGGATCGCTGCCCCAGTGATCGGCCATGGCATAGACGATATCGCGCACCGCGATGATGCCCTCGGGGTGCTTACCGTCCTCGCTGATGACGGCACAGCCGACACGATCGTTCTTAAGCCGGTGAGCCACCGTCGAGATCGTGGCGTGGGGTTTGACGGTCACCAAAGGCGCGTTCTCGACCTTCAGGATTTCCTCGACTTTCATGGCGTTTGGCTCCCTTCGGATTGACCCTGGAGTTGCTCCGAATCCTCAGAATTAGATTAAAACCGTAGACGGGTCCTGTCGATGACTTGAGTCACCTAACAATGTACCGGTGGCGGACCTTTTTCGGCCAAATCAATTCTCGGAATCCTCCTGTTTTTCCGTCGCTTCACCGTCACCGAGATGCCAGGTTCCCCCCGGCCGGAACGCCGCGAAGGCGAAGGCAAAGGTGACGTCGTAAACAACGTCTTCGAGTCCCTGGTCCGTCTTGCGTTGAACGGTGACATTCCCGATGTCGCGGCCGAAATGGATCCAGCGGGCGTCGTGAATCGAGTTTTGTCCCGGCGACCACGACAGCACCAAATCGTCCTTTTCGATACGCCCCTTCTCCTTGAGTCGCTCGACCAGCCAGGCTTCGTTGCCGACGATGACAGCGCGTTCCAGGGGCAGAACACCATCGGGGATGTCGAAAGGAAAACGCGAGCGTTTGTCGCGGCGGCTGTCGATGCGCACATAGGGTGTCGTGCCGTAGGCGCGCGCCGTCGCGTGCGCTGGCACCAACACCTTGGCGTTCGGAGCGGCACCCCGGAACAGCTCGAAACTCTCGATCTTGGACGGCAGTGGTTTCAGTTTTTTGCCGGTCAGGGTGCCGACGATCGCCTCGCCCAGGAACTGTTGCCACCAACTTTCAGTGTTGTGGTCGTACATGATCATGTCGAAATGTCGGAGGCGTCCGGTGTTGCCGAAGGCGAGCGTGGTGCCGTCGAGCCGCCGGTCGAAAACGACACCCGATGCGCAGAGCGGACAATAACTAACCAGGATCGGAACACCACCGATGGTATCGTTGACAATCTCGTGCCAGAGCAGGACGCGCAGCGGATAGGCCCGGGTCTCGCCGCCGATCTCAACGCTGAGCACGGGCTCCAGCGGTCCGATATCGCGAATCTTGTCCGCCCGCTTGAATGTCGGCGCCGTGATCGGTGAGATCGAATCACGCCTGGCGCCGTCGGATCGGATGTCCTCGAAGGGCACGCTGCGTTTGGAGAAATCGGTCGCCGGGAACTCCTTCATCCAGCGCACCGGATCGCCTGCAGATGGCGATAGGCTTAAGATCAGGATGCTCAGGGACAAGGCGACGGCGCCCAGGCCGGGGGCCGGCGCCCGGAAACGGTTCAACGCGGCTCTTGCTCGACCCATGCCAGGATGGTACCGGAGTCATGGGATCGGCACAAACACGTGTTATCAGCGAATTCCCAGCGGGTTATCAACGGGGTATAAAGGGCGATGGCCGAGGAAAACGACGACAAGGAAAATACACCGGAAGACGAACAGGACCTGGACCGTCGCCACGCCGAGAAGATGGCCAAGAAAAAGGCAGCGCGCGACAAGATCCTGGCCACCAAGACGATCGAAAAGGGTCTGCTGATCGTCCATACGGGCAAAGGCAAGGGTAAATCGACGGCGGCCATGGGCCTCGCCGTTAGAGCCATCGGCCACGGCATGAAGATCGGCATCGTTCAGTTCGTCAAAGGCGTTTGGGAAACCGGCGAGCGCGACGTCCTCGAGAAGTTCCCGGACTTCGTCACCATCAAGGCCATGGGCGAGGGGTTCTCCTGGGACACCCAGGACCGCCAGCGCGACATTGCCGCCGCCGAAGCGGCCTGGCAGACCTCGAAAGAGATGATCGCCGATCCGGCCTACAAGGTGGTTATTCTCGACGAACTCAATATCCCGCTCAGGTACGGCAATCTCGACATCGACGACGTCATCGAGACCCTTCGCAACAAGCCCCAAGACTTGCACGTGGTCGTCACTGGCCGCAACGCCAAGGACGAACTGATCGAGGTTGCCGATCTGGTTACCGAGATGACCCAGGTCAAGCATCCGTTCCGCTCGGGGGTCAAGGCGCAGAAGGGGATCGAATTCTGATGGACAAGATCTTTCGGGTTCCGGCCGCCGTCCTTGCTCTCTTCGTGCTGGTCTCCGGTTGTGACCGCTGGGACGAACCGCCGACGCTGACAACCAAACACCTGATCGTCGAGGCGGCCCAGGTGGTCGAGCGGTTCCGCGTCCATAAGGACCTGAAGAACTTCGCCGACGAATTGCAGACCGCGGCCGCCGTCGTTGTTCTGCCCAACGTCATCAAGGCCGGCTTTTTCGCCGGCGGCGAGGCCGGCAATGGGGTTCTGCTGAAAAGGACCGCCGGCGGTTGGTCTTATCCTGCGTTCTATACCCTGGGCGCGGCTAGCTTTGGCCTGCAGGCCGGTGTCCAGGACACGGCCATCGTGCTGGTCATCCGCAGCGACGGAGCACTCGACTCGGTGTTGCGCCACCAGGGCAAAATCGGAGCCGACACCGGCGCCACCGTCTTCGTCCAAGGTGTCGGCATGGAAGCGTCGACGACAACCAACCTGGGCGCCGACATCCTGGCCTTCGCCAACGCCAATGTCGGCGCTTATCTCGGTGCAACCCTCGAGGGCGCCGTACTGGCGACGCGCCACGACCTCAACCGCGCCTATTACGGACCCGACGCGACACCCGATTCGATCCTCTCCGGCCAGATCAGGAACCCCGACGCCGAACCTTTGAGGCGCACTCTTGGCGGAGGCTGACCGCCCGCCGGCCCTGATGTTCCTGGGCACCGGCTCGGACGTCGGCAAGTCCCTGATCGTCGCCGGCCTTTGCCGCTTCTTCGCCGATCGCGGCCTCAAGGTCCGGCCCTTCAAACCGCAGAACATGTCGAACAATGCTGCTGTCACGGGAGACGGGGGAGAGATCGGCCGCGCCCAGGCCCTGCAGGCCCGTGCCGCCCGGGTGCCCTTGAGCGTGCATATGAACCCGGTATTGCTTAAGCCCCAGACCGACGTCGGCGCTCAGGTCGTCGTCCAGGGACGGGTCGAAGGCAATGCCAACGCGCGGGCCTACCATGACCTGAAACCGAAACTGCTGCCCCGCGTGCTCGAGAGTTTCGCGATCGTCGGCAAGGATGCCGATCTGATTCTGGTCGAGGGCGCTGGCAGCCCGGCCGAGGTGAACTTGCGCCAAGGCGATATAGCCAATCTCGGTTTCGCCCTGGCTGCACAGGTCCCGGCCGTGCTCGTCGCCGACATCGACCGGGGCGGCGTCATCGCCAGCCTGGTCGGCAGCTATGCGGTCCTCGACGAGGCGGAGCGAAATGCCGTCGCCGGCTTCATCGTCAACAAGTTCCGCGGCGACAAGAGCCTGTTCGATGGCGGTGTCACTGAGATCGAGGGGCGCACTGGCTGGCAATCCTTTGGCGTCGTGCCCTATTTCGAGAGTGCCCGAGCGCTCCCCAAGGAGGACGCCCTGGCCTTGGACAATCGATCCCGCGAGAACAAAAGCGAAGCGACAATTCGCATCGCTGTCCCACGCCTCGGCCGCATCGCCAACTTCGACGACCTCGACCCCCTGTCCCAGGAGCCGGACGTCGAGGTCATCATCGTCGAACCGGGTCGGGCGATGCCCGGCGACGCCCAGGTCATTCTCATCCCGGGCTCCAAGGCGACGCTGGCCGATCTCGCCGATCTCCGCAAAAACGGCTGGGACATCGACATCCAGGCCCACCACCGGCGTGGCGGCCTCGTCGTCGGCCTCTGCGGCGGCTACCAGATGCTGGGCAGCCGCGTCGACGACCCGAATGGCATCGAGGGCCCGGCCGCCGGCGCCCCCGGCCTCGGGCTGCTCGATGTCGAGACAGTCATCGGCGGCGATAAGCGCCTGGAGACGGTGACGGCGACGGTGGTGGAGAGCGGTAATAGCATCCGCGGCTACGAGATGCACATGGGCACCACCCAAGGCCCCGACCGTGAGCGGCCCTGGTTCAAATTTGCCGACGGCCGCAGCGACGGGGCGCGATCCGTCGACGGCCGGGTCCTGGGCGGCTACATCCACGGTGTCTTCTCGGACGACGGTTTTCGCAGCGCCTTCCTGGCCCAGTTACGTGAAGGCCGTGTCGCCGAGACGGCCTACGAAGCCACCATCGAGGCGGCACTCGACGGCCTGGCGTCACACCTGGAAACCCACCTCGACTTCGACGCGCTGATCGCCGCCGCCCGCTGAGGCCTCACAAAATATCAAAGCGAATAATCGCGATCGCCCCCAGCCAGGCCGCGTTGACCAGGGACGCCACGATGTACATGTAGAGCGCCCGGTCGATGTCCTTGACCCGGACCTTGGCGGTGCCGTCGCCCATCCAGGCGTCGTCGATGACCGTATTAGCGTAGCGCCGGGGCCCGGCGAGCGCGATGTTGAGAGCGCCGGCCATGGCCGCTTCGCACCAGCCGGCGTTGGGCGAGCGGTGCTTGCCCGAGTCCCTGAGCAGTGCCTTGAGCGCGTTCCAAGGGTTGGCCGTCGGTACGAATATCGCGGCGAGGACCAGAAACAGCCCGGTGAGCCGGGCCGGGATCAGGTTGAGCACATCGTCGAGCCGGGCCGCCGTCATGCCGAAGGCGCGGTATTTCTCGGTGCGGTGCCCGATCATGGAATCCATGGTGTTGACGGCCTTGTAGACGAGGAGTCCCGGGAAGCCGAAGAGGATGTACCAGAAGACCGGCGCGACGACGCCGTCGTTCAGGTTCTCGGCCAGGCTCTCGATGGCGGCGCGGCAGATGCCGTGTTCGTCCAAAACGCTCGGGTCGCGCCCGACGATATGCGATACCGCTTCGCGTGCCGGCTCCAGGCCGAATTCGAAGGCCTTGACCACCGCCTTGACGTGATCGTAAAGACCGCGCCCGGCCAAAAGGATGGTCAGCAAAAGGAGTTCCAGGGGCCAGCCGAAGGTGTGGTGGAGGCTCAGCCAGGAGACGCCGGCGCCGACAAAACCGGTGACCAGCACCACGAACAGGACCACGAAGGCGCCCCTGACGGCGCGGTCCATCTGGCTGCGTTTCTCCCGATTGAGGTGCCGGCCCAGCCAGCCGACCAGGTCGCCGATCAGTACCACCGGATGTTTGATGCGCCGGAACAGCAGCGTCATATCGCCCAGATAGGCGTCGAAAACGATGGCCAGCAGCAACAGGATCAGCGGGTCGAAGTGCTGGGCCTCGGCCCGCATGCCGAAGGTGAACATGGTCCAACCCTGCGCGTGGCCATCCCTCCGGTCAATGGCGGGGCAATGGCGCGACCCCCGGCGGCACGCATTTTCTTAAAGAAAAAGCAACGAGTCCTCGCCTAAGGTTCTGTATTTTCGAGGGGAATTTCGCTACTGATAGGCCATGGACAAGGACGCTGACAACGCAGCGGCGGAGGAACTGCCCGACAATTCGGCCACCATGACCGTGCCGGAGGATGGCCCGGACGCGCCGAAGGATTCGGAGGAGATGCCGGAGGACCTGCTCGACGACTCCGAAACGGCGGACGACGCCCTGGACGAGGCTGCCGAGGACGAACCGGACGCGGTGATGGAACGGGAACCGCCGGCCGAGGTGTCATCGCAAGGAACCGCGGAACCTCAAGACTCTCAGGAAGCGTCGCCGGCCGCCGCCACGGAACAGGCCTCTGGCGCCGAAGGCACGCCCGACGCCGTCGATACCTTCGCCCAGGTCGCTGAAGCCTTCCAGCGCCTGCTCGACGTTCTGCCCGGCTGGTTCCTACTCGGGCTCCTCGTCGTGCTGGTCTTCCTGGTGATTGCCGTCTTGCTTGGCGTCATCATCGGCCTGCAGGTGTCGCGCGGGGCGCCGACGCCGGCGCCGGCCGAACCGCCGCGCGATGAAACGCCGACCGTTCGGGCCGCACTGCCGCCGCCCGAAAACCCAGCCTTCAAGAAGTACCAAGAGTTCCTCGAAAGGAAAGGTGTCGGCGCCAAGGAGATGGACTCGCAGATGCGCGCTTTTGCCGGCCAGTTCAAGGACATGCGCCAGAACTTACGCGACTTGATGCCGGGCAACACCGACATGGCCGATGCCGTCGAACGGGTGCGCGACGCGCTCGATGCCGGCGACTTCCAGCGCATGCTGGCAATCCTGGAGACCATCGGCGAGCGTGAGAACACCGACGGTGTCGACAAGCGTACCCAGTCCCTGAAACACCTGATGGCTGCTGCTGTGGCGCGGTCCATCGCCGGCGACCTGCAGATGGTGCGCATGGAACCGAAGGAGGCGGCCGAGCACTTCCGCCTCGCCGTCGAGGCGCTGCCGCCCTTCCAGGAGGACGTGCACGCCGAGCTTCTCAACAAGTACGGCACCGCGTCCTACCAGTCGGGCGAGCCGGAAACGGCCATCGCCGCATTCGAACGCGCGCTCTCGATCCTGGAACGCCGTTTCGGCAAGAACCATCCGGACGTGGCGACCGCACTCAACAACCTGGCCCTCATCCATTACTCCCGCGGCAACTACGACGGCGCCGAGCCGTTGTATCGACGCTCTCTGATGATCGACGAACAGACGCTGGGCATCGATCACCCGGGCGTCGCCACCGACCTCAACAACCTTGCGCTTCTGTTCAAGAAACAGGGCGACCTCGAATCGGCGGAACCACTCCTCAAGCGGGCCATGGAGATCAAGGAAAAGCACTTCGACCCGGGTCACCCGAGCTTGGTTACCGGCCAGCAGAACTACGCCGCCTTGCTACGTGCGCTCGGCCGTGACGAAGAGGCGGAGGTGTTCGAACGCCGGGCCACGGTGCTGCCGCCGAAACGCACGGAAGAGGCGGCCGAATAGCCCCCGGTATCGTCCCCTACGGACCGTTGCCGCGAACGCGTCTCACGATTCCCCTGCCGGCAACAATGACAAAATAGATACCCGCGGCGCCGCCCAGGAACATCAGGAACCCGTCACCCCCCATGAATTTGAAGGCGAAACCGCCAATCGGCGGACCGACGATGTTGCCGGCCTCGAAAGCCATCATGAAAGCCGCGTTGGCGATGGCCAGACCGCCGCTTTTGAAACGCTCGCCCAACATGGCCAGCGCCACCGAATAGAGGCCCCAGCTGCAACCGCCCCAAACGAACAGAGCGGCGGCCATGGTCAGTTGGTTCCCCATTAGTTGCGGCAACAGGGCCGGCGCGGCGACGCAGGCGGCGGCACAGCAGAGGAGAACAAAGCGCTTGCGGATTTTGTCGGCGACGTAACCGATCGGCAACTGTAGGACCAGATTGCCGGCCAGGAACAGGGTCAGCATGGTTACCGCTTGTACCTCTTCGAAACCCCGGGCCAGGCCATAGAGCGGCAGGAAGCTGAAGACCGAAATGTCGAGAACCCCCGAAAGGAAGGCGGCGGCGAAAATTGTCGGCGCCGTCAGCAGCGTGCGCGACGGTCCGGAATGGCCGCGAAAATCCAGGCCCGGCGCGTGCGATCGGATGGCGAACATGGGTAATACCGAGACAAAGAAAATCCCGGCGAACCAGTAGAACGGTGCGGCACCTTCGGTGCCGGTCATCGTCAGGATCAGCGGGCCCGCCGCAAATCCAGCAGCCATGACCGTCGCATAGATGGCCATCACGCGGCCGCGGTTGTGCTGACGGGCGGCGACGTTGATCCAGGTTTCGGCGACGACCCAGGGGGCGGCGATGCCGATGCCAGCCAACAACCGGAGCCCAAACCAGGCCGGCACCGAGGTCACGACCGGAAACAACATCATGGCGACGAGGGTCAACGCGCAACCGGCCATGAAGGCGTTGAAGGCGCCCAAGCGCCGGATCAGGCCCGGCACCAGGAACGACGTGGCGACGGTGCCGATCGGGGACATGGCGGCATTGGCGCCGATCACCAGCGAGTCGACATCCTGGCGTTCGAGGGCCAGCGCTACCAATGGTGCAAAGCCCCCGAAAGCCAGCCCGAAGGTGGCGGCGCTGGTGAACAGCGCCACCAGGCTCCAGCGGTTCCGCGCCGCTGAAATCCCGCTCTCGTCGATGGTGTCGCTACCGCGATCCAATGCCCAAAGCTCCACAATGAGATCACCCGCCAGAAATCGTCGATGGACCAGCAAGTCAACCCGATAATTGCACCGGCCCCGCGACGAATGTCGGCAGCTGTCAATTGCGCGTCGGTTTGTGCCTTTCCCGCGCCGGGTTCAATCCCTATAGTCCGTCTCCGGCCGGCGTTCCGGAGGCAATGACCAGGCGCCGCCGGCGCCGGGTGTTGAGGACACGTCGGCGATCTGCGCTCGAAGGCAAGGACCAGGCACATGACAGATACCCACGCCGTGATGATTTGCGGCCACGGCAGCCGCGATGACGCGGCCGTCGAAGAATTCAACCAGCTCGCTCACCATCTCAGGGACCGGCTGCCCGGCGTCGACGTCGAAAGCGGTTTCCTGGAATTCGCGACCCCGGTCATCCGCGACGGTCTCGAGAAACTGAAGGCACGCGGCGCAAAGAAGATCGTCTGCGTTCCCGGTATGCTGTTCGCCGCCGGTCACGTAAAAAACGACCTCCCGTCCGAGGTCAACAACTTCGGCGCCGAGAATCCGGGTATCGAGATGCTGTTCGGCCGCGAACTGGCGATCGATTCGCGCCTCTTGACGGCCGCCAAGGAGCGTATCGAGGAAGCGGAAAAGGGCGCCGAGACCAGCGTGCCCCGCAACCGTACGCTTCTCATGGTCGTCGGCCGGGGGACCAACGACTCGGATGCCAATTCCAACGTCTCCAAGGTAGCGCGCATGCTGTGGGAGGGCATGGGCTTCGGCTGGGCCGAAGTTAGCTATTCGGGTGTCGCCTTTCCGTTGGTCAACGAGGGACTGGAGCATGCGGTCCGCCTCGGCTTCGAGCGTATCATCGTCTTTCCTTACTTTCTGTTCACCGGCGTTCTGGTCCGGCGCATCTACGCCTGGGCTGACAAATGCGCCGAGGCTCACCCGGAGGTCGAAGTCCTGAAGGCCCCCTACCTCAACGACCACGGCAACCTGATCGATTGTTTCGTCGATCGCGTCGACGAGGCGCTCAACGGGTCGAACAACATGAACTGCCAGCTCTGCAAATACCGCGAGCAGATCATCGGCTACGAGCAGGACCATGGTGCGGCCCAGGTCGGCCACCATCATCACGTGGTCGGCATCGGCACCGATGGTCACGGCGCCGAAGATCATGGAGTCCACCACGGCCACCACCACCATCATCATGGTCATGCTCATGGTCATGATCATGATGACGGCCATGCGCACGACCAAGGCCACGATGCTACGCAGGCTGCGGAGAAGTGAGGTTGGTTTGAACGGTTCCTCGCCCTCCTTCGACTATATTCGCGACCCGGCGGAGATATATCGCCGTTCCTTCAAGACGGTCCGCGCCGAAGCGGACCTGGGCGCCCTGCCGGCCGACGTCGCCGATGTCGCCCAACGATTGATCCACGCCTGCGGCATGATCGACCTCGTCGATGATCTCCGATGGAGCGATGGTGCTGCCGAGGCCGGCCGCGGAGCGTTGAGAACGGGTGCCACCGTATTCGTCGACGCCGAAATGGTTGCTGCCGGAATCGTCCGTGACCGCCTGCCCGCGAACAATGCAGTGATCTGTACGTTGAACGACGGCACCGTCCCGGAACGCGCCAGCCAATTGGAAAACACCCGCTCGGCTGCCGCCGTCGATCTCTGGGACGAACGCCTGGAAGGTGCCGTGGTTTCCATCGGCAATGCGCCGACCGCGCTTTTCCGCCTGATGGAGCGCCTGATTGACGGGGCGCCGAAACCGGCCTTGGTTCTCGGATTCCCCGTCGGCTTCATCGGTGCGGCCGAATCGAAAGAGGCTCTGGCGTCGGGCATCGCCGGCGTTCCGTTTGTCACCCTGCTCGGCCGTCGTGGCGGTAGCGCCATGGGGGCGGCCGCCGTCAATGCGCTTGCCGGAGAAATGGGATGGACGCCTCCCATCCCTGATGTTCTCGGGCTGGAGGGATTGGTTGGACCCTCACGGGCCGACGGCATCAAAGTGCCAAGAGGGAAGAGCAAGCTCTTCGCAGGCAAACCGGA
>Ga0209458_1000131_pt1 | contig 40661 bp, 34 predicted proteins | sample WorMetLIZAISLAND_FD_187411 | JGI IMG/M metagenome (GOLD analysis project Ga0209458, IMG submission 187411) | Marine gutless worms symbiont microbial communities from Max Planck institute for Marine Microbiology, Germany - Inanidrilus manae... ...
ATTGGCAAAGGATTGGGAGAAATCTATCGAAAGCGCCGAGGCTTGGATCAACATCGCCCATATCAGGCTGACCACCAGACGCCTCGCAAGATATTGCTATCCCTCATAGAGTTTTGAGTCGGGCTCTGAGAGGCCATTGAAATAAGGCGGCAATTCGCGAATTCGGTAGAATAGCGGAGTCGGCCGTAACACTGTGAAAATCATCCTCGCCGTAAAGAATCGCCGTGCGAATATCGGTCGTTCCCCGAACTCTAAAAATAGTTTTTCAATAGTTTTTTGAATTTCTTCAAGCTGTAATCTTGTCTATTTCTAGCCGGATCGCTTCCAGGGTCTCGGCCGACAATATTCCTCATAAACAGTAAGGTCATAGGCAAAATCTAGAGCCGCGACAAAGCGCTGCTCGAGCCCCTCAAATTTGCGCTTAGATGAGCTGACTTCGACCCGCCGAAGATCTGGTTGTTTGTGCGGGGAGATGCCGAAAACATCAAAAAGTTGTGATTCCGCCGGGTCGCGACTGCTGGAAGCAGCTCCGAGTCGCCCGACTCCAGTTCTCTTTTTTTGACGGGCGCCTTTCGGTGACGGGCGCCTTTTCGGTGACGGGCGCCTTTTCGGTGACGGGCGCCTTTTGGTGACGGGCGCCAGGCGAACGCACGCCACTTTCGGCGCATACGAGATCCGAAGGTTTCAGCCGAGAACAAAATCCTTCGATGGCCAGCTCTTGCCGGTCTCGTGCCTCGCTGAAACCGCCCAACCGCCAACGCGCCCGTCTTCGGGTGCGGCGTTACCAGCTTTTTGTGGCAAACCGGTAGCTTAGGCGAACCTCCGTGCTATCATTCGGGATTGATCGGCGGCGGATGTTCGGATCTGATAGAGCAATGTGAAGATCTGCGCACAAAATCTGGACTTTCACGCTAAGCTAGTCGGACCGGGTCGCGGCAGAAACAAGCCGGTTCTCGTCACCACAGACCTGACAGGAATATGAAAAAGGTACTGCTCGGAACGACATCTCTGATGACCCTGGGCCTTCTCGCGACGGGCCCGGCGCAGGCCCAGATCGAGCTTGAGCTCGGCGGCTACATGAACAACTATTTCGCGGTAGGCGAGAGCGATCCGGACGACGGGACCGACTACGCCCCGACCGGTCTGTTCAGCGACGGCGAGGTTTGGTTCACCGGAGAATTCACGGCGGACAACGGCCTGAGCTTCGGCGCCAACATTCAACTCGAAGCCTTCGGCAACACGGGCGACACGATCGACGAGGACTTCGGCTACATCGAAGGTGGTTTCGGCCGCTTCCAGTTCGGCTCGGAGAACACGGCGGCCTATTTGATGCACTTCGCCGCCCCCAGCGTCGGCGCGCCGGTCAACACCGGCTGGGTGACCTCCTTCATTGCCCAGCCCGCCGGGCACACTGCCGGCTTCCGCACGCCGGGCCTCTCGACCTACGTCGACACCGGCAACGACGAGAACGTGCTGACCTACTTCACGCCGCGTTTCTTCGGCTTCCAGCTCGGTGCGACCTATCAGCCGGCAGTGGTCTTCACCGGCGACGGTCAGAACTTCCCGGTCTTCGCCAACGAGAACACTCAGTACAACAACGGTGTCGTCGTCGGCCTCAACTTCGTCGAGACATTGGGCAGCGTCGACCTAGCGATCTCGGGCGGATACCGCCGGGCCGAGGCGCCGGATAACGCGATTGCCGGCATCAACCCCGACGATCTGGAGCAGATCTCGTTCGGAGCGACTGTCGGCTTCGCCGGTTTCACGATCGGCGGATCCTATGCGAACGAAACCGAAGGCCGCATACGCGGGGCGGGGATCTCGAGCGAAGGCTACTCCTACGATCTCGGCGCGTCCTACAGCAACGGACCCTGGACCTTCGGCCTGCTCTACTTCCACGGCCGCGAGGAAGGCAGTCTGACGACTCCGGGCGACAACACGCTGGACGCCGCCTCGGCCGCCGTCGAGTACTCGCTGGCCCCCGGTGTCGAGGCCAGCCTCACCGGCATGTACGCCGACTGGCGAACCGAAGGCGCCGGCCGGGACAACGAAGGTTTTTCCGGTATTCTCGGCATCGAATTCGGCTTCTGACGATCGCTCCGACCAGTCCTGTCGGCGCGGCTGTGCCGCCGCGGCAGTAGTGAGCGCGCGGCCGGGTGCTTTTTGCGGCTCGGTCAGCCGATACAACGCTGTGGCCTCCAGAGCACAGACCAAGCGGACTCGTCCCGCTCTGCCGCCTCAACGCCACGGCCAGTTGCTGCAGAGGCCCTATCCGCAATGTCGAAGCACCGCGAACCGCCGAGTTTGCGGCCATACCGCCGACGGTGCGAGATGGCGGCGGCAAGTTGATCGACGACTCACCTAAAGGACGCACAAAGCCCGGCCTCGTCTGCCTGTTCGGCAGCTGTGGTTTTCCGGTCACATTCACGAAACCACGGTGTTTTTTCACGTGGCCGTGAGCAAGCGTGATTAGTGACACCCCCTACTCGCGCATAACCTGCGGAGACAATTTCTCTTCTTACAGTCGGATTGGGGGCTATGAAGAAAACACTATTCGGTACGACCGCGCTGGTGACAGCCGGCGTGCTTGCATCGTCGGCCGCCCAGGCTCAGATCGAACTCGGCCTCGGCGGCTACATGAACAACTACTTCGCAGTCGGCGACAGTGATCCGGACGCCACGGGTATCGACTATGCTCCGACCGGCCTGTTCAGCGATGGCGAGGTCTGGTTTGTGGGCGAGTTCACGGCGGACAACGGCCTGAGCTTCGGCGCCAATATACAGCTCGAAGCGTTCGGTAACACAGCCGACACGATAGACGAGGACTTCGGCTACATCGAGGGCGGTTTCGGCCGCTTCCAGTTCGGCTCGGAGAATACGGCTGCCTATCTGATGCACTTCGCCGCGCCAAGCGTCGGCGCGCCGGTGAACTCGGGCTGGGTGACCTCCTTCGTCCCGCAGCCGGCCGGGCACACGGCCGGATTCCGTACGCCCGGCCTCTCGACCTTCATCGATACGGGCAACGACGAAAACACCCTGACCTACTTCACGCCGCGTTTCTTCGGCTTCCAGGTCGGCGCATCCTACCAGGCGGCAGTTGTCTTCACCGGTGACGGTCAGAACTTCCCGGTCTTCGCCAACGAGAACACCCAGTTCAACAACGGCATTGCTGTCGGCGTAAACTTCGTCGAGTCGTTCGGCAGCGTCGATGTGGCGGTTTCCGGCGGCTATCGCCGCGCCGAAGCACCGGACAACCCGGTCGGTGGCAGGAATCTCGACGACATCGAGCAGGTCTCCTTCGGTGCCAACATCGGTTTTGCCGGCTTCACGCTCGGCGGCTCCTACGCCAATGAGTTCGAGGGCCGTGTCACAGCGGCGGGCGTGTCGAGCGAGGGCGAATCCTACGATATCGGCATTTCCTATAGCACCGGTCCATGGACTATCGGCGGGCTCTACTTCCATGGCGATGTCGACGGCTCCCTCGTGGTCGGCGGCGAGAACGAGATGGATACCCTGCAAGGAGCGATCGGCTACGCCGTGGCTCCCGGTGTCACGGCCAGCGTCACTGGCATGTACACCGAGTGGGATACCGAGACCGGCAACGACAACGAAGGTCTCGCCGGCATCATCGGCATTAACTTCGGCTTTTGACGGTTCACTCAGTTATGTCCCTCATCGGGGGCGGTTTTCCGCCCCCTTTTTTTTGTCCGAGGCCCCCTATTCACGGCCAAACGACGGCACGTCGGGAGCCGCTTCCACCTCCACTCCACTATCTGGCGCCCGCCAACTGCGCGCCAATTTACTTTACAGGCGCGGCGCTTGGCTCTAGCTCAGGTGGCATGGCAGCCTCTGGTGCGAACGGTGGAGTGGGACAGGCGGTATGAGGCCTGATTCGGTTGCTTCGAACCGGCGGGATGTTTGGCGCGGCGGCCCCGCCCGCAGGGCTTCGACAGCTCTTCTGGCCGGTCTCTGGTGCCTGCTCGCCCTGTTGCCAGCGCCGGCGCTTCAGGCCGCCGGCGAGCGCCTGGTCGTCGACGCGAAGGAGTACCCCTGGAGCGCCATTGGCCGGGTCAATACGGCGGGTCGGGGCTTCTGCACAGGTTTCCTGGTCGGACCGCGCGCGGTGCTGACGGCGGCCCACTGCCTCTACGACTTCCGATCCGGGCGCTGGTACCAGCCGGTCGACGTGCATTTCGTCGCCGGCTACCAGAGGGACCGCTACCTGGCCCATTCGCGCGCCTCTTCCTACAGCGTGGCCGACGGCTATCTACCGCGTACCGAGCCCGATGTGGACGACATCGTGAAGGACTGGGCTGTCATCACACTCGCCAAGCCACTGGGCAAGCAGGTCGGTTGGCTGGCCGTGCATCGCATCGACAGCGGCACCCTCGCCAGCATCAAGCAGGGCACGGCCCTAACCCTACAGGCCGGCTATCGCCGCGACCGGCCACATGCGATCTCGGTCGGGCTGAATTGCGAGATCCCCGGTTTCTTCGGCGACGGGCTGGGGATTCTCCACTCCTGCGATGTCATGGAGGGTGCCTCCGGCTCGCCGCTGCTGCTCTTCGTCGAAGGGCAGCTGCGGGTGCTGGGTCTGCACACGATCCGCGCCAGCAGCGGCGCCGGGCAGTCCTACGGGGGCGTCCTGACGAGTTCCGTATTCGACCCGGCAAACGGCTCACAGCAAGCCGCAGCGGCCGCCCGGGCGCGAGGCCTGTCCTGGAATCACGGCACCAGCCCGGGCACCGACAGCGGTGCCCTGGGCACCCCCAGCGACACCGTTGCCCAACTCTTGCGGCAGCTCGGCTATATCGCGGCGGCAACCGACCAGGCTGTTTCGACGTCGGAGCGCCGTTCCGCCATCCTTTCCTTCCAACGCGACAACGGCCTGCCGGTCACCGGTGAACCTTCGATCGGCCTGCTCGCGCGTCTGATCGCGGCGATCAGATAGACACGGCCCGCGACGCCCCTGCCCGCGGCATATGCCGCTGGATCCAAACGTCGCATGCCGCTGGACTTAAACGCCGCCAATCCCCATGTCGCTAGCTTGGCCTCACAGCAGCGGATCGGAAGCGTTTCATGTTCGGCATCGTCGGGATCGACCACATCGTGCTGCGCTCGCGCGAGCCGGCCAGCCTGATCGCTTTCTATCGAGACGTCCTGGGCTGCAGTTTGGAACGCCAGGTAGATGCCTTGGGGTTGGTGCAGCTGCGCGCCGGCAGCGCCTTGATCGACATCGTGGATGCGGCGGGCGAAATCGGCCGCAGCGGCGGCGCGGCGCCGGGCCGCGAGGGCCACAACCTCGACCACCTCTGCCTGCGGGTCGATCCCTTCGAGCCGGCCGCCATCGCCCAACACCTGCGCGCCCACGGCGTCGAGCCGAGCGAGCCCGAGCGCCGCTACGGCGCGGAGGGCTACGGCGCCTCGATCTACATCGAGGATCCGGAAGGCAACAAAGTCGAACTCAAGGGCCCGCCGGAGGCCTAGGGCCCGCTCTGGGGCCCGCTGGGACGAACGCCTCCTCGCAGAGCAAATGAGGCGCCAACCGCCGGCCTAGATGAGCTCGAGGCTTTCCGCCATGGGTCCCTTGTGGCCCATTCTGGTCTGCAGCCGTACCCTTTGGTTGGGCTCGAGCGCCATCAGACCGACCCGTTCAAGCGTCCGTGCAGAGATAAAGACATCCTTGCCGCCGTCGTCCGGAATGACGAAGCCGAACCCTTTGGCGGCATTGAAAAACTTTACCGTCCCTTCGACGACTTCAACCGGCCCTTCGCCATGGCCCTGGCCTTCCGGCTCTTCGGGCATGGACTCGATGGTCGTGATGGACGCCACCTGCGGGCCACGCCGGCCGTCAGCAATGTCACAGATGATGACAGCCCCGCCGGGAAGGCGAGTCTGGCCTGTCTGCTGAACGACAGAAACGTGCAGGAACGCATCCGGAGAACCATCACTGGGTTGAACGAAGCCGAACCCCTTTATCGGATTGAACCACTTGACCGTGGCCGTAACATCCCGCTGCGACACTACCGGTCGATCATCTTCGTGATCTTTTTGCATCGAAACCTAGCTCCAAACAAAATCCCCTAACTTGTGATATCGCATACTAGCAGCGGGGGACAGAACAAAATGCCTAGCTCCGAACGCGTGCACGGGTCCCCTAGCCCGCATGAACGCTCACTTTTTTGCGATCTCCTAGAACCAAAGACAGATCCTACCGCCGGATCCGCATGCCGAGGGCCATGATTCGCGCATGGCAACCCCCTGGTCCATACGCCTGGATGGCCGTGGGTCGGCAGCGAATCGTCGACCCGAATGACACAAAAATAAAAGACGGGGCGGAGGTCGCCCCCCGCCCCGTAAGAGCAAAGCCTGCGCTATGAGGCAGGCTTACTTCACCTTGCCTTCGCGCCAGGCCTGGATCAGATCGTCGTAGTTGACGGTCTCGCCCTGCGGCTTCTCGTTTTCGAGCTTGGCCTTCGGCGAGCCAGCCTGGTTGAGCCATTCGGCCTCGTCCACCTCGTCGTTCAGCTTGGGGCCGCAGTCGCCCTGTACGCCCGAGCGCTCGAGCCGCGCGAGTACGCGATCCTGCTCGCGAGCCAGGTTGTCCATCGCCGTGTCCACGGTCACCTCGCCGGAGACCGCCTCGCCGATGTTCTGCCACCAGAGCTGCGCCAGCTTCGGATAGTCCGGCACATTGGTGCCGCTCGGCGTCCAGGCGACGCGCGCCGGGCTACGGTAGAACTCGACCAGACCACCCAGCTTGGGTGCCCGCTTGGTGAAGGACTCGTGGTTGATGTCGCTGTCGCGGACGATGGTCAGGCCGACATGCGACTTACGCAGTGACACGGTCTTGGAGACGGTGAACTGGGCGAACAGCCAAGCCGCCTTGCGCCGGTCGACCGGCGTCGAGTTCAGCAGGGTCCAGGAACCGGCGTCCTGATAGCCGAGCTTCTGGCCTTCTTCCCAGTAGGGACCGTGCGGCGAGGGCGCCATCCGCCACAAGGGGTTGCCATCCGCGTCCACGGTGTTGTTGCCCTCGGACTGGGGCGCGACCATGGAAGCGGTGAAGGCAGTGTACCAGAAGATCTGCTGGGCCACGTTGCCCTTCGCCAGGCTGGGCAGCGACTGGTAGAAGTCCATGCCCAGAGCGCCCGGAGGGGCGTACTTGCGCAGCCACTCCATGTACTTGCGCAGGGAGTACTTGGCGGCCGGGCCGTTCGCCGCGCCGCCGCGGCTGACGCTGGCGCCGACCGGACGGCAGCCATCGACGCGGATGCCCCACTCGTCCACCGGCTTGCCGTTCGGCAGGCCCTTATCGCCGGCACCGGCCATGGAGAGCCAGGCGTCGGTAAAGCGCCATCCCAGGTCCGGCGCCTTCTTGCCGTAGTCCATGTGGCCGTAGACCGCCTTGCCGTCGATCTCACGCACATGTTCGGTGAAGAACTCGGCAATGTCCTCGTAGGCCGACCAGTTGACCGGCACACCCAGGTCGTAGCCGTAGATGTCCTTGAACTGCTTCTGCAGATCCTCGCGCTGGAACCAGTCGTAGCGGAACCAGTAGAGGTTGGCGAACTGCTGGTCGGGCAGCTGGTAGAGCTTGCCGTCCGGACCGGTGGTGAAGGACTTGCCGATGAAATCTTCGACATCGAGGGTCGGCAGGGTCACGTCTGCGCCGTCGCCGGCCATCCAGTCAGTCAGGTTCACCACTGCGCCGTAGCGGAAGTGGGTGCCGATCAAGTCGGAGTCGTTGACGTAGGCATCGAAGACGTTCTCGCCCGACTGCAGCTGGGTCTGCAGCTTTTCGATCACGTCACCTTCCTGGATCAGGTCGTGGGTGACCTTGATGCCGGTGATCTCCTCGAAGGCCTGGGTAAGGGTCTTCGATTCGTATTCATGGGTCGGGATGGTCTCGGAGACGACCTTGATCTCCATGCCCTTGAAGGGCTCGGCCGCCTTGATGAACCATTCCATCTCCTTCAGCTACTCCTCGCGGGACAGCGTCGAGGGCTGGAACTCCTCGTCGATCCACTTCTCCGCGGCCGCCATGTCGGCGGAAGCAGTCGGCGCCGTCACGACGGCCCCGAGCGCGATGAGGCTGACGGCCGCTACGCCGAGCAAGCCGCCGCGCCACGCTCCATCCAATCTTTTCGTTCTCATGTGGTCCTCCCTTCAAGGTCCAACAGCTATGCGCTCCAAAAATTCAACAACGGCAACGAAGCCGGCGCGAGCGGAGCCATCTCTCCGCCGGCGGACGGGTCAGCGCGCGGCGCCCGTCCTCAAACTCCTCGTCAACCCCAACGCATGATCACCAGCATGTAGATGATCGACAGGCCGAAGGCCCACCAGAGGTCTAGGTTGGTCAGGCCCAGCCAGGCCAAGTGGATATAGGCGCTGCCCAGCAGTCCGATGAAAAGGCGGTCGCCGCGGGTGGTCACGATCGGCAGGAAACCGCGCCGCTCCAGCGAAGGTTGGGCGATCTGCCAAAAGGTCATGGCGCAGAGAATCGAGGCGATAACGACGAAGAATATCGCCGTCGGCAAGGTCCAGGCCATCCATTCCAGAGTCATGACAACAGCTCCCTCAAACCCGGCCCAGGGCAAAGCCCTTGGCGATGTAGTTGCGCACGAACCAGATCACCAAGGCGCCCGGCACGATGGTGAGAATCCCGGCAGCTGCGAGCAGCCCCCAGTCGAGGCCGGTGGCACTCACCGTGCGGGTCATGGTGGCGGCGATCGGCTTGGCTTCCGTGGTGGTCAAGGTGCGCGCTAGCAGCAGCTCGACCCAGGAGAACATGAAGCAGAAGAAGGCGGTCACGCCGACACCCGCGCGGATCAGCGGCAGAAACACCGTCAGGAAGAAGCGCGGGAAGGAGTAACCGTCGATGTAGGCAGTCTCATCGATTTCGCGCGGCACGCCCGACATGAAGCCCTCGAGGATCCAGACCGCCAGCGGTACGTTGAAGAGGCAGTGCGAGATCGCCACCGCGATGTGGGTGTCGATCAGGCCGAAGGTCGAATAGAGCTGGAAGAAGGGCAGCAGGAAGACGGCCGGCGGCGCCATGCGGTTGGTCAGCAGCCAAAAGAACATGTGCTTGTCGCCGATGAAGCGATAGCGCGAGAAGGCGTAGGCCGCCGGCAGGGCGACCAGTAGCGAGATCACCGTGTTCATGGTCACGTAGGTGATCGAGTTCAGGTAGCCCGAGTACCAGGAGGCGTCGGTGAAGATCTTGGCGTAGTTCGCCAGGGTCGGATCGGTCGGATAGAGCGAGAAGGCGCCCAGGATGTCCGCGTTGGTGCGCAGGGACATGTTGAGCATCCAGTAGATCGGCAGCAGCAGCAGAATCAGATAGATCAGCAACCCGACCGTGCTCTTGCGCAGCCTCATCAGCGGTCTCCCGTGCCGACGTTCTGCAGGGCCTGGTAGAACAGCCAGCTGAACAGCAGAACGATCAAGAAGTAGATGATCGAGAAGGCGGCCGCCGGCCCCAGGTCGAACTGGCCGACCGCGATCTTCACCAGGTGGATCGAGAGGAAGGTCGTCGAGTTGCCTGGCCCGCCGCCGGTCAGCACGAAGGGCTCGGCATAAATCAAGAAGCTGTCCATGAAACGCAGCAGAATGGCGATGGTCAGCACGCCGCGCATCTTCGGCAGCTGGATGTAGCGGAACACGGCCCAGGCCGAGGCGCCATCGATTCGCGCCGCCTGATAGAAGGCATCCGGAATCGCCCGCAGGCCGGCATAGGCCAGCAACACGACCAGCGGGGTCCAGTGCCAGACCTCCATCAGCAGAACCGTGACCCAGGCGTCGAGCGGTGCCGCCGTATGATCGAAGTCGACACCCAGCCAGTTGATGGTGGCGCCGAAAAGGCCGATGTCCGGGCGCGTGAAGATGATCCAGATAGTGCCGATGACGTTCCAGGGAATCAGCAGCGGCAGCGCCAGCAGCACCATGCAGACAGAGACGCCCCAGCCCTTCTTCGGCAGGGTCAGGGCGACCAGCACGCCGAGCGGAATCTCGATCAGCAGCACCAGGCCGGAGAAGAGGAACTGACGCCAGAGCGCGTCGTGCAGGCGACGGTCGCCCAGCACCTCCTCGAACCACTCGGTGCCGACGAAGAAGCGCTCGCCCGGCCCGAAGATGTCCTGGACCGAGTAGTTGACCACTGTCATCAGCGGAATGATCGCCGAGAGTGCGACGATGGCGAAGACCGGCAGGACGAGGAACCACGCGCGGTTATCGGGCCACTTGTCCATCTCGCTCGCTCCTCAGGCCACCAAGCCGCCGCCGGCGTAGAGCTTGGTCCACTCCGGCGGGAAGATTAGGAAGGCGCTATCGGACGGCACCTCCTGGTCTTCCGGTAGCTTGACCTTCACCGCCCGCTCGCCGAGACGCACCGTGACGATCTTGAAGTTTCCCAGATCCTCGACATCGGCAACAGCGACCGGCGCCGAGGCGCCGTTGGCCTCCCGCGCCAAGGCCAGGAACTCCGGACGGACGCCGAGCTCGAGGTCGCCGCTCGCGGCTTGTGCCTTTGCGGCCACCTCCTCGGAGAGCTGCAGCCGCAGATCGCCGACCACCGCCGCGCCGCCCTCGAGCCCGCAGGGCAGGAAGTTCATGCCCGGGCTGCCGATGAAGTAACCCACGAAGGTATGCGCCGGCGCCTCGAAAAGCTCCTGCGGGGTGCCGACCTGCACCACCTGGCCCTCGTACATGACCACCACCTGGTCGGCGAAGGTCAGGGCCTCGTTCTGATCGTGCGTCACGTAGATCAGGGTCAGCTTGTAGCGGTCATGGATTTGCTTCAGCTTGCGGCGCAGCTGCCACTTCAAGTACGGATCGATGACCGTCAGCGGCTCGTCGAAGAGGATCGCCGCCACGTCGCTGCGCACCAAGCCACGGCCGAGCGAGATCTTCTGCTTGGCATCGGCGCTCAGCCGCCGCGCCCGCTTCTTCAGGTCTGCGGTCAGCTCCAGCATCTCCGCCACTTCGCTGACGCGCGCCTCGATGTGCGCCGCGTCGAATCCGCGGTTGCGGAGCGGAAAGGCCAGGTTGTCGTAGACCGTCATGGTGTCGTAGATGACGGGGAACTGGAACACCTGGGCGATGTTGCGCGCCTCGGTCGGCCGTTCCGTCACGTCGTCGCCGTTGAACAGGACCTGCCCTTCCGAGGGATGGATCAGGCCGGAGATGACATTGAGCAGGGTCGTCTTGCCGCAACCCGAAGGACCGAGCAGGGCGTAAGCGCCGCCGTCCTGCCAGACGTGATCCATGCGGCGCAGCGCGTAGTCGGCCTCCGAGGCCGGCTGCGGCTTGTAAGAATGGGCAATGTCCTTCAGGTGGATCTCGGCCATCTCGCGCCTCCTACTGCGCTGCCACGGCCGGACTGCCGCGCCGGGGCGCCGCAACCAGGCGTCCGTCCTCGGCGAAGACGAAGACGTGCCGCGGATCGAGATAGACCTGCACAGCCGCCCCCAGGGCGAGGGAATGAACGCCTTCCTCCTGCACGACCCAGGAGGTGCCGCTGTGCGCCGCGTGAATGAAGGTCTCGGACCCGCTGATCTCGGCCAGATCGACGGTCGCCGCGAACTCAATCTGCTCGGCGCTGCTGCGCGCTAGGAAGAAGTGGTTGGCGCGCACGCCAAAACGATAGCGGCCAGCCGTCAGGCCCGCCAGGTGGCCATTCAGCGGCAGGCGGATGTCCTGGCCCAGCAGCGCCATGCCGTTTTCGACCTGGCCCTCGATCATATTCATAGGCGGGTCGCTAAAGACCTCGCCGACCCGGACCGAGGCGGGGTTGTGATAGACCTCGACCGTCGGGCCGAACTGCAGCATGCGGCCTTCGTCGAGCACGATGCACTGGCCGCCCATCATCAGCGCCTCGAGCGGCTCCGTGGTGGCGTAGACCACGATCGCCTTGCCAGCTCGGAAGATGGTCTGCAGCTCGCTGCGCAACTCCTCGCGCAGCTTGTAGTCCAGGTTGACCAGCGGCTCGTCAAGCAACAGCAGGTCGGCGTCGCGGGCCAGCGCTCGGGCCAGCGCCGTACGCTGCTGTTGCCCGCCGGAAAGCTCCGCCGGCAGGCGATCAAGCAGCGCCTCGATGTGCAGCAGGGCCGCCGTCTCGCGCACCCGCCGGTCGATCTCCTCCCGTGCCACACCGGCGCGGCGCAGCGGCGAGGCGATGTTGTCGTAGACCGTGAAGGAGGGGTAGTTGATGAACTGCTGATAGACCATCGCGACCGAGCGCTTGCGCACGGAGAGGCCGGTCACGTCCTGGCCGTCGACGCTGACTCGCCCCTTGGCCGGGCGATCGAGGCCGGCCATGAGTCGCATGAGGGAGGTCTTGCCCGCCAGGGTCGGCCCGAGCAGCACGTTCAGCGAGCCCGGCGCCAGCTCCAGGCTGAGGTCGTAGAGGTGGGTCTCGGCCCCGACCGTCTTAGTGATATGGTCGAGTGTGAGGCTCATCCCGCGGCCATCCTCTTCCCGGCGCCTGGCCCGGGCGACTGCTTCAGCCAGTTGGCCAGCCGGTCCTTGGTCTCCTGCGCGACGTGCAGGCCGAGCTTGGAGCGCCGCCAGAGGATATCGTTGGCGCGCCGCGCCCATTCGTTTCTCACCAGATAGTCGATCTCCGCCTCGTAGAGATCGTCGCCCAGCGGCTCTCCGAGATCTCCGAGCCCCTTGGCGCCGGCCAGCAAACGCTCGGTGCGCGTTCCGTAGGCACGCAGATAGCGCCGGGCGAGCGGGGCCGGTAGCCAGTCGTGGCACGCCTGGAAGTCGGCCAGGCCGCGATCGAAATCGGCATTCGGCAGGTCGCCGCCGGGCAGCAGCGCGCCCTCGGTCCAAGTCGGCGCCTGCTTGTCGAGCAGCGGCAGCAGCCGTGCCAGGGCATGCTCTGCCAGCTTGCGGTAGGTGGTGATTTTGCCGCCGAAGATCGATAGCAGTGGCGGCTCGCCCTCCGGCGCGTCGATATCGAAAACGTAGTCACGGGTCACCGCCGAGACGTTCTCACTGGCATCGTCGTAGAGCGGCCGCACGCCAGAGTAGCTCCAGACCGCGTCGCCCGGCGCGACCGAGGCTTTCAGATAACGACTGATCGCCGTGCAGAGGTACTCGCTCTCGGCCGGCGTGATGGCGACGGTACCGGGGTCGCCCTCGTAGGGCAGGTCCGTGGTACCGATCAGCGTGTAGTTGCGCTCGTAGGGGATCGCGAAGATCACCCGCCGGTCTTCGTTCTGGAAGATGTAGGCCTGCTCGCCCTCGTAAAGCTTCGGCACCACCAGATGGCTGCCCTTCACCAGCCGCAGGCCCTGCTTGTGGTTGGCGCCGGCGACGCGGCCCAGCACGTCGGTCACCCAGGGCCCGGCCGCGTTGACCAAGGCTCGCGCCGCCACCTCCCTTGCGGGACCGCCGTCGATCGGTTCCAGCCGCGCTTGCCAGAGCCCAGCCTCACGGCGCGCCGCCGTGCAGCGTGTGCGTGTCAGAACTTCGGCGCCGCGCTCTTTGGCGTCGAGCGCGTTCAGCACCACCAGGCGCGAATCCTCGACCCAGCAGTCGGCGTAGCTGAAGGCCTTGGTAAAGCTGTCGTTGAGCGGCACGCCGACCGGATCGCGGCGCAGGTCGAGGCCGCGCGAGCCGGGTAGACGTTCGCGGCCGCCCAAGTGGTCGTAGAGCAGCAGGCCGAGGCGCACCATCCAGGCCGGCCGCAGGCCCTTGTCGTGCGGCAGGATGAAGCGCAGCGGCCAGATGATGTGCGGCGCGGCGCGCAGCAGCACCTCGCGCTCGATCAAGGCCTCGCGCACCAGGCGGAACTCGTAGTATTCGAGATAGCGCAGGCCGCCGTGGATCAGCTTGGTGCTGGCCGAGGAGGTGGCGCAGGCCAGATCGTCCTGCTCGCAGAGCACGACGCTCAGGCCACGACCCGCCGCGTCCCGCGCGATGCCCGCACCGTTGATTCCGCCGCCAACGACCAAGAGGTCGACTGGCTCGCCGCCGGTCACTGCAGGTCCTCCCCTAAGACTACGGCGCCTTTAGATTTGGCTGAAAGCTGGCACCGTCGATGCCCCGTTTTTCCCTCCGGCATCGAATAGCCGTTAACCTATGACAGCCGGATGATCTTCACAACCAAAAACGCAAGAGCAGCAAAAGTTGGAATGTGAAAATCCGACCGGCAGTGTTTCTGAAACCCTGGCCGGCGCCGGATTATTCCGCGGCGCGCCGCTTCCCGGTCCCGCTTTTCGCCAGATGCAGGGCGACGCCGGCCTCCTTGAGCACCTTTCGGATGGCAGCCGGCGGCGGCGCATCGGTGATCAGCGCGTCGAGCTGTGAGAGATGGCCGAGCCGCACCATGGCACTGCGGCCGAACTTGGTATGGTCGGCGGCCAGGAAGACCTGGCGTGAATTTCCGACGATCGCCTGGGCGACGCGGACCTCGCGATAATCGAAATCGAGCAGGCTGCCGTCGGCATCGACGCCGCTGATCCCCATGATGCCGAAATCCACCTTGAACTGATGGATCGTATCGATCGCCGCCTCACCAACGATGCCCTGATCGCGGCTCCGCACTAGACCGCCGGCAACGATCACTTCGAACTCGGGGTTGCGGCTCATGATACTGGCAACATTGAGATTATTGGTGATCACCCGGAGCCCGGCGTGATCCAAGAGGGCGCGCGCCACGGCCTCCGTGGTGGTGCCGATGTTGATGAAAAGCGAGGCGTGATCGGGAATGTGGCGGGCGACCTCCCGGGCGATGCGGCTCTTCTCCTCCGGGCAGAGCACCTGGCGCGTGCTGTAGGCCAGGTTCTCGACCGAGGACGGCAGGCCGGCGCCGCCGTGATAGCGCTGCAGCTTGGCCGACTCGCAGAGCTCGTTGATGTCGCGCCGAATCGTCTGCGGCGTGACGGCGAAGTCCTGCGCCAGGGCCTCGATGGAAACGAAGCCGTGGCGCCTGACCAGCTCTAGGATCTGCTCCCGGCGTTCATCCTGCGACGGCAATGGGCCGGTCTCCCGCTGCTGGGTACGATTACGCGACCGTCACTATAGCGCATGGCGGGCGAACTTTCGGAAACGAAAATGAGGCAGCGGGGCCAGCGTCCCCTCATCGTGTCCCGACCGGACCGTCGGCAGGCGGCCGCGAGGCCATGAAAGTCTCCAGATCCCCGTAACCGCGGAAGCGGTATTCGTAGGTCAGACCGAGCCGTTCAGCGATCTGCCGTGCCTGGGTTTCGAGCGCCGCATCGCGGGTCTGAGCGAGATAGACCAGCTTCTCGTAGTTGCCGAAAACGAAGGGCACCATGTCCGCACGGCGATCTAGACCGAAGGCCTGCCAGACGAACTTCTCGAAGTGCCGGCAGAAGTAGTCGGTCAGGAAGAAGGTCGCCATGTCGTCCTCGGCCTCCGCCGCAAAGCCGGCGTTGCCGGCATAGAAGGAGAAGCAGTGCGGGCCGCCGATCCGTTCGATGCCGCCTTCCTCCTCGAGCATCTTGTCCAGCAGGCCGCCGGTCCCGCAGTCGCCGTAGAGCACGTAGATCTTCTCGTAGTCTCCCTTGGCGGCGCGGATCTTGGCGCGCAGAGCCTCGGGAATCAGCTCCGGCCTGTGGTGCAGCTTGGCCGGAAGGCAGATGACGTCGAGGTGACGCCAGCCGTTCAGCTCGATCAGGTCGATAATCTCGCGGCCGAGCGCGCCGCAGGCGATCAGTAGGATCGACCCTTGGCCCCGCTTAAAGTCGTAGATCGCGGTGGACTGCGCGGTCATCCCGAAAGCCTTGACCAAGAGCTGGCCGGAGACAGGGCTGTTTGCAACGGATTCTTGAGCGCCGCCGCCAAGTGCGTGGGCCTCAGTTCTGCCCCTCGAAGAAGGTGGCGTCGTCGCCCAGATAACCGGCCCAGGCGAACCAGTAGGCCAAGTGGCCAGGCATGCGCGGCAGCCGCGCGCCGTCGGGACCGATCAAGGCCTCCTCGGTGATCGCCCAGTCCTGGCCGGCAGCACGCAAATGATCGCGGTCGGCGCCCACCGAGAAGTCGGCGCCATTACGCTGATAGGCGCGCACGCTGCGCGAGGCCGTGTCACCGACCAGGACCACATCCTTGAAGCCAACCGAATCGTTGATCACCCGGCCCCCCTCGAAGGCGGTCAGCGGCCAGGCCTTGGCCCCACCGGCCGTACGCAGGCCGAAGACGATGTCCTTTTCGCGCAGACGGCCGTCGTTCAGCTCGGCCGGGAACATCAGCTCCGGGCTGGCGAAGTAGGCGCCGTAGGGCCGGCCCGGGCGGTAGTCACGCTGATAGCCGGTCTCGGCGGCCAGCACCCGCGTGTCCGGGTGACGCAGCAGCCAATCGTCCCAGCGACTGATCGCGACGGGTAGGATCTTGAGCGCGATGCCCGAACCGCGCAGTTCGCCGGAGACCGGCTGGCCGGTGAACTGGTTCCAGAGGCTGTTGGTCTGGCGGTCGTACATCAGCTTGTTGGAGCGATAGAGCAGGCCGGAGGAGCCGAAGGTGAAAGGCTCCTCTCGCCCCTCCACGCGGGTGTCGAAGAGGATGCCGGCGCCGCAGAGCGTGCAGTAGGCGAGCGAGACCGGGAGGCCGCCGATCACGTCGTTCAGCATCTCGTGCCAATCCATGAAACGCAACGGATAGGCCCGGGCATCGCCGTTGATCTCGATCCCGAAGACCGGCTCCTCCGGCAGGATGTAGTCGGCTTCGGCGGGTGTGATCAGATCCGGATTGGTCAATGCCGGGATCCCGTCGACCGCCACCCCACCCCAGGTCACCTCCTCGATGCGGATGTCCATCCCGGCGTCGGCCCGCACGAAGCGGTCGAAGGCCGGGTCAATGCGCTGCAACAGGGCCGCCTTCAGGCGAGGGAAGCTGGCATGCGGCTTGATCTCGGGATGCGCCTGCTGCCACAGCATCCAGTCGAACCAGGAGACGCCGGGATCGGCGCCGGTGAGCTCGGTAAGAACGCCGGCGATCTCCTCCTTATCCAGGGCGGAGTAACGCAGCGCCATGATGAGCCCGGCCGCCGCATCGGCCTTGCCCCGCTCGCGTAAAGTCGACACGGCGGCCCGCGCCGGCCCTGGACGGCCGAGCAGCAGGGTTAGGCTTGCATCGTAGACTTCGTCGTCCGCCGTGGGGGTCTGCGCCGCGGCAGGCGACACAGCACCGGCAAGAAGGGCGAGTGACCCAGCGGCGAGAAGCCAGCGGCGTTGTATGGACGCGACGTTGGGCATCCTTGTCTCCCATGATCCGGGCTCACGTGAGCCCGGGCAAGGCCGCAGACAAGCCAATCTCGCGAATTCGTGCGGCGACGTGATGGTCGGCGCCGGCCACGAAGGATCAGGCGACCTTGGGAACCTCGGGCTCTTCCAGGAAAGCGGCGATCTTCGCGCGCAGGACGTCGTCCTCGGCAAAGGCGACGTTGATGCCGGCCTCCGTGACATTCCTGACACTCGCAGCAATGGCATCGTCGAGCCCCTCGATGTGCAAAACAATCGTGTCGCTCGGCCCGCAGGCGATATCATCCAGCAGGCAGGCTCCGCCGCGGGAGAGGTCCTTGAGCGCGCAGCGGCCCCGCTGTTCGCTCAGCTCCCAGCGGGCGATCCAACTCCCAGGCCGACGTTCTTCCTTGCGGCGATTACCGAGCGTGGAGTCGCGCAGCTTGACCATCAGGCCATCGACTTGTCGCGCCAGCGCCTCGGCTTGGTCGGATAGGCCCGCGGCGGCACCCAGAACGCTGGCCGCGGACTCGCCGGTCTTTACCGCCGCATCGGAAACGCCCTCGATGTTGGCCGAGACATCGGCCGTGCCGCTACGCGCCTCTTCCACGTTGCGGGCGATCTCCTGCGTAGCGGCGCTTTGCTCCTCGACCGCCGCCGATATGGCGCTCGAGATTTCGCTGATCTCGCCGATCGTAGCCCCTATGCCCTGAATGACTTCCGCCGCGCTGGTCGTCGCGCTCTGCATGCTGCCGATCTGCTGCGAGATTTCCTCCGTAGCCTTGGCGGTCTGCGTCGCAAGGGATTTCACCTCGGAGGCAACGACGGCGAAGCCCTTGCCGGCATCGCCGGCACGGGCAGCCTCGATCGTCGCGTTGAGTGCCAGCAGATTGGTCTGCTCGGCGATATCCTGAATCAGGCTGACCACCTCGCCGATCTTCTGGGCAGCCTGCACCAACCCCTCGACCTCCATGTTGGAGCGCTGCGCCTGCTGCACGGCCTGTTCGGCGATCTCACTCGATTTGGTGACCTGCCGGGTGATCTCGGCAATCGACGCGGACAACTCCTCGGCCGAGCTGGCGACCGTCTGAACGTTGCTCGAGGCCTCGGTCGAAGCGCCGGTAACCGCGGCGGCCCGCTGCTTGGTCTGATCCGCTAGGTTCGACATGGTCTCCGCACTGCCGGTCATTTCGCTCGACGCGCTGGTCACGGCATCGACCACTGCCTTCACGTTGACATCCAGGGTGTTCGCGAGCTCCAGCATGAGCTGGTCCTTCTCTTCCCGGGCTCGCTCCTCGGCTTCGTCCTGCTCGCGCCGCATCCGCTGCATTTCCACGGAGTTGTCCTTAAAGACCTGGACCGCCTCGGCCATCGCGCCGATCTCGTCGCGGCGCTCACGGTCCGGTACTTCGACGTCGAGATCACTGTCGACCAAGCGCTTCATCACGGCGGTGATGCGGGCGATGGGGCGGGCGATGCCGCGCCCGATGAGGAAGGCCATGAGCCCGCCGAGTCCAAGCGCGCCAAGCGTGCCGACGATGATCAGGGTCGCACTGAGCTGCCGCTGCCCGTCCATCTGCAGACCGAGATCCCGGTCGGCCGCCTGCACCAGACCGGTAACGCCCTCCTGGGCGGCGCGCATCTGCTGCTCGGCCGCGCTCTGCGCAACGAGCGCCTCGGCGACCTCGGTGAAGGCCAGCTTGTAGGCCTCGAAGGCCCGGCCCATCTGATCTACCTTGGCAAGCTGCACCTCGCTGGACAGAATCTTGCGAAGCTTGATCGGCAGCAGAGAGATACGGCGCAATATCGCCTGGACATCGGCCGCCGCAGCTTCGCTGCCGTCCTGGCGCAGGAAATCGCTCTCGGCCAGCCGCAGACCGCGGGTCAGTGACACCAGCCGCAAGGCGTCGGCCTGGGCGACAACGGCACGGTCGACGCTTTCGCGGGCCAACACGGCATCCGCGGTCACCGCCTCGTAGACCTCGCGTTGGCGCCGCTCGATCGCGCCGGTGTAGGCGTTGATTCGTGTCGAGGCCTTGGTTAGGTCCGCCTCGCCGCTCGCGTCCGGCTGCCCGCCTTGGTAGGCCTCGATCAGGCCGGCGAAGGCCTTGCGGTAGACGTTGACCTCTTTCGACACCTTGGCCACGGCCGCTTCATCCGCCGTGCCCTTGGCCATCTTCCGCATGCCGACCGCCGCCAGGAACATGGACTTGATCGCCTCCTTGGCGCGCTCGGCATCGGCATCGGCGCGCGACAGGCGGTAGAGTGCCTCCGACTCGCGCGCCTTCAAGGTCGCCCTGATCAAATCGTCGGCCTTCTGGGCGAGCGCCAGCCTTTGCGCCTTTTGGGTTTCCGCTTCGGCCAAGCCGGCGACCAACTCGTCGTAGTGAGCCCGCTGAGCGTCGCGAAGATCAACGGCCAGGGTCTCGAGCTCGGTGGTGCGGGCCTGCATGTCCTCCAGCCGGCCGGCGTTCTGTTGCTCCAACTCGCCGTAGCGCGCCAACGCCGCCTGGTAGGAGGCCACCGCCTCGGCGACCGCCGCCATGGTCGCGCCGGTGGCCTCGTCATCAGCGGCTTCGCCGAGCGCAAGCGCCTCGCTTTCCAGTTCGACAAGGGTCTTCGCTGCGGCCTCGATATCCGCCGGATCGCGAGTCTCGCTGAACGAAGCGAGTAGCAGCGTTGCTTGGTTGAGACGGCTGACCAGTGCCGACATTTCACCCTTGGCGCTAACGCCGGAGGCGTAATTGATCAAGCTAGTCCATCCAATAGTGCCGACAAAGGCTGTCAACAACAGAACGGTCGCAAAACCTACGGCAATCCGCGTACTTATCGGCATATCGGCGGTCTTCCTGACTGATGTCGTGGGCGAACGGCAGCCCTGGTTTGCCAGCATTAGCTTTGAAATTTGTTAATGCATTTCTCTTATCAACGGCGGCCAAGATCAAAGGTGGCTCGCCGAAGAGTGGGCATGACTATAGCGGATCGGCCTAGTTGAATCGGTCTGGATGCGGCTCTTCCGAACCCTCCCTTTGAGCTGGACGACAGTCGACCGTGGATCGTCGCCCGAGCAAAAGGGCCGATGGTTCGTCCGCAGCAAAAATGGAGTAATTGCTCGATGAAAACCCAGCTGTACGCCGCCGTTACGGCGGCTGCTATCGCCCTCACCGGCATCGCCTCCTCGGCCGGGGCGAACGAGTACGAGCCGCAGATTCGCGCGGCCTTCGAATCCCAGATCAAGCCCTGGCTTAGCGATCCCGCCGTGGTCGAGGCGATCAAGCAGCAGAACCAGAAGACGGCTTCGCTTTCCGACGCCGACATCGATGGGCTCGACCAGGAGTGGCGCGCCCAGGCCAAGGCCGGCGGCGGCCCGCTGATCGACGAGGTGCTTTCGGCCTCCCTGTCGAACTACCTGAAGCAGAAAAAGGGCCAGATCGGCGGCATGGTAACCGAGATGTTCGTCATGGATGCCAAGGGTCTGAACGTCGGCCAGAGCGACGTCACCTCGGACTACATGCAGGGCGACGAGGCCAAGTGGCAGAAGACCTACAAGGCCGGCGCTGACGCGGTCTTCGTCGACGAGGTCGAGTTCGACGACAGCACGGAGAGCTTCCAGTCGCAGATCAGCGCGACCGTGACCGACCCTGCGACAGGTGAGCCGATCGGTGCCATCACCATCGGCATCAACGTCGAGGAGTTGTCCTGATCGCCTTTGGCCTGATCGCCTTTGGATAGGGAGGCGTAGAGACGCCGGGCCGTGACCCGAAGACGGCCCGGCGTCGATCTACAGAAACGCTGAGCTTCGGCTTCGACGACGCTAACTTTCGGGAGTCTTGGCCGCGCCGTAATCCCGCTTGGCCGCCTCGGCCGAGACCAGGCCGTTGCGCACATCCTCTGCCAGCCGTTCCGGCGCGCGGGCCATCGGATCGCCGAGGCCGCCACCGCCCGGCATCTCCATGATCAAGCGGTCGCCGGCCGGGATTGGCTGCCGGCCCTTGCCTCGCAAATCTGTGCCGGAGGCGAGCCGCACCCGCCCGGTCTGCCCCGCCTGCCCGCCTTCGCGGCCGCGCGGCGGATGGATCACCCGGTCGAACATGGCCGAGATGGCGAAGGGCGCGCCTTCGGCATGGGTGATCTCCATGACCTGCCCCGTGCCGCCGCGGTACTGGCCGGGCCCGCCGGAATCGGTCCGATACTCCTTCCGCCAGATGACGATCGGCGCGATGGTCTCGTTGATCTCGACCGGCGTGTTGCGCACGCCCGACGGAAAAGCCGTCGCGTTCAGGCCGTCCTTGCCGGGCCGCGCGCCGGTGCCGCCGGTGTGGAAGACGTTCATGGCAAAGGGCGTGGCCTCGCCGTAGTCGGCCTCGCCAACCAGCCCATGGCCGCCGAGCAGCATGGGGTTCCAGAGACACGAGGTCCCCTCGGCCGGCACGCCGCCGCCGAGTGCCTGCTGCAGGCAGCCGAGCACTACGTCGGGCAGCATTTGGCCGACCACGTGGCGCGCCGCTACGGCGCAGGGGTGTGGTGCGTTGAGGATCGAGCCCTCGGGCGCCGTGACCCGTACCGGATCGAGCGAGCCAGCGTTGTTCGGCACCTTGGAGCCGATCACGCAGCGCACGCCGAAGGAGGCGTAGGCCTGGGTGTAGGTGATCGGCACGTTGATGCCGTAGGTGGAGATCGGCGAGGTGCCGGCAAAGTCGATGTCGATGCCATCCTCGCCGATGGTCAGTGCCGCGACCAGGTCGATCTCCTTGTCGTAGCCGTCGATCCGCATGGAATTCTCGTAGGTGCCGAAGGGCAGCTTGCGGATCTCGTCCAGCATGGCGTTGCTGGAATGCGCCATCACGTGCTGGCCCAGCGTATCAAGCCGATCGATATCGAAGTCGCGCATCATGTCGAGCAGGCGGCGGCTTCCGGCCTCGTTGCAGGCGGCGAGCGAATAGAAGTCGCCCTCGACCTGCACCGGCTCGCGCACGTTGGCCTTCACCAGCTCGATCAGGGAACGGTTCATCTCGCCGCGCTTGGCAAGCGGCATGATGGGAACGTAGACGCCTTCCTCGTAGACCTGCCGGCCGTCCGGCCCGAAGCCGATCCCGCCCACATCGACCACGTGGCTCGTGGAGGCGAAGAGCGCCACCGGCTTGCCGTCGCGGAAAGTCGGCGTCACCACGGTGAAGTCGTGCAGATGGCCGGTGCCGAGCCAGGGATCGTTGGTGATGTAAACGTCACCTTCTTCCATGGTCTCGATCGGATACTTCTCCAGGAAGAAGCCGACCGAGGCGGCCATGGCGTTAACGTGCCCGGGCGTCCCGGTCACCGCCTGCGCCAGCATGCGCCCCTCGAGATCGAAGACCCCGGCCGAGAGATCGCCCGCCTCGCGCACCGAGGTCGAGAAGGCCGTACGGATCAAGGTCTGCGCCTGCTCCTCGACCACCGAGAGCAGCCGATTCCACATAATCTGCAGCTCGATTTGCTGCAGGGGGGCGTTGCGCCGGGTCATGATCCGCTCGCCTTTCTTTTGCGCCGCATCACGATATAGCCCGTCTGATTCAGCGTCGCCTCGAAACCAGCCGTTACCACACTTGTCGTCTGATCCTCGACGATTAATGCAGGACCTTCAATTCTAACACCTGGCGACAGATCCTCGCGACGATAGACCGGCGTTTCGACGAAATCGGTGGTTGCCGGATCGAAGACCGGTCTTTGTGCAATGGGCGCAGTTGCCGAATTGTCAAAGGCAGGCGCGGGAATCTGCTGCACCGACGGCAGCTTGGTGCCGAGCATTAGAGTCCAGCTCAGGATCTCCACGTCGAGGTTGGGAATGGTGCGGCCGTAGAGCCTCGTGTAGGCCGCATCGAAGGCCTCCTGAAGGACCGTGCCGTCGGCACTGGTCAGCTGGCGGACGGGCAGATCGACACTGATCTCGTGGCCCTGCCCCAGGTAGCGCATGAAGGACGTACGGCTTTCAACCAGTTCCACGCCGGCGGCGGCTTCGGCGACGATGGCTTCGGCCTCGGCGCGCATCTCTGCGAGCACAGCGTTGGCCAGACAGGCATCGAAGGCTGAAAGCCGCAGGTAACGGCTGCGCACAACTTCGTAGGAAATCGGCGCGCGTAGGAAGCCGATCGCCGAGCCAACGCCGGCGCCGGTCGGTATCACTACCTGATCCACCTCGAGCTTTTCGGCGAGCCGCGCGGCATGCAAGGGCGCGGCGCCGCCGAAGGCGACCATGGCGCGGCCGGCGACGTTTTTGCCCCATTCGATGGCGTGCACCCGGGCCGCGTTGGCCATGTTCTCGTCGACCACCTCGCTGACCGCGAAGGCCGCCAGCGCCTCGCCCATGTTGAGCGGCGTGCCCACGTCGCGTGCCAAGACCTCTCGCGCCTTGTCCGGCGCCAAGGTCACCGAGCCGCCGGCAAAGCGACCGACATCGATGCGTCCCAGCGCCAGGTCGGCGTCTGTCACGGTGGGCGCCGTGCCGCCGTGGTTGTAGCAGGCCGGTCCGGGCTCGGAGCCCGCGCTCTCCGGGCCGACGTTGACTCGCTGCATGGCATCGACCGTGGCGATCGAGCCGCCGCCGGCGCCGATCTCCACCATCTCGATGGCAGGGATGCGCAAGGGCAGGCCGCTGCCCTTGAGGAAGCGGTACTCGCGCGCGACCTCGAAGGTGCGCGAGGCGAGCGGCGTGGCATCGTCGATCAGGCAGAGCTTGGCCGTCGTCCCGCCCATGTCGTAGGAGACAACGCGATCGAGCCCGCATTCAGCCGCGATGCGGCTGGCCAGGATGGCACCGCCGGCCGGCCCCGACTCCACCAACCGGATGGGAAAGCGCACCGCCGTCTCGAAGGAGGTCAGGCCGCCGCCCGAGGTCATCAGTAGGAAAGGACAGACGAAGCCCTGCGCCCGCAGGCGCTGCTCCAGGGCCACCAGATAGCGGGTCATGATCGGCTGCACATAGGCATTGGCACAGGCCGTGGACTGCCGCTCGTACTCGCGAATCTCCGGGCAGACTTCGCTCGCCAAGGTGATCGGCAGCTCGGGGAAGCGCGTACGGATGATCTCGGCCACGCGCTCTTCGTGCGCCGGATCGGCATAACCATGGATCAGGCCGATGGCCAGGCTCTCGATCGCCTCGTCTTCGATCTGCGGCAGCAGGGCGGCGACCGAGTCCTCGTCGAGCGGGATCAGAACCTCGCCATTCGCGTTCAAACGTTCGCGCACGGCCCAGCGCAGATAGCGCGGCACCAGAGGCGCCGGTCGGTCGATGTTGATATCGTATTGCTCGAAACGGTTCTCGTAGGCCATCTCGACCGAATCGCGATGGCCCTCGGTGCAGATGAGAGCGGTCTTGGCGCCCTTGCGCTCGATCAGCGCATTGGTCGCCAGCGTCGTGCCGTGGATGATCAGGCCGACCTCGCCCGGCTGCAGGGCGGCCAGCGACAGCACCTTGGCAATTCCGGCCAGCACACCGTCCTCCGGCGCCCGGACTGTCGTCAGCACCTTCGTGGTGACCTACCGGTCCGCCAGTTCCAGGGCCACATCCGTGAAGGTCCCGCCGATATCGACGGCCAATCGTGCTGTCTGACCGTTTGCTGTCATGGTCCCCCTAGATCGACGTCACAGATCGAGGTCGCTGGGCCAGAGCCCCTGGTGAACAGCGCCGGCGCGAACCACGTACAATAGATACCGCGCTGCGGCCGGCAGGGTAGGAAAGCCGGACAGCCTTGCCAAGACGAGCAGCGTCGGCGTTGGGCCGGAGCGTTAGTCTGCGGCGTTGGATTGTACGGCTGCCGACCGATAGACTTTCAGGCACGGCCTCGAACGGGATAGCCGGAGAGAGGATTTGGCCAGATTGCGCGATAAGGGGCTTGTCAAGCGGCTGCTGGTGCTGCCGCCGCTGCTGATCGGCGCCGCCGTCCTGGCCTTCGCGATCTCCGGCCGCCAGGCGCCGCAGCAGGCCGAGCCCAGCGAAACCGCCCGGCCGGTCCGCATCGTGACCGTCGAGCCGACCGATTTCGTGCCGCGCGCGCTTGGCTACGGCTTCGTTCAGCCCGGTTCTATCTGGGAGGCAGTGGCCGAGGTCGCCGGCAAGGTCGCCTACCGCCATCCCGACCTGGAGCGCGGCCGGGTGATGCAGGCCGGCACGGTGATCCTGCGCATCGACCCGACGGACTACGAGCTGGCCGTCGCCCGCATCGATTCCAATCTCGAGAGCACCGAGGCCGAGCTGGCGCAGCTGGCAATCCGTCAGGCCAACATCGAAAGCTCCCTGAAGATCGAGCGGCGCTCGCTCTCCCTCGCGCGCGAGGATCTAGACCGGCGGCAGAAGCTCCTCGAGCGCGGCAACACCAGCCAGGTGAGCGTCGATGAGGCGGAAACGGCCGTCCTCAACGCCGAGCAGCGAGTCCAGGACCTGGAGAACGAGCTGAACCTGATCCCGACGGAACGCCGCGTTCTGGAGGCCGACCGGGCGCTCGAGCAGGTCCAGCGGCAGGAGGCCCAGCGCGATCTGGAGCGCACCGAGATCACGCTTCCGTTCGATGCCCGCATCGCCGAGGTCAACGTTGAGGAAACCCAGTTCGCCAGCGTGGGCCAGACCCTGGTGGTGGCGGACTCGATCGATGTCGCCGAGGTCGCCGCCCAGATCCCGATCGATCAGGTGCGGCCGCTGATCAAGCCCGGCGGCGAACTCTCGACCTTGAGCGCACAGGAACTGTCGGATCTCCCGCGCCGCTTCGGCCTGACCGCCGAGGTCCGACTGGTCAGCGGCGGCCTGCGGGCGAGCTGGGAGGCGCGCTTCGACCGGGCGAGCGACAGCATGGACCAGCAGACCCGCACCATCGGCATGGTGGTCGCGGTCGACGAGCCCTACCGTAAGGCCCAGCCCGGCACGCGGCCGCCGCTGACCAAGAATATGTACGTCGAGGTCGAGCTGCGCGCGCCGCTGCAATCTGCGCGCATCGTGGTGCCGCGTGTCGCTGTCCATCAAGGCCCCGACGGCAGCCGCGTCGTCTATCTCGCCAGTGCCGACAATCGACTGGTGATCCAGCCCATCGCTCTGGGGACGGCGCAAGGCGATTTGGTCGTGGTGCAGGAGGGTCTCGAAGCCGGTGCGCGGGTGCTGGTCTCCGATCTGATCCCGGCGATCGCCGGCATGCTACTGGAGCCGAGTGACGTCCCAGCCCTCGCCGAGCGCCTGCGCGCCGAAGCCGCTGGCGCCGAGGCGCTTCGATGATCCGCTTCTTCGCCGATCATCCGACGGCCGCCAACCTGCTGATGGCCCTATTCCTGCTGGCCGGCCTGGCGGCGTTACCCTCGCTGCAGCGTGAGACCTTTCCCGATTTCACCATCGACGCCGTGCAGGTCACGGTGCCCTATCCCGGTGCCTCGGCCGAGGAGGTCGAGGAGTCGATCTGCCAGCGCATCGAGGACGCGGTCGACGGCCTGACCGATATCGACGAGGTGCGCTGCGACGCGCGCGAAAGCCTGGCCACCGCGACCCTGGACATGCGTGACGGCGGCAACCCGGAACGCTTCCTCACCGAGGTCAAGGCCGAGGTCGACGCCATCGACAACTTCCCGGATGTCACCGAGGACGCGGTGGTGCGCCAGATCAACCTAACCGACCTGGTGATCTCGATCGCCGTCACCGGCCCGATGGCTGAACCCGATCTGAAGGTCTACGCCGAGGACCTGAAGGACCGCCTGATCCGCGACACGCCGGTTTCCCAGGTCGAGGTGCAGGGCTTCTCGGAACGCCAGATCCGCATCGCGCTCGACGCCGTAGCGCTGCGCCAGTTCGGGCTCAGCGTCTCCGACATCGCCGGCGTGATCGAACGCCAGAGCATCGACCTGCCGTCGGGTACAGTCGAGACCGGTGAGCGCGACGTTCTGGTGCGCTTCGCCGACGAGCGGCGCAACCCGCTGGCCTTCGAGGACCTGGTGATCCTCGGCGCCGAGAGCGGCGCCGAGCTGCGCCTGAGCCAGATCGCCACCATCACCGACCGCTTCGAGCTGGACGAAGAGCGCGTGCTGTTCAACGGCCGCCGCGCCGCCCTGCTGCAGGTCAGCAAGACCAAGGATCAGGACACCCTGATCGTCAAGCAGGCGGTGGAGGCCTTCGTCGCTGAAGAGCTGCTGCGCGCGCCACCGGGCGTTTCCCTGGAGCTAACCCGCGACGTCGCCTCGATCGTCGAGGACCGGCTCTCCATGCTGGTGAAAAATGGCCTGCAGGGCCTGCTACTGGTCTTCCTGGTGATGTGGCTGTTCTTCTCGATTCGCCTGTCGTTCTGGGTGGTGATGGGTCTACCGGTCTCCTTCCTGGGCTCCATCCTGGTCATGACCCTGATCGGCTATTCCATCAACATGCTGACCATGGTCGGGCTGCTCATCGCGATCGGCCTGATCATGGACGACGCCATCGTCATCGCCGAGAACATCGCCAGCCACATGGCCAAGGGCAAGAACCCACTGGAGGCGGCGGTCGCCGGCTCGCACCAGGTCGCCATGGGGGTGATTTCCTCTTTCGTGACCTCGGCCTGCGTGTTCGGGCCTTTGGCCTTCCTCGAAGGCGACATCGGCAAGGTGCTGAAGGTGGTGCCGGTGGTGCTGATCATGACCCTGTCGGTCAGCCTGATCGAAGCCTTCCTGATCTTGCCGCACCACATCGCGCACAGCCTGCGCCACGACAAGCGCAGAGCCTTCCGCGACCGCTTCGATGCCGGCTTCGCGAAGATCCGCGAAAGAGTCGTGGGGCGCATTGTCGATACCGCGGTGGCCTGGCGTTACCTGACCCTCGGCCTGGTCGTCATGCTGTTCCTGATCTCGATCAGCATGATCGCCGGCGGGGTCCTCAAGTTCCGCGCCTTCCCGGAACTCGACGGCGACGTCATCGAGGCGCGCATCCTGCTGCCGCAGGGCACACCGCTGGCGCGCACCGAGGCCGCGGTCGATCAGGTCGTGACCGCGCTGGAGCGGGTCGACCGGGCCCTCTCGCCGCAGCAGCCGGACGGCCAGGCGCTCCTGCGCAATCTGCTGGTGCTCTACAACAGCAACAGCGATGCCTTCGAAAGCGGCCCGCATCTGGCGACCGTCACTGCCGATCTGATCAGAAGCGAGGAGCGCAGCGGCCGGGTCGACGACATCCTGAACCTCTGGCGCGAGGAAGTCGGGATTATCCCGGACATCGTGTCGATCACCTTCAAGCAGCCGCAGATCGGTCCGGCCGGCCAGCCGATCGAGATCCGCCTGCAGGGGCCGGACCTGGGCGAGCTCAAGTCCGCCTCGCGCGAACTGATCGGCTGGCTCGGACGCTACCCCGGCGTGGCCGACCTGAACAACGACCTGCGCCCCGGCAAGCCTGAGCTGCGGCTCAAGCTGCGCCAGGGGGCGACGGCGCTCGGCCTCGACGCCACGACCATCGCCTCGCAACTGCGCGCCGCCTACCACGGCCGCACCGCCGCCGAGATTCAGGTCGGTTCGGAAAGCTTCGAGATCGACGTGCAGCTCACGCCGAGCGATCAGGACAGCCTGGCCGATCTCGACTACTTCGCCGTCACCTTGCCGTCCGGCGAACAGGTGCCCTTGAGCGCTGTCGCCGAGGTCGAGAGCGGGCGCGGCGTCAGCCGCATCGCCCGCATAGACGGACAGCGCACCGTGACGATCCGCGGCGACCTCGACACCGAAGTATCCAACCTGAACGAGGTTCTAGCCGATACGCAGGCGCGCTTCCTGCCCGACCTGCTGGCGCGCTACCGCAGCGTCAGCCTCTCCCTGGAAGGCGAGGCGGAAGAGCAGGCGGAATCGCAAGGCTCCATCGTGCGCGGCTTCCTGCTCGGCCTGCTCGGCGTCTTCCTGCTGCTCAGCTTCCAGTTCCGCAGCTATATCGAGCCGTTCATCGTCATGCTGGCGATCCCCCTGGCGATGATCGGCATGATCTGGGGCCACTTGCTGATGGGCCTGGAGGTCTCCATGCCGAGCCTGCTCGGCTTCGCCTCGTTGTCGGGCATCGTGGTGAACGATTCGATTCTGCTGGTGATCTTCGTCAAGCTGCGCGCCGGCGGCGGGGCCGACGTGGTCGAGGCCGCGCGGCAAGCGAGCCGCGACCGCTTCCGCCCGGTCCTCCTGACCTCGCTCACCACCATCGCCGGGCTGCTGCCGCTGCTGTTCGAGCAGAGCCTGCAGGCGCAGGTGCTGGTGCCGCTTGTCACCTCGATGGCTTTCGGACTGATGGCTTCGACCCTGCTGGTGCTTTTCGTCGTGCCGACGCTTTACGCAATCCTGCACGATTTCGAGCTCACCAGTCTGGCGCGCGAAGCCGCGAAGGGGCAGTCTGCTTCGACGAAAGAGACAGGGGCGAAGGAGCCGGCCTGACATGGCGCCTAACGCACGTTCCGATTCAAGCGAGCCCGATTGGCCGCGAGACATTTTCGCCGCCTTGACGGCGCAGCAGGTGCGGCAGGTGGCCTATGTGCCCGACGCCGGCCATGCGGCGCTGCTCGAGCTTTGCGCCGGCGACGACGACATGGAGATGGTGCCGCTCACCACCGAGGAGGAAGGCATAGCGCTCCTCGCCGGTGCCTGGCTCGGCGGGCAGCGCGGCGTGCTGTTGATGCAGTCGAGCGGCCTCGGCAACTGCGTCAACATGCTGTCGCTGACCCAGACCTGCCGCTTCCCCTTGCTGATGCTGGTCACCATGCGTGGGCAGTGGGGCGAGTTCAATCCCTGGCAGGTGCCGATGGGGCGGATCAGCGCCGATGTGCTGCGGCTGACCGGCAATCTGGTGTTCGCCGCGGAGTCGCCGGCCGAGGTTGGCGAGACCGTCGCAGCCGCCGCGCGCATGGTCTTCGAAGGTCCGGCGGGTGCCGCTGTGCTGATCGGCCAGCGCGTGGTCGGCGTTAAGACCTTCACGCATTAGGCCAGCGGAGCCGTACGACCATGAAACTTCGCTCCATGAAGCCCGAACGCAGTGACAGCTATCCCCTGCGCCGTCGCGACGTGGTCGCGCAGCTGCTGGCCGAGCGCGGCGATGAGCTGGTGGTGAGCGGCCTGGGCGCGCCGAGCTGGGACGTGACGGCGGCCGGCGACGATCCCCGCAACTTCCCCCTCTGGGGCGCCATGGGCGGCGCCGCCATGGTCGGCCTCGGCTTGGCGCTGGCCCAGCCCGACAGGCGCGTGCTGGTCATCACCGGCGACGGCGAGATGCTGATGGGCCTGGGCAGCTTCGCCACCATCGCCGCCAAGCAGCCGAAGAACCTGGCGCTCGTGGTGCTCGACAACGAGCGCTACGGCGAGACCGGCATGCAGGCGACCCACACCGCCGGTCAGACCAACCTGGCGGCCTGCGCCGTGGCGGCCGGCATCGCCGAGTCTCGCGAGGTCTTCGACCAGGCAGGACTAGACGAGGCCCTGCCGCTGATCCACAGCGCGCCCGGCCCGCTCTTCGTTACGATCAAGGTGCGCGCCGAGGAACTGCCGCTGGTCCTCCCGCCCAAAGACGGCGCCCATCTGAAAGACCGCTTCCGGCGCGCCTTGCTCGGGTCGGACAGCGAGGACTGAGCGAGACGACCGTGCAGCGCATTCTGATCAGCGCCTGTCTGCTCGGCGCCAAGGTCCGTTACGATGGCTCGGACCGGCTTTGCGGCGATCCACGGCTCGCCCGTTGGAACGCGGAAGGTCGCCTGGTGTCCTTTTGTCCCGAGCTTGCCGGCGGCTTCGCGACACCGCGAGCGCCGGCCGAAATCATGGGCGAGGGCGGCGGACAAGCCGTCTTGTCCGGCCAGGCGCAGGTTCTCGAGGATTCGGGGCGGAATGTCAGCGTCGGCTTTGTCGCGGGCGCCCAGGCCGCGCTGCAGCAGGCGCTCGACGAAGGCTGCGCCTACGCCCTGTTGACCGACGGCAGCCCCTCCTGCGGCAGCAGCTTGCTTTACGATGGGAGTTTCGCAGGAAAGCGGATCGCTGGCCAAGGCGTCACGGCCGCTCTGCTCGAAAGTCACGGCATCCGCGTGTTCTCCGAGCATGAGATCGCCGCGCTCGAGTCGGAACTGCAATACGCAGCCGCCATCAGACCAGGTGAGGCGACGACATGACGCAAGGCGCCGACATCGCCATTGTCGGCGGCGGGGTGATGGGCAGCGCCATCGCCTATTTCCTCATGTCCGATCCCACGTTCCACGGCACGGTCCTGGTGGTCGAGCGCGATCCGAGCTACGCCGACTGTGCGACCACCCGCTCCTGGGGCGGCATCCGGCAACAGTTCTCGACCCGTGAGAACATCGAGATGTCGCTGTTCGGCGTGGACTTCGTGCGCAATGCCGCGACGCATCTTTCCGTCGACGGCGAAGCGCCGGAGCTGGGTTTTAGGGAGCAGGGCTACCTCTTCCTGGCGAGCTCCGCCGGCCTACCTGTGCTTGAGAGCAACGTGGCGCTGCAGCATTCGCTCGGCGCCACGGTTGAGCTGCTGCAGCCGAACGAGTTGACGGTGCGCTTCCCTTGGATGAGCGCTGAGGGCATCGCCGCCGGTGCCTTCGGCCCTGCCAACGAGGGCTGGATCGATCCCGCCGGACTGTTGCAGGGCTTCCGGCGCAAGGCCCGCGCCCTGGGTGCCGTCTACGCCACCGACGAGGCCGTCGCCATCCGGCGCGAAGGCAACCGTATCGTCGGCCTGAGCCTGAAAGAGGCCGGCGAGATCGCCTGTGGCGCCCTGGTCAACGCCGCTGGGCCACAGGCCGGCCAAGTCGCAGCGCTAGCCGGCGTCGTTCTGCCGGTCAGCCCGCGCAAACGCATGAGCTATGTCTTCGACTGTCGGAAAGATCTGAAACAAGCGCCGCTCACCATCGATGCGAGCGGCGTCGCCTTCCGACCGGAGGGCGGCCAATACATCGCCATCGTCTCGCCGCCCGAAGACGAAGACCAGGACTGCGACGACCTGGAGCTCGACTACCGACTCTTCGAGGAAGTGATCTGGCCGACCCTCGCGGCCCGCGTGCCGGCCTTCGAAGCGATCAAGCTGACCGGCGCCTGGGCCGGCCACTACGACTACAACAGCTTCGACCAGAACGCGATCCTCGGTCCCCATCCGGAGATCGCCGGCCTCTACTTCTGCAACGGCTTCAGCGGCCACGGTATCCAGCAATCGCCGGCCGCCGGCCGGGCGCTGGCCGAGCATATTCTGCATGGCGGCTACCGGAGCCTCGATCTGTCAAACCTGGGCTATGGCCGCATCCCGGAAGGGCGTCCGGTCAAGGAAGCGAACGTGGTTTAGCCGACGGTCGTGCCGTCTGGCGAATAGCGATGGGATTGCCCGGTGATCCCGACGCGCCCTTCAGGCGGAGCGGCGCGAAGACGAAGGCGAACTCGTAGGCGCTGTCTCGGGCCAGATCCTCCGTGATGATGGCTTCGAGGATGTAGATGCCGTTCTGCGTGATCAGCAGCTGGTGCACCGGAAAGGCAAGTGTGGGATCCGGATTGGGCACGACTTCCACGCCACCGTTGTCAGAACCGACCATCACGATCTTTTTGTCGATGAGAAACTGAGCGGCCTCAAGGCCGATTCCGGGGCCCGGGCCGTTGAAGGCCACCTTGTCTGCGTCCCAAAGCGCGCCCCAGCCGGTGTGGAAGAGCACGGCATCACCTTCGCGTATCTCGGTGCCTTGCCGCGCGAGGGCCCCCTCGAGGTCGGCGGCGGTGATCTCGTAACCGCCTTCTAGCCGCTCCACCCCTTTGTAGCCGGCCACGTCGATCAGCACACCGCGCGTTACGATCGGCCCCACATGCTCGACCCCAAGATGCGTCAGACCATGCTGGTCGCCGAGGTCGCTCAGATGGAAGCCGTTGTAGAAGCGTTCCCCGACCCCGATGTGGCCGAGCGCATCGAACTGCGTGCCGACCTGATCGAGCTCGCCGTTGAAGTATCCTTCGTGGGCCCGCAACTCGTTTGCGGCGAAGGGGCCGACCTTGAGGATACGCATCTCGTAGATCCGCTTGCCGAAGAATGGCATGTCCGAGCGGTAGACGCGGCCGAGCTGATAGACCTTTCCTTGGGTGATCAAAGCACTGGCCTCGAGCGCCTTGGCCGGCGTCAGGCGATTTGCCGCGCCCCGTTCGTCGTCCGGCCCCCAGGGCGAGGGATACCAATCGCCGCGTTCATCGGCCGCAGCCGAGCCAGCAAGCGCGAGAGCCACGAGTGTCGCTGCCGTGCGGAGCACTGTATGGAATCGTGGAAGTCTGCTTCTTTCTTGCTTCATTGTCGCCCCCTCTAGAAGCTCAAGCGTGGCCGAGCTCCGGTTTGAAACCTGCATCTACGCACATAGGGAGAACGCCGGGTTTCGAATTGCCCGGCCAAAGATCTGCCGTCTATGGTAGAGGCAAGCTCGCGTGCTTGTCAGGGAGCAAAATTGCGGCCCGTCGGTGCCCGGCCGACTAGCGGCTGCACGAAGCGCCCGCTACGGGCACTTGAAAGCTTCTTTCAAGGTTGCCATCAGGCCTTCGGCCGCGGGGTTGGCGCGCTGGTCGTAGTGCTGCGCGGTCCATTTCATGAAGGCCCAGCGCACCTCGTCGTCACGGTTTAGATCCGGCAGGCAAACACCATCCTCGCCCCCGGCCCCGACGGTCAGGAGATAGGCGTCGGTGAAGCCGCGGAGATACTGCTCGCACTCGGCTTCGGCGGCGGCACCCCAGCGAGCGTCACTGTCCGCCTCCTGACAGGGGCTGAGCAGGTCCTCGATGCTGTAGCGCGACAGCTCACTGGCACCGGCCGGGCCGGCGAAAAGGACGGCGGCCAAGCCCGCCGATAGCAAATACCTCTTGCCCATCGCTTCCATTCCCCCTTTGGCGCGCACTTGGCAGCGCGAGCCCTTTCTATTGGCTCCGCGATCGGGAGTATTCCTTCACCGCCGCGTCCATCACCGCGCGATGCTGCTCGTTGTTGACCCAACCCGGCGTGTTGACCTTCGCCCAGAACGCGGGGTCGGCCATGTTCTGATGGCAGCCCATGCAGAGGCCGCTGCGCTCCATCTTGGCGCGCATGCTGGCCGGCAGCGGACCGGTGAGCGGCCAGTGCGAGCCGACGCTCACCAGCTGCTCGTCGTCGCGCGTCACGATCTGCGAGAGATCGTGGTCCAAACTCGGAATCGCCTGCGACTGCACCTTCGTCTGCTGCGGGATGGTCTGGCCCAGATTGGTTTCCAGATCGACCACGAATCCCTCGTCGTAGCCGATCAGGAAACGGCCGTCCTCAATGCCGTAGCCGAGCGCCTTCGGATTGTCGTGGCAGCTTTCGCAACTGCGCGCCTGGCGGCCGGCGGTATGTGGCTGTACCGCGGCATGATCGAGGCCCTTGCCCTCGGGCGTCATCCAGGTCTCATTGTGCACGACCGTGTTGCCGTCGGCGTCGATCACCGTGGTTATGACCTGGCAGCCGGGCATCATGGGACTCACGCGTCCTTCACCGTTCATGCCCAGGATCGGCGTTTCCCAACGCAGGTAGGAGCGCGTCTCCGACACCTTGCCGGCGCTTGTCAGGCCGTTGGTGCCGAGATCGTTGTCCTCGGTCAGGCCATTCGGCCGGCGCGAGGTGGCGTTGGCGATCCAATCGACATCGGTCTTGCCTTCCGAGTAGTCGACCGTGATGTGACAGCCGTAGCACTGCGGCGCCCAGTCGGCGTGACAGGCGTAGCACTCCATGGTCTCCATGTGCTGGCCCACGGCGCTCATCGCTACCTTGCTGTTGAGATTGCGCCAGGTTTCGTCTTCGGCGATCTGCTTCAGCACCGGAACCTCGAAGTCGAGGCCCGAGGCCGAGTGCAGGATTACCTTGCTGCCACGCTTGACCACGTTGCCGAAGGGATTGCCGCGCGCGGTCAGCAGATAGCCGTCTTCCGCCTCGTACTGAGTGGCGAAGATCATGTAGTCGGGCAGCTCCTCGGTGACGCCGCGCGGCGTTTCGCCGACCGCCTGCTGAAACTCCTCGCCATAGCCGAGCGGCAGGTCCCAGGGGTACTGGGTCGGCGTGCCGTGACAGTCGGCGCATTCGATCTCGACCTGCGCCAGGGTGGTGCCGAACAAGCTGCCGTCGCCGTGCATGTCGATCGAGGTATGGCAATCCTGGCACAGCAGCCCGCCCTGTGGGTTGCCGGGACGGCTCTGCACCTGGTGATGCAGGTCGTCCTTGATGAAGAGATAGTTCTTGGTGTGCAACTTGGGCTGTTTGCCGCCCTTGGCGTCGTAGGGACTGCCGTAGGGGAACTCCATGATGCCCTGGTAGCTGACGCCGATGCGCTTGCCGCGGTTGTGGCAGGAGTTGCAGCTCTCGGCCGGGATACCGCTGTAGGTCACATCGCCAACATGCACCTGCGACTTGCGGGTCGCCTGCATGCGGTGGACCAGCAGCTTGCCCGGCTGCTCGGTCGTGATGTTGGGGTCGCCGCCCTCGTAAAGCCCCTCGTTGCTGTAGGGCACGTGACAGGAGGAGCAGCCGGTGCCGCGGTAGTCGCCACGCTTCTCGCGGCCCGTTACGCCCACGTGGCAACGCTGGCACTGCTGCCGCGAGTAAGTGATGCCGGCCAGGTTCGAATGATCCGGAATCTCCGCCACGTCGACTTCCGGCGCCTGCTTCATCTCCGACGGAAACTGATCGGGATGCGCGGCTATCATGGCCGTCATGTAGGCCTTGTAGGAGTCGGTGCCGACGGCCGGTTCGGCGCCGTCGTCGTCGGTCAAGTCGTAGTTCCCCCAGATGACCTTGTGATCTTCCTGCAGGCCCCAGGACCAGAAGTTGCCCTGTAGCTTGCCGGCCTCGGTGTTCATTAACGACTTGGCCAGCCGCTCGGCATAACCGGGGTGGCACTGGCCGCAAGTCTTCTCGGCGATCCAGACGCTGCCCGGATCGGGATAGAACATCTCCGGCCCGCCGCCTTCGGTCAGCTCGGCATGCGCGCCGGCGTGCGCATCGTCGGGCGTCGTCGCGTTTGCGGTGCCGCCGTGGCAGATCACGCAGCCGCCCGGGTCGCCGAAGTCGGCGCCCAGCGCTTCGATGGTGTCCTGCATGTCGCCGTCGCTGAAACGCTCGATGCCCTCGTGGCAGGAGAGGCAGCCCTTCTCGTCGGCAACATCTTGCGAGACGCTGGTAACCGGCGCCGCCTGCGCGACCGCCGTTTGCCCCGTCACCGTCAGCCCCGCCAGCAGGACAAGCGCGATGATCGTTCCGATGGTCCTCACAGCATCCCCCCGACCGCATGAGCGCGGAATCTCTGTGCAAAAACTGCTGGCATGCTAGAGGACAGCCGAAGCCGGAACATTGATTGCAGTCAGTTTTTCAGAATTTTCTCCACCGATCGAGAAGCATTGACCCGGATCAACCCGGCGGTCCAGGCGGCCGTGTAGTGTGCGGCTGCGGAAATCGAACCGGGAAAGGCGAGATCATGCTCGACTTCGAAGACGGCAAGCGCGCCCACTTCGAGATTGTCGTCGAGACTCTGCTGACGCATTGCGAAGGCTGCCCGGCGCACCTCTTGGCCTTCTGCAGCGACGTCGAGGCGGAGGCGGTGGTCGGCCTCGACCGCGCCGTGCAACGGGTAAGCCTGCAGAAGGGACAGATCGCCATCGAGGAAGGCACGCCCGACGACACCCTGCGCACGGTGATCTCCGGCAGCTTGCGCCTCTACAAGACCCTGCGCGACGGGCGCCGCCTGATCACCGCCTTCGGCTTTCCGGGCGAGACCGTCATCGGCGGCGTGAGCGGGCAGCCGGCCCCGGCGTCGGTGCAGGCCATCGCGCCCACCGTGCTCTGCCAACTCGACTATCAGGACCTGGCACCGCTGCGTGCGGACCACCCGGAACTCGGGGAACAGCTAGAGGCGTTGGCAACGCGCAAGGTAGCAGACGATCAGGCGCACATGCTGACCTTGGGGCGCAAGTCTCCGCCCGAGAAACTGGCAACCTTCCTGCTGGAACTGGAGCAGCGGATGCCGTTCCACGCGCCCGGATGCGACTCCGATTTCTGCTCTTCCACTGCCGGCCTGCAACTGCCGATGACGCGGCAGGCCATCGCCGACTATCTAGGGCTGGAGACAGAGACGACGAGCCGATTGTTCACACGCTTCAAAGACGACGACCTCATCGAACTGCCAAGGCCCAGCCTTGTCTTGCTGACCGACCGGGCGGCGCTGACCGCGCTCGCCGCCGGCTGCGCACCCCAGACTCGTTAGTCTCTACTCCGCCGGCGCGGTCACTTCCTGCTTGGCGATGGCGGCGCGCGCTTCGGTCTCCTCGACCAGCTCCGGGCGCAGGCGGGTGCCGGTGACGCCAACGTCAATCACCGCCTTGACGTAGCGCGTCTCCCCCGCCGCCAGATTGAAATAGACCGGGCTGTCCTCGTCGCTGGTCAGGAAGACCTCGTAGCGCCCCGGCTTGGCGTCGCGGTAGAAGACGCGCTCAAAGGCCGCTTTGCCGACCTTGCGGCCGTTGACGATGATGTCCGGCTCGACCGCAACCAACAACGGAACATCGGTGCGATAGAAGTAGATTCGCCCACTGCCGGCAGCCGGCGCCGGCACCTGCTCCAGCGCTAGAGTGGCCTGCGGCGACTCGCTCCGGGCGCAGGCCGCCAGCGCCACCGCGAGGCCGAGCAAAACGGCCCAAAGGGGCCTCGACGCAGCCGCAAAAAACTGTCGGAAACCCCGCTGCAGGCGCGTTATGACTCTGATCTTCATCACTAAGTTCCACATTTGCTTAATCTTTTTAACGTAGACTGCTTTCGCGGCTGCGAAAAGCAGCTTGCCTTGGCGGCGCAGCTTGATCTAGTCTTCGGCCTGGATTGTTGCATCGCAACATGGGGAATCCTGCTCAGCCTTTGGTCGTTCGACTCCGGAGAGGAACGCATCTATGGACGAACTGCACGGTTACTACCTCGAAGACCTGTCCGTCGGCATGACCGATGTCTACAGCAAGACGGTCAGCGAGGCCGACATCGTCATGTTCGCCGGAATTTCGGGCGACACCAACCCCGTTCACCTCTGCCAGCTCTTCGCCGAAGGCACCGTCTTCAAGGAGCGTATCGCGCACGGCATGCTGTCGGCGAGCTTCATTTCGACCGTGCTGGGCACGCGCCTGCCGGGGCCGGGTTGCATCTACCTGAGCCAGAACCTGCGCTTCCGCGCGCCGGTCAAGGCCGGTGACACGGTGGTCGCTCGGGTCACGGTGAAGGCCATCGACCAGGAAAAGAAGCGCGTCACCCTGGAGACCGTCTGCTCGGTCGGTGACACGGTGGTTATCGAAGGCGAGGCGATCGCCATGGTCAGCCGGCGAGTCGCGCAGGCGCAGGCCGCGGAATAGCGACGCCGAACCTCACGGTAGCCCTTCGGCCATAGAGCCAGGATCGACTCACAGCTTAGCGTCGATGTCGAGGCCACCGCCGCAGCTTTGCCTCGCCCCCTGCTTCCGCTAGCCTGCGGGCGGCTGCAGAGCGAGGGGTCATGCGCGTTTTCCGCCACTATTCCAACCTACCCGACGAGGCGCGCGGCGCCGTGGTGGCGATCGGCAATTTCGACGGCATCCACCGCGGCCACCAGGCGGTCATCGGCAAGGCCGGACGCCTGGCCCGCGAGCTCGGCGCGCCGCTCGCCGTGCTGACCTTCGAGCCGCATCCGCGTAACTACTTCCGACCGGACAGCCAGCCCTTTCGCCTGACCCCCTTCCGCCTTAAGGCGCGGCTGATCGAGGCGCTCGAGGTCGATTGCCTCTTCGTGTTGCGCTTCGACCGCGCGCTGGCCGAGCTCAGCGCCGAGGACTTTATCGCCAACGTCCTGGTCAACGGCCTGGGCGTGCGCCACGTGGTGGTCGGCGACAACTTCCGCTTCGGCCGCAAGCGAACCGGCGACATCGCGTTGCTGGAAACCCTGGGCCGCAGCAACGGTTTCGGCATCACCTGCCTCGGGCGCATCACGGGACCGAGCGGCGGCGGGGCCAGCGGTGGAGGCGACGCGGAACCGTTCTCCTCGACCCACGTGCGCGACTACTTGGCCGCCGGCAACCCGACTCGGGCGGCGCTGCTGCTCGGCCGCTATTGGGAGATCGAAGGTCGCGTGCAGCGCGGCGACCAGCGCGGTCGGGAGCTCGGCTATCCGACCGCCAACGTGGCCCTCGGCGACATCCTGCTGCCCGCCTTCGGCGTCTACGCCGTGCGCGCCGGCATCGACCGCGGGGCCGCCACCAAGTGGCACTCGGGCGCCGCCAACGTCGGCATCCGCCCCATGTTCGAGAGCAAGCGCCCGCTGCTCGAGGTGCACATCTTCGACTTCGAGCGCGAGATCTATGGCCGCCACATGCGCGTTGCCCTGGTCGACTATCTGCGCCCCGAGATGGCCTTCGACGGCGTCGAGGCCCTGAAAGTCCAGATGGCCGAGGACTGCCGCCGCGCTCGCGCCAGCCTGGCCTACGAGGACTGGGACGCCAGCTGGCCCGCCAGCCCCTTCATGGCCCCAAGCACGGAGCCGGGAGACTGAGGGCTGCGCGGAACACATAGGGGGCCACCGGCTTAGTTCACGTCGGACGGGATGCGGGATCATAGATGACCGTGGCTGGCAACAGAGTCCGAAAGACAGGAATGACCGCCCCCTCCCCAAATGACGCACCGCTTGACCATCCCCTGCGGGCCGCGCTTCGCTTTCACCAACGCCTGCGCAGGAAGTTCGCGGAGGTCGGTGTCGCCTACGCCGCCTATCTGGTGCTGAGACGGGCATTCGTTCCACGGCTATTCGAATTTCGCTCCGCCATCTTACTGGCCCTGGAGCTGCACAACCTGCCGCCGGTTCCCGATGGTGAAGGCGAGATCCGCGAGGCGACGGAAGCGGACCTGCAGCACTTCATAGACTTCGGCGATAAGGCCGACTTCGTATTGCCACGGCTCAAGAAGGGCTACCGCGCCTGGGTGATCGAGCGCGATGGCGCGTGGCTCGCCTGCGATTGGCTCAGCCCGGAGGCCAAGACGGCGTCGAGCTGGCTGCTGATCGACGGCCTGCCGGGTGATCTCTGGTTCGACGGCATCAAAGTATTGGCCCCGTACCGCGGCATGGGACTTGCCCTGCGGCTGCGCCGCCATATCGCCTTGCTTTGCGCACGCGCCGGCAAGATGCGGTTGCTCGGCGCCGTGGATGATCTGAACCGCAACTCCTTCCGCGCCTTGAACAAAATCGGATTCAAGCCGATCGGCCGTATCGCCTACGTCAGCCTGCTCGGCTTCAGCGTGATCCGCTATGGCAAGAACTGGACGGCCGGCATCTGGAGTCCAGACGCGCCGCTCAGGCTCGGTGTGGACCGCATGGCGAGGCGGCACTGACGGCAGGCGCCGCGGCGTGATCGACAGGCTGCTGCAGCAACGCGGCCGCGAGCGCCGTATCGTGCTCTGCAGTCCCAACGTCTCAGTCGCCCCCTGATGATCGCCCGGACCGACCC